>Ga0209367_1004499_pt1 | contig 19246 bp, 13 predicted proteins | sample WorMetLIZISLAND2_FD_187412 | JGI IMG/M metagenome (GOLD analysis project Ga0209367, IMG submission 187412) | Marine gutless worms symbiont microbial communities from Max Planck institute for Marine Microbiology, Germany - Olavius geniculatus... ...
CGCTGCCCTAGATAGGCAGCGGTGGGCAGCGATAGTAAAAATGGCGTCAGACACCAACGGGCATTGAGCCCACGGTTGTCGATGATGATGATGATGATGATATTACTTACCCTTATGCAAAAAAGGAGTGCCCCCTTACAAGTGCGAAAGTATTTTTGTCATTACAATAGCCTACATGTTGTTTGCAATATCCGATATATATATCGTCGTCTGAAACCTGTTTTAGACGATCAAAGCTTGTTTTAGACAATGAAAAAATACTTAAAAAGTGATAAAGTAACAGATTAAAATAATACTATGAGACATTAATGGCAGGAAAAAAAGTTGTACAATTCAAAATTTGGCCTTTTCGCTATGGCAGACCCTTGCTATGATGGACCATCGCTATAGCGGACCATTACCACCAGATGTCACTACATTGAACATTTTGACAAGACTCACATTGCTTGTTTGGGTATTGCCTGATCTGAGGTAACTCTGGAAAGTAGTTTTGTTGTTGATAGACCAGCTATGTATGTGCTGTGCTGATAGCAACATGTTAGTGCTGGCAGCTGTGTAATGCAGTGTTAGTGGCTGTTGGCGTTGGTAAACTGTTATAAGTTAAAGAAAGTAGGATATAAATAGGCAGAACTTCATATCTGATTTTCTGATTACCACCCATGGAGTCTGCAGAGTTACTCTCCTCCAAAGAAGTTTATTGAAAAGTTTTGTATTTTTCGTCCACTTTTGTTGTAGGCTTATTTTCAAAACAACATTTTTGTTGATTTGGCCAACTCTGTAATGTAGATTTGAGTCGTGTGATTGATTGATTGTTAGCCGGAGCGGTGAAGTTGAACAAACAAGCGACAGACATTGCTGTGAACTGGTCTGGTGGCTTGCATCACGCCAAGAAGTCGGAAGCGTCGGGATTCTGCTACGTCAATGACATCGTTCTTGGCATTCTTGAACTGCTGAAGTGCGTGCTTGTATTTCAACAGCATAGTGATGAAAGTGGCTTTCTTTGTCATATTGTAACTGACATGCTTCGTGGTGTTTTATTTCAGCATTTTAGTGGAGAGATGTTATGATTTCATGTTTTGATTTTCATTATTTTCTGCATTTTGTTGCAAATGAAGGTTATTGTTACAGCACTGTTCAACATTGTCATTTTTTGTCATATTGTACTTAGGTTATATTGTTGTACTGATCAATCATTATTCCTGCACATAAAATATTTTATATTTCAGTCTGACACAGTCTAATGTTATACAGATCATTCACCGCAATGTTGATCTGAAGTGTTTTTTTTAATTTTACCAAAATGTTTGTTCGTTATTATCGTTATTCATGTATATTTCATTCATATTTCACAAGGTAGTGTCGAGACGCATTTACTGTGTGGTGGGATATATAATAATCATATTATTGCAAATTGTTTGCAGAGTATGTCGGTGAAAGAACTTTGAAAATCGGTCATTAATTGGCAAAGATAATGGACAGAAGTAAAGTGCCACATAATTTCATATTGAGTCAGTGGTTGTCGTCGTACATTGTAGGTATCACCAACGAGTGCTGTATGTTGACATTGACATTCACCACGGAGATGGGGTGGAAGAAGCATTCTACACAACTGACCGTGTCATGACTCTGTCGTTTCACAAGTATGGCGAGTACTTCCCCGGAACTGGAGACTTAAGGGTCGGTATTGCTTTTACCGGTACTTAACATGCTGTTAATTACACTGTTAACTGACACATGAATGTGCCAATGAAAGGATATTGATAATCGATGATAGTATTTGCTGAAGTTACAAGAAAAACTTGATATCCCACTTCTGTATATCATAATTAATATTATGTTATGTCATTCGCACTTAAATTTAATACTTCTGTGGTATAAGTTTATGGTGTGAGAAAATGCTAGTGTTGTTATTTGATGATGTTATCATATGGCATTTATATTTCACAAGGTAGTGTAGCAACACATTTAAGCTGTGGTAGTATGTTTAATGATTGATTAACTGCCAGTTTTTGGTAGAGTGCCGCACTAATGTAAGTATTTTGCAGACTGATCAGTAATTGGTGAAGTTACGTCAAGAATTTGGTCTCTCGCTTCTTTGACTCCCACTCCCAATGTATGATGTTATGTTTATTATGTTGTGTCAGTTAGTATGTAATTACAAATGGGCACACTTCTGTGTGCAGGACATTGGAGCTGGCAAAGGAAAGTATTACGCCGTCAACTTTCCGCTGAGAGACGGCATAGATGATGAGTCTTATGAGCAGACATTCAGACCGGTCTGTGTCAGTCATGCGTACTGATAGTAATGTAGACAGTAGTTCATTGGTTCATGGTATCAGAACATACTGTTACTGTTTATTTTCTTATGCTAAAACTGTTCATGTACCAGGTCAAAAACGATTGTTGTTAAGGTTGTTATTGTTATCGTTGTTATTATTACCGTTATTTTTTCATTGCACATTAGCAACATTGCTGCTGACATTTTTCTGGCATGTGATGATGAGATCCATCGATTGGCAGCCCACTCCAGTTCTGTTATTTTATTATGCCGAAAATACAGCATACTGGCATATGCAAAATAGCAGAATATTTGGTATTAAAATACATTATTAACTGTTTTATAATATCGTCACAAATAATGTTCATCATTATGTATGTCATGGTATCTTTGCAGCTATGATATGTGTAAGCTGGTTGAAACACATGATAGTCTGAAGCTGCTGTAAGTGTAAAAATTGTGGCGATATTTCAGCCAACTGCTGGAATGTGTAATATAATATTAATATTAAAAGGTATAAAAAAGGTAAAGGTGGTCTATAGTTCTTAATAGGAAACCCATCAGAAAGCTGTGGAGCATCACCTGCCATATGGGATCAAACTGTGTTAGCTGCCACTCGACAAAAGTGAATGTGTCCCATCATAACCCCAGCCAGACAGGTTGATACTGATTCACCTACCCAAGAAGGATGGAAGGCTGAGTTGACTTTGGCGTTGGTTATATACCTAGGTAGTTTTCCTGTCTCCGGACAGTCAGTCGTCTTGGTAGTAACAACTTGATAGCAACCCGACCATGGGTCGAACCCACGATCCCTTGATCGTAAGTCCGACACTTGCCGTCGGTTTGTAGGTGGTGACAAAGGTGATGGAGACATTTCAGCCGAGTGCAGTGGTTCTGCAGTGTGGGGCTGACTCTCTCACTGGGGACAGGCTTGGCTGCTTCAATCTTTCTCTCAAAGGTCTGCATTACACAGTAGCTGTTAGAATAAATGGCTGTCACAGCAACAAAAGATAGTGGTTTTCAGATAGGCATGGTTAGATGACAGTGGGTTTGTCTCGGGTAACAACTTGGCCTATGATGCATGCACATGTCTGAAATAAACAGCATTACGTGCATGGTGAAGCTAGATATTGCTTTGAGTTCAAGTGGCTAAGTAACATGTTGTCATATCACATTGATCGCAGTAGGTATCATGTGGACATATTTTAGGCCATCAGTAGTAACATGTGGTCCAGATATGTTTGTATTAATTATTTACTTGGCATGTCTGTTTCATCTCTGAAGTAGAATGATAAAGTTGTAGATATTGTTAGCTAAATGTTATATGCAGTGATTGTGCACTCATATAGCGATGAAAGTTTTTTTGCGTAGTTGTAACTGGATTTCCAGCAGCTGATAATGCATAGCTTTCCCATCAGGCACTCTCAGGTGGGTCTTAGGATCTGTAGAATAGGCTGGCACCCAGTCAATTTCTAGTCATATGACATAAAAGGGCTTTAAACTCGATAGTTAGATAGTTTGCATGCTATATGAAACTATTGTTTGTTAGTATTGTGTATGTATACTGTATGTGTATATAATTACTTTAAATTATTGTGATTTACGTTTCTTGCTGTTTTTAGTTTGTTTGATTTTTGCTGTTTTTCTTTTGTTGTCGGTAGAAGTGCAAGCGATTGCTTGGAAATACTTGTGCCTGAAATGATCTGTAATATATGTTGAACCAGCCATAAATCTCTGCTTTTGCTCTAACTGATTTAACAGTATAGCTCAGTTGCTTGATATATGGAAGAACAGAGCCATGTGTCATGGAATGAGTGATGCATGGGTGTGCAGGTCATGGTCGGTGCGTGGAGTTCATACGCAGTTTCAACCTGCCGCTACTGATGGTCGGAGGCGGTGGATACACAATACGTAATGTAGCACGTTGCTGGACCTACGAGACGTCACTGGCACTCAGCGTCGACATTGCTAATGGCATGTTCTCATCTACTGTTTAACTAATCAGTTTCTGGTTTAAAGCTGCCACAGTTTGGTCACATAGTTTCGATGTCTGCATTCCACAGTCATTGTGATCTTTAGCTGTTATGTAGACTTTTGTAGTTACAAAGGTGATATACACAATAAAGTACGGTACTTGTGGTTTGCATAAGCACTAACTAGCAGTCACATTTCAGTGAAGTTAAACTAGCAAATTTTTGCTGGTTTGATCATTTCATCAGTTAACTATTGCAAAATATCAGAATTTGTGCAATTGTTACAAAGTTTGTGATGCTGATAAAAGATCTAGCAAAGCATTAAACAGTACATTTAAGGCACTTATAATAAGTTACTACAGATTCATTCACAAAATGGTGATTAGCCAGTGGCATGCTGGGCTAGTCACTGGGGCCAGTGACTCATATGTTTCATAACCATGTGACTACTTTGGTTTAGTAACAGTTGTCCTCACAAAGCAGCTTATGTCGATTAGCAAGTTATGTAACACGGATGCTCAGTTATGCATTTTAGGTGGTGAACTTTTCTGTCAAAATGAATGGATGATTACCCCATACCTAATTAATTAGCTAACCAAAAGAACAAGAAACCATTGCAGTATGTGTGTACGTATAAGTGCTGTGATTGTTATGTGGATATTTGTTCATGTGGCAGAGTTGCCGTACAATGACTACTTTGAGTACTACGGGCCTGACTTCAAGCTGCACATCAGCCCGTCCAACATGGCCAACCAGAACACGACGGACTACATCGACAAGATCAAGACTCGGCTCTTTGAGAATCTGCGCATGCTGCCTCATGCACCCGGCGTTCAGATGCACGGTGAGTACTGAGTAAGCCTTGCTGCTTGTTGATCATGTTATATTAGCCATCTCTATTCATTCATTTTAGTAAAGGACAGTGCTATAAACATGGCCGGTTATGTGCGGTGTCATTAGAAAACGTTGCAAGCCCTATGCACGGCCTGCCATGTACATATTTAGCAACTATACTTAGCCCTACCTCAGTGATTAACCTTAATTTTATACATACTGACCCTATGTGGTGTTTGCCATGTGTACAGCTAGCTGTGTGTATAGGATACAGACACTTTCTTTAATGGCACATTCAGCAGTTGGACCATGTGCCCTGAGCAGTTGTCTATTGCTGTCTGCTAGCGGATATAGCAAACAGATGAGTTGAGTTTGCCTGCCATTGTACACACTATGTCTAGTGTGAGAAGCTCATATCAAGGTGTATAACAGTGCATACAACTGTCTAGTTTGTAAGTAAAGTCCGGTCAGATATCTCTGAGTCTCTATATCTCATCATCATCATTTCTGGCAAACACCACTAAGAGTGCGTAGCGCCGAACTTAGACATCAATCTCCATAGTGGACGGTTCTGAGCCAAGTCAACTGCGTCATCCATATATCTGGTGGATGCAAAATAATCTTTCAGTCATGCTAGACATAAGTCATGTTGCAGGCATTGAGGCCGATGTTGTTTAATGGATACCAGTATTCTTTGTACTGTGGAGATGCTGCTGCATGCATGACAAAGGTGCTAGATAAATACACTGCTGACACTGACATTGATTCGATGTGCAGACATCCAAGAGGATGCAATCAAAGAGGACAGTGACGATGAAACTCGACGTCATCCCGATGAGAGAATATCGAGTATGTTGTTGTTTTGCATTATTTGTTGCTTTGGTCATTAATAATGTTCCATCAATAGTGCATGTTGTAGTCTACATTGTATTAAACTGGTACCCTGCAGTAATAAGTGTCATTGAATTCACTGAACTAATCGTCTGTAGAAGCAGGACTTTCATCAAAAGTTAGATGCACCTCTCAAAAGCAATAAGTATGTTGCAGTTAACTAATTGGAGTCATCAGTAAATAAATTGATACAGTGCATATTCATGGTTCGTAATGTAAAGAGTGTTTTTGCTAGTGTTGAAGCATGTGCACTGCACTTGTCTGGTTTGTGCAGTTTTTCTTACTTTCTTACCGTTATAAAAAGTTTTTTACGGTTGCACTAGTGTGTCAGCAGCACTGTGCGAGCTTGCAACAGAACTTTCATGCAGTGTAATTTATGTTAACAGAAATGCGCAAAAACGGATTTAAACAGATTTCGTTAACGGAAATGGAAACAAAATTGTCAGTAAAAATGGAAACGAAATGGTAACAGAAAAGTCCAAAACGATAATAGAACAAAAACAGAAAAGCCAAAAATGGAAACTGAAATGAGCTGCTAACGCATTTAAAGTTGGCAAGAAACGTTGCTTACTTAACAGGTGACTGCAATAGTCAATCATCTACCAGTGTAATTAACACGTGCCATATCAGCACGTGTCGTTCCACTGGTCCCTGTTGTCAGTTGGCCTATAGTGTTAATGATTGCAGTGAGTGAGTGAGTCTGTGAGTGAGCACCTGTCAGTCTGGAGAAGGGTTCTAGGCGCACGCAGTGGCCGCCTCCACCGCGTCGCTGGAAGACATCAGGCAGATCTAATGACACTTGCATATCTGACTGGTCAGTGATAACAATTGCAGCCTGGCAGCGCAGTATCTTGATGACTGCATCAAAAACTGGTGAAGTTTTGTTGTCCAATTCTTTGCTGTGTCCATCAATCATCCAGAAATACTGTTGTTCAGTTGCTGGAGGCATCATCCAGAAAAGACAGGCGTACAATTGATAGCGATTAACATACGCTGAAGTTCGTTATTTGACCACCAGCAGTAGCCTACAATAGCGGATGACTGCCAACATGACACCATCTGAAGTTTTCGTTGTTGTGTCACAGAGCTGTAACGACGAATGCGATCCGTGGATGGAAACGCAACCACTTATATAGGAATATTTTTTATTTGATGCTAAGATGTAGCACTGTGGATGGCATGAGCAACAAATTCTATCATCAACAACTAGCGGAAAACAAACTGAGCTATGTCATTCATCTGCACAAGTTGCATTCAGAGCAATGAGCAGAATTTGTTGAAAGCACAAAGTATAACAGTCATTCTAAGTTGCTTCAAACAAACGGTCATCATGCACAGATTGCTTACAGCCTCAAAGCAAAGTTTTATGGGCCTATATGCTTCATTTTCTCATGTCTTATACTGCGTGTTTGTTTCTGATTTTAACTACGTCTCATCAGGTGAAAACAGAAATGTATAAAACTGAAACGAAAAAAGACAGTGTGAAACAGAAACGGAACAAATTTTTCAAAACGGAAACAAAACTGAAATTTAAATTAATTACACAGTAAAAACAAAATGGAAACCGAAATGAAAATAAAAGGTGAAACTTAAATCACACTGCTTTCATGTTGGCAGTGATGGTGATTTTGGGCCTGTCATAAACTAAAAACTACAGCTTGTAATGATTAAGAAATTACTTCAGAAATTAATGATTAATGGTTATGTGAACTAAAAGTAACAGTGGTAATTGTTTAGGGAAATGCCTGTTTTTCTTTAGCAAATTTATCAATTACATCGTTAATAGCTCTCATAAATACACTGATATACATCGTGGTCCATAAAAAACGTGTCACTTTTATTTTTTGAATAGCTCCATGAAACATTGGCTGATTTTAATAATTTTTGGCATGTGACATCAAGAAGAAACTTGACGCAAATTACTTTAGTTCTGACCACCTCACTTTAATACTGTCGCTACACTACCTTGTGAAATGCAGAAGTCGTAGTTTGGCCATTCACAACAATGAATTCATACTGGATAGCCCACTCGTTGGCTCAGAAGTGATTAGCTGAATAGCGACAAACAGGATTGGCAACTATTGCATCTCAAAAAGTCACACATGTCACTTCATTTTTATTATAGCATTTGCTCAAAATGTCCTCTTCTAGCTCAAGTGCAAGCTGCAAACATTGATGCCATTCACCAACAGCAGGTTTAATAACTTGCATTTCACTAGGTAGTGTAGCAACAGTATTAAAGTGAGGTGACCAAAATTAGAGTCATTTGTGTCGAGTTTCTTGCTGATGTTGCATGCCAAAAATTATTAAAATCAGCCAGTGTTTCACGGAGCTATTCAAAAAATAAAAATGGCACGTTTTTATGGACCACGGTGTACAGTCACTGAACATTTATTTTATAACATTTCCATTTTCTACAGAAAGTTAAAATTGTTTATCAGATAACAGTCATTGTACGTATTTCATAATGCTTTTTGGTTATATGAATTTAATTGAAAATTTAACAATATTTTACTTGTTAAAGAATTTGAAAAGATTAATTGTGTGATTAATTCTCACAGCTTGAGTTGTAACCAATGTTTGTGTTTGCGTTCAGTCCGTGCAAGTGACAAGCGTATAACGTGTGACGAGGAATTCTCAGACAGTGAAGACGAGGGCGAGGGTGGACGACGACACTTGGAAAGTTTCAAGCACAAGCGCATACGACTCGATGCTGACAAGATAACTGCCGAGGGCAAACTACCAGCAACCACTGACAAAAGTCTGTCTCCTTCACTGCTATATCTATACAGTGCTATCCATGAGTGGCGTGGGCGGTTTAACAAGTTGGGGGAGAGGAAGTTGCAATTTTCCAGTAGGTGTCTGCAAATTTTCATAGTTAGTCACTCAAAATTTTATTCTAAGTCTCAACTTTTTCCAAAATGGGGATTTTTAACCCAAAATTTTGTGTTTTTTGAACAGAATTATCATACACAACAAAAATTTTCTGACAGGCTAAATTTTAAGGGGGTTTGCTTCCCCTGCTGTGGTGCTATTGGTGTTCGCTTTTTTCTACAGGTACAGGCTGTTGGATATGTGCTAGTAGTTGTGAAAGTTGTGTTCAGAAGCTTTGTTGTGTGGATTGAATAGCAATGGTCTCGAGAACGAAAAATCTGGAGTGTTTGATCTTGGTCTCACGCTTTGTGGTTTTGCTGTTGTGACAGCCGTCTTTGTTTTGAAGTTTTGGTACTTGCAGATTAATTTGACGTTCATATTCTTTGCCGATACTGGTGGTCAGAATTGTCTTAAATAGCTTCATCCTAAGTAGCCTACTGTTCTACAGTGCTTGCTTTTGAGGTTCTTTACTTGTTTCTTGAGTTTCTTTACGTCACTGGTCATTACTGTTGCCTACATCTTTGTGAGCCTTGCACGTTTAGTATTTTTGGTATACTGTGCATCCAGTTTTTCCCATCAAAAATTGCCAGTACTGTTAGTTTAAACCAATACATGGGATGTACAGTAGCAGTACTTGCCACTGGTAACACAAAATATATATACTAGTAATGACATCCATGTTTCAAACACCGACAGAAGTTGCAATTAATAAACAGCACTGATTAACATTGATGATTTTGATGTCCATTAGGTCCAGGATTGTAGTGTTCGGTTTAAGAATGAATTGTCATAATGGAAGTAAACAAAAACAAAGGCCGATTTGTCAGATATTTTGCAGAATGTTTGCAGTTTGGTTTGCTGCATGTGCAGCCGTTCAATCCACCGAGATGAAAGATATACAGAAGCAAGATGCAGCGTCGGACGTGAGAGACGATCAGCCGACATCCACCGAGATGAAGACAGACGTAGTGATGAGCGAGTCGGAAGAAGGTGTTACAAAGATGGACACAATCCCAGCTCCAGTAGCAGTCACTACGACTGAACCGTCAGCCGAACACTGACTTTTGGACTGACAAATGAACGTATGGACACAAGCGTCGTGTAGCTCTGACCTTGTTTACTGCAGTAGAGTCCAGTGTCGTCAACGCACTTCTGTGGGCTGGCATTTACATGTTGACTATTGCCGCACGACCGAGATCCGACTTGTCAGTCAAGTTATCGGAGGCCGAAAGTTCTGTTGTGTGTCAGCATGTACCGCAATGCAAACTTTATCTGCTGTTCTCATTTTTGTCGTTGTATTACAGTAGGGACATTTAAAAGATGAGATTTTGGTTTAATTTGATGGATTTGCTAAATGATTGTTAACTTGCATAATTCCTTCCATTTTTGATGTATCGTCGCATCCCGTTGCGGCAGTGTCATCATCAGTGACACTGTTATCGGTTACTGAGAAATATTTTTTTGGGAAGCTTGTTGCAATTGGATATCTTCGTTTAGGTGACATCTCTGTGTATATGTCTGCATTGACAGTAAGTACCGGTACAGCAGTGTATTTCTTCCCCAAGATATCGGCTTTTATACTTTTTTTGCACATGTTCTGAGGGTTGCATGTGTGTACTAGATGTAAAAAATTGTTTTCCATGTCTTATTGTGGTTCATTTTTTAGTGTGTTTAGCAATGTCCTGGTTTCAGCAAAAACGTAGAATTTTTTATTCACCAGTGAGCTGCCTACTCTTTTTTTTGTCTGAAAATACCAAATGTATTCTAAAATTATTCTTTGATCTGCTGAGCATGCATATCAACATATGACAGTGCTTGCTAATTTGCTGTACAATTATGCAAGCTTAATGGACATTTTAAAGAACTCTGTAAGTTGTGAAACGAACTTCTATGCTGAACTGGTTGAAACCAGTAGTGCTACAAAATTGATGCTAAAATCGATGTTAACTAAAAAAACAGCCATACTGCAAAACTAAAGTTTTTACAGCATTGACGTTCTTTTCAAACGCCAAATTTGACTCATTTAGCATTTTAAATGCCACTTGGAAATCCTTCCGATGTAGGGTGTAATCCACTGGTGAAGAGACAGTGTGAGGATATCTGCATATCAATGTCAGACTTAGTATCTAACTATGTAAAGCAGCTACATGCTTAAAATGTCAAGAGAGTGATTTACCATTAACATCAGAGCAAAAAACTTCAACAGTTTACAAAGCTATGTAAGGGCGATACGAGTCAAAACTCGAAAACAGCAAAAATGGTTTTGGGGCGATATTATCGCGTGTTGAATTCCAGACTGGCCCTTCTAAATACTTGAAATAAAAATACAAAAAACAGAAGTTGCAAGCCAAAACAATGTAGTACACCAGTCCGTGCTGACACCATGTATATTGCAGTGAATGCCAATGCACATGGTAGAAACGTCCAGTCATGTCTGAATTTTAGTCTATCGTTCTGTCTGTGTGTGCGTGCAGTGGCGTGATGTCATAGTGACAATGACGTCAGTAGGCCAGCAGCAGTTTATGCATTGCCTGTGACGTCACCAGCTGCAACGCTGGCAGCGCGCCAGTAACAGAAAATCATAGCTATACAATATATAGGCCGTTATTGTTAAGAAAGAAAAACTTGAATTATTATCTTGGCTTTAAAACTCACTGTGCGTTAAATTACATCGAGTAAAAACTTACATAACAGATATAGGCCTACGCATTCTCACAAGCGGCTTCCACAGTTTACAAAGCTATGTAAGGGTGATATGAGTCAACACTCGAAAACTGCTTTCGCTTAGCTTAGCTTGGCACCTAGTAGAAGTATCTACAACGAAATTTTGTTTCGGATATAGGCCTACAGTAATATTTTTCAAGTATTTAGAATGGCTAGTCTTGTAAGGGCCAGTCTGGTTAAGGGCATTTCGGAGTTACACAACCCCCCCCCCAAACGCCATTTCCTATACTTAACGTTCATCACCCTTACAACAGTGCACTGTGATTAATTTTTCCATGAATTACACAACAAATGGACACTAGAGTATACATTTTAATCTATTGTTAACTCTGTGAAACTAAAATGAATAGGTGTTACATGGATGACGGGTGATAAATGTCGTTGGATTTTGTGTAAGTTACTATTCATTAACTAGTGTACTAGGGCTGCAGAAATTAACAATTAATTAATCAGTTAATCATTAAAAAATTCGTTTATTGAAATTTTTGTAATTGATTAATATTCAATTGAAATTTTTGACTTCCTTTAATGATCAGTGTATCAGTGTTTGTGAACTAATTTCATTTTGCATAGAACTTTACTCAAGTAATGCTAGTTAGTCTGCACAATATGAGCTTTGACTACACAGTTTTTGTAGGCTACTGCAAAATCATCACTTTCGATTTTGCTTTAATTTGCAAAAAATAAGTACTCGAATTCTGCCATCTTAATTTCGACTAATTACAAATTTATGTAACAAATTTTAATCGGTTGCAGCCCTAAACTGTACATGGTAAATACAATTCTGAGTACACTGAAAGACATAGTTTCTTTACTACACAGAACACATACACAGCACAGTGGAATGGTGACATCACACTTGTGTGAAAAAAGGCACATCACAAAATATAACAAAAATTTGAAGATGAAAAATTGTTCTTCTGATGTCTTATGACATATATTTACAAGCACTCACAAAATATTTACAGTGATAGACAAAAACATGCTGTGCTACTGAACATAAAACGTTTTCATTTGTTAGGCTGCCAGCAGCATAATGCAGGTTCTTGCAACAGGGGATTACTAAAATTCATCCCCTCCTTGTCATGGATCTTGATCTACCTACAAATAGTTCTGTAACCATTCCTCCACCCTGCTGGTCTGGGCACAGCTCAGCCATAAAAACATTTTGGTGCACTTTGAGGAGTAAAAAATAATGTGTAATTCAACATATAAAATGCCAAAAAACATTTTTTGCCAAAGGACGATGAGGCAGAAAGATGGACATGACATTGTATACCTCACTGTTATTGTAAAAATGCAAGTACGGGTAGCTATAATTTTTGTGCCAAAAATTCATCCAACTCAAGTCTCATCTGCATGCATCACTCACTATGATAATTAACAAAGAACAAATGCATATCTATCAAACGATGACATCGGAATTGCAAATACAACTACAGTACACAGTCACAAGTTTATGCTTTTGTACATAGAATATGAATAAATGACTGCTTCAGTACCTTTCACTCAATGCAATAAAAACTACAACTTGTACAGCTACTATTAACAAATTTTGCAACAGTAATAACGATGACGTAGTTGAAATGAATGTCTACTATACAGATACTGACATAACAGAAGTTGAAGTTGATTAGTAAGTACCCTTACAAACCACGGAGTACGGATGACTCTTGAACTGTCATGGCTGTGTGGACAAGTTGCCATCTAAAAGTAGGCTCACAATATTTGATATTTATATCCTAATTATTATCACAAAACAGCAACTTGACGCACCGGGAGAGCACAAACGTCAACAAAGAAGCGTTTTTATTGCACTGTGTTGAACTGTGATAGTGTTTAATTTATGTTAGATCATGGGAACTGTGCTGGCCCCTAGCAAATAACATTTAATGTTTATCTCACTGCAACTGCTAGCTCACTGAAACGCATTACGGGCAGAGGGGCAAAATTGGTAGATTCATCAGGTTTTAACTTTTAACCCACAAGGAACAAATTCTTACATTCAAACCCAAAAGGACTATGCAAAATGTTATCAAAATCTTTTCTGAGTATTTCGTGGACACAGAAACACAAAGACACAGGTAAAAACATTATGTCCTACCATACTATATCTGTCCTTCTGCAGAGGAAATCATTGATCATCTCAACAAATTGAAACCTCGGGTACCATCAGGGCCTCTAGGCTGACGCAAGACACTTATAACGTCTGACATCTTACTCGTGGACACAGTATCACCAACAGACAGATCGTTCATTGAGCTTCCAGCAGATTTTGATTCACGCGTAGCAGCTTGAATTCGCCGCTGAACCCATGGACTGATGCCACGAGAACTATACTCAATCTCTCCTGCTGATCCTGATCGTGCCCTGACCTCTTCACTATGCAAATCATCAGCTAGAGATGGCCTACGATGAGCAAGTATGGAACGTGTAACATTTGATCGGCTTGCCGAGCTGCCACTACCCTTACCACTACGTGGCCTGTTCTTTGAACTAGCAACCTTATGTTCCTTTTGTTCCTCTTGACTTTCTGTTTCTGATCCACTGCTGGAACAGCCAGCTGATTCATCATGCAGTATTGCGTCAATACGAGATCGATTCTTTTTACCAGTTTTCTTCTTGATTTGCAAGGACTGCATTTCACCTTCCACTTTTTCTGAATGACTTCTCACACTTCTTGTCTCCTTCATCAGAGATGTGGATAGCCTGCTAGAGAGAGGCTTTTTCTCCGGTGATCTGGTTACCAGCATTGAAACATGCAGGCCATGTCTCCAATCTGATGAATCTGTCAAACTTTCACATGCAGCCAGTGCACATTTGTCATCATCATACTCAATCAAAGCAACGGCTACGACTGCATGACCACTTTCATCTGTGTTTCGTCTCAGATGTTTTCTGACATCAGACGGAACTGTATCGTTCTTTGACACAACCCGCACACGAGTGACTGTACCACATAACCCAAACTGTTTGGCAAGGTCACTTGTCTCACTGAAATTGACTGCAACTACTGTTTTCAAAGCAGCAGCCTCCTCCTTTGTAAGTGGCAGTGGAGCAACACGTCGTACCATTGTTCCAGACTTGTTTATTTCCAGCTTCTTGGAATTACGCAGAGCAGTGGCAATGACATTAATGTCATGTGTGAGCTTTTTCATTTTCTTGAAAGATGCTATTAGTTTCAAGTCTACAAAGCCACGCTTGTCACGGTTGATTCTCTGCATTAAAAAGCTGTCCTTCACAAGGTTGTCATCAGAGAAATAATATTCAACTTGGGTAATAAGCTTCTGTGCTAATTCAGATTGTGAGCCTTTGTTTGTCGGTTTGGTTTTACTGTTCGTATCATTCAACAAGGAATCAGCACACAAATCTGTATTAGGAACCTCACTGATGACAGGCATCGGAACCGCTTCAGTCTCACATGTCTGTTGTGCCTCGTGATCTCCTTCGGTAACTAACAATGAGCATTGGTCTTCTTCATTAAGATTATCACTGAACTGGTTGCTTTCATGAAGGTTGATGGCAGAAGCAGCGCCACCATCAGCACAGTCAGTTGTTGATTCCATTTTTATTCTACTCAAACACAACAGCTAAGGTAAAAATATTCATTAACTATAACTGCAGTGGCAATATCTGAAAGTAATCAGTATATAACTGCTAGTGCAAATGAATTATACTGTTGCATTCCACCAACAGTTACTGATAACCCTAATGAAACAAAGTGTGACAGTGTGCGTCATCTCAGATTTCCAGTCAACTCACTATACAGCAAAAAACGCACCATAAAGAGCCTTAAGAAACAATGTGTACAGCTAATAAGTGAAGAAACAGTATCATTTTAATCCAAAAAGAATCGAAGATTATATCTGCCGTGAAAATTCACGGCAGATGGTAATAATCAACTACTTATTTTCCGTGAATTTTCACAGAAGCATCTTTTCGCTTTTTGGCTATATGTCGTGAAAATTTATGTACTGAAACATATACATTAAAACTAAGGAAATAAACGATTAAGAACACAATTAATTATTGACATGTTACAGCTATGCTGATGCGTCTGTTGTCTGTCTGTTAGTTAGTTTAAACCAGGTGGGAATTTTAATGCTGTTTTGTTGCAAATTGTCTGCCACAAGCGCAAATCTGGCAGTGAAAAAAATTTGCAAATCGGTCAATGTAAGGCAAAAATATAGACAGACTCATTGCGTACAGTTTATAAGTCTACATTTTAGAAATATAAGATCATGGTCACGCTTTGAGACATTAGCTGAAAACTCATGGCTGCTTACCAGTGATGTGCAAGGTCAGTTACATAGGCCTACACTACAAGCTACAGCAGTTGCTAATTTGCTATTATTGCCTGCCTCATCTGATAATACTGTACTAAATAGCAGCAGATTATTTATTTTCTGTAAATTTTCACGGCAGATAACCATTCCATGCTAGCTTTCGTGAAAATTCACTGCAGATAGCGAAAATCGACTACTTATTTTCCGTGAATTTTCACGGCAGATAACACCTTGCAAAAAGAATCAACACAATGTCACGAAATAAAATTTTAAAAAATATAATTTGTGGGGCGAATCGCCGATCGCGAGGTTAATCTGCAGATCTGGTTTCTAACGCTAAAGTTAGGTTTAATGTTATTTCCTTACTGAAGATCCGCCTTGCACTTTCTACTGTCTAGGCGGAACAGACGCCCTGTCCGGCAAATTGTACCGACCATGAAACTGTGGTACCGACCCAACGCTTCCAATGACTCAAGCTAATGCTGCAGTCAAATTCACTCGTTCCAAATCATTTACTGCTTTATATATAATTATAATAACCACCGTAAAATACATTTAATTTGACTTTAGCATGCATTGCCACATAAACAGGAAGTTAAAACCCTATGCAATGAATATTTAAGAATAATGTTTATATTCGGGAAGTCTGGATTGTTTAATTTGTTCAACGTTTTACCTTCTGCAAGTGACCGCATCTTTTTATAACATAAAAACCATACATGACTTTGTATGTATATGTAAATTTTAGATATCAAAAAATTCAAATCACGTATCACAAAAAAATAATTAGTTAAATAAATGGCATTGTAAAATTGGTCTCAACTCCAGAGAAGTTTAACAATTTTTAGGTTTATAATTTTTAAATTTAAAAAAACTTAAAACATACAAAAATTATTTTTAAAATTTTAAAGGTTTTGACCGACCGTACTTAGGGTACGTCGTTTCTGTGGCACAAGTTTAAGTCTGTTTGTTGTCTGTCTTTCTGTCTGTGACGTTTGTATTGTGTCTAAACAAAACGTCGTAGGGGTAGGCGCACTAGGCAATATTACCGTTGGATAGCGGGATGACGAATTTATATAGGCTGTCAATTGTAACCATGTTTATTTTTTGCGGTTTGGCAGCAATTTTTAACTCAAAGGACGTTTGTATAATTACTACAATGTTTTAGATTTACTACTATTATAATCAAATAGTATACTGTTTGTTTATATGTTTCATTCTATTTTTAAATTAACATTTTGACTGTCCTCTAATTGGCTTAAAATGTTTTTTCCTATCTATGGTAAACACACTATTCGTTTATACACGCGCCTCTCTAGAACGAGCGGCGTTTGAGTGGGCGCGGCGTGTATCCATGGCTACGTCAATAACAACAACGCGCACTGTGATACGTGATATGTGTTGATATATGATTTCAGTTGATCAATAAGAAAATCGATTTTAGATGATTGTGTATCTCGATCTTGGGCAGTTGGACGCTTCCGACCGAGTATAATAGTTTCTACAGTTTTACATGTAGATTGTTGGGATGTTAGAAACCAGACAAATGCGGGATTTTCTGCGTAATCTGTAGCATAATTTGCAAACTTTTAAAACGGTTAACCACTTTGTGATTTTCGATATTCGGCGAAAACTGTTCGAGCTGTAGCGTTGTTATGGATTTCATGTGAGAGCACCTTGCCGTGTTGACGTATGGAGGAGTTGAAAGCCAGCAGCGGTATGTGTATGTGTTTTCATTGTTACGAGTGCTTCAGATGCATGCCTTGCGTTAAAATCAAGCTCTGATACGATTTCTATGTGTGGGTGTTATTACTGGTGCGTATTTACTGAACCTAATTTTATTATCAGTATGGTACTGCACTGATAATAATTCTATTTCAGTGCAGCCACACTGTGGTTACTCTCTAACCCTGTCATTAACCTTAACTTTTAATCCTAACTCCAACCCATAACTTTATAGATCTATGCATTAGTCATTTAGGTTCAGTTATTGGTTTATTGGTCAGTGAAATCACTTGGTATTTTACACTCAGCTCTGCCTTCGCTTATTTCCTTGTTGAGTCATGATTACCGGTAGGCTAATCTTGTTGCATCACTGTCTAGTAATTTGTATCAATTTAAGAAAAGAATATTTGAAATTCGAATAATTAGTAGAAGTGGTTTTTGTAAATGCTTAAGCAGATGTCAGACGAATGATAAAGTTGGCTGACTTTTGTGGGTGTGCTTTAGTTGCCTGACAAAATCGGCCAACAAAATCGGTGAACCATGACACATGGCCAATATTTTCATCTGCTACTTCATACGATATCAGCTAGCACAAGATAGAACATGCTCTATCTTGGCTGCAAAAATCAGGCGGTTTTTGCATGACACACGACAGATTTTTGTTGGGCAATTTTGTAGGCAGATAAAATCGGCCGATTTTGTCGTTTATCTGACATCCCGTTTACACTGTTTCAGGGATGTCAAATGTTGAAATAGTAATTAGTAAATGCAGATTAAAGTAGGAACGAATGTCTTTCTGTTGCTTTCAGATTTTGTGGACATGTCAACCACATTATCACCAACTGCTGCTAGCTTCATACCAACACCGGCTGCAATTGCTGCTGCTGCTGCTGGACAGATAGGGCAGCATATCCCACAGCATCACTGGTCAGCCATCTCTTGACTCTTGTTCTTTATGTTTTACTACAGTACAGAATGATCCAGTAAAATCTAAGCACCAAGTTTTTGTCACAAAAAATTGCATTAAATATTGACTTGTTTTCAAAACTATTTACCTGTATGCTTTGCATACACTTACAATTATGCGATAGTTAAAAATTCTGTCATTTATCCAAAATTGTCACACTGTCACTACACTACCTTGCAGAGTAAAGTCAATGTTAGAAAAAGTGAGTTTGCATAGTAACTTTTAGTACCATACTCTGGAGCTCAATACTTCTCAATGCATTTAGCATGTGATGGGATGTCAGTTTAAATTAATTGTTTATTTGTATGAGATGTTTTTTGTTTGGCATTTTATAAACTATGTCAATAATATTAGTTTACTCAGCTGGATTTATGTTGCTCAATGTTGCAGCAGCATGTTGTGTTATAATTACGTATGTTTAGGATACCTGGCATCTGGCATGAACCTGACGTTACTTCTTGGTTTAATAAGCCTCATCAAACAGTTTGGACATGTTCTCCTGGTATGTTATTGATAGCATCTGATCAAATGTAAAGACATATACAGGATGTTCCAAAAAAACGGATACCCAGTTTTATTTTTGGGATAACTTTGGTAATTCAGCACCGATTTTAACCATTCTTTCACTGTTACAAGCAGAAATTTATGGCGCGTAAACGTGAAGTTTTTCCGCCCACCGCACCTTTATTGTGTG
>Ga0209367_1004502_pt1 | contig 19243 bp, 16 predicted proteins | sample WorMetLIZISLAND2_FD_187412 | JGI IMG/M metagenome (GOLD analysis project Ga0209367, IMG submission 187412) | Marine gutless worms symbiont microbial communities from Max Planck institute for Marine Microbiology, Germany - Olavius geniculatus... ...
ACATTGGGTTCTATTTTTCTATAAAATTTTCCAGTACTGCAAAATTGCCACAAGTGTTGCCATTTTGTTATGATATATTCTTGAACTAAAGCATAAATTTCTTTCAATTCAAAACTAACAGTAACACTTGCATCATTTATTATGGCGGACTGTGCAAGTGAATCGGCTATTTCGTTCCCTGTTACACCTAAGTGGCTGGGAACCCAGATGAATTTTATGTCAACATTTATATCATCAATAAGGTCATTAATTTCATTTAACACGTTTGGCCTACATAAAGATTTGCCTGCTTTAATAGCGTTCAAAGATGACAAAGAATCACTAAATATTGCAATGTTTTTGACCAAACTATTGTGCTTGGAGAAATCCAAGTCCCAAGCAAGACTAAGTTTTATAGCAATTAGTGCTGCAGAGAATATACTTAAATTATCAGATAGACGTACAGCAGATTGAACATTTAATTCCTAAACGAAGAATGCTGCCGCAGTTTGCCCTGCTGAACTCTTTGATGCATCGGTATAAATGTGCAAATCATTTTTATGCATTTCTATTTGATCATTGGCGATGTTACTCAAAGCAACAGGATTTTCATTTTTGTTACCAATTTTAGTAACAGATATATCTACTTTGATTTTCTTTCTACGCCAAGGCGGCCGCGACGGCCAAACCGGGCCCTCCCATTTTAAAGTACGATTTTGGCAGAAAAACTCAGAAACTTTATTACCTATAGGGTCTGTATTTAGTGTGTATCTTCTACTACGATCAGTCCAGTGCGGTTAAAAAACTGAACTAGCTGGGTGATGTTCATCACACTTTACTTTAGCAGCGTATTGGATCTGTTGCTGTAATCGTCTAAGTTGCAACGGAGGTTCCCCGGCATCGACTTGTAGCGCTGCAGTAGCCGTGCCGGCTACCGCCCCGCACGCGATGCGTAAGGCTTGCGCCTGAATAGAATCTAATTTTCTTTTATTTTCAACACCCATTGAGTCGTAGGCAATACAACCGTATTCTATAACTGAGCGTATTAAGCTTCTATATACCAGTAACAGGGTTTTCTTACTAGCTCCCCATTTATTACCAGATATAGCTCGTAAAAGATTTAAACGTTTCTTACATTTATCTACTGCATGATTAACATGGTGGTTCCAAGTGAGTTTTGAATCAAATACTAAACCCAGGAATTTAGCTTTGTTTTCGACTCTAACATATTTATCATCGATTTTTAATCGACAGTTTATGTTCTCTCTACGATGCGTGAACAAAACTACAACTGTTTTTTCCATTGAGATTTTAAAACCGTTTGTATAGATAGGTAGAGACATGCTGCTTATCATAACAAGCACTGGTGGCAAGCTTTTTTTATTAGTGTCAACGTCAATGACCTTGAATGTCCTTGAACCCCCAAAGTATGGGGTTTTAGTGAATTTTTTCTTGCAATTTCCGGCTGCGACACACATTTTAAGAGTGAATTGCGCCGAAATAGCTGCAGACGGACCTGGACAACCTGCGTATGACATTTTTGGCATAAAACGTACATTTTTAAGAATCTAAGTTTCGATCTATTAAATTCAAGGAGTATTCCGTATGGAGGCCTCAAATTTAAGTACTTTTTCAAGATGCATTAATACCTTATTGCTGTAGGCCTATACTGATTGCCAAAGTGGCAGGATCACTGCTATCGCGCATCACGTGAGCTTTGCTTAAATTACTTGTTTGTTATTAATACGGCGGTGTATTTGGTGCATACAGGGCACGTCACTGATGACCGGGAGCCCGGGGTCACATGACGCCGTCCAGCTGCAGCAGCATATACAGCAGCACGTCCTCACTGCTGCTGCGGCTGCTGTAGACCTACATCATCACCACCAGTACCTACCACCACATCCTCCACAACCACCGTCAACGTCGTCGTCACCGTGGCAGGCGCTTACTGACCTCACTGAACTACCGCCCCAGCCCCCTGACGATATGGATGACGAGCCCCCACTACCGTTACCACCCCCTCCGTCACACCCCGGTGTCACGCCGTTCCAACAGTTAGTCGGCTCTTTCGGTCCCGGCTGCGAGTCCTTCGGTCCCACCGGCGGTTCGGTCTCAACTGGTGGCCCTGCAGAGACCGACGACGATACGGTGGTGAGTTTGGACGAGCCGCTGCATCACGCTGTGGCCGCTGGTGGTATGGGAGACCCTCTGGATGTCGTTCACAAGCCGCATCAGACCACACGGCCATCAGCGGCGCCGCACGTGCTTTTTGCACAACAACAACGTCTCAACGCACCCGCTTGATCTCACTCCGTCTCCAGTGGCGTCGTGGCTGAAAAGAGGGATCAGGGGAGTACGATTTTTGGCCGTCGAAAAATTGTCGGAAATTTTTTTTGTCAGGGAAAGTTTTAGTTAAAAAATGTAAAATTTGTGGCTGAAACCCCCTCCACCTCATTCTAGAGAAATTTAGAGGCAAAAGTAAAAATCGTAAACACTCATAATCTTTTGTCAGAAATATACAGCTATCTGTCAGAATTATGACCAAAATTTCGATTGTCTGACAGAAGATCGATGCACCTTCTTGCCCCTCCTACTGTTTTAACCCACGATGCCACTGTCTATATCTGTTATGACTGCTATGATATTTTCATTCCGCAACCACGCGTGAAACTCGCTTTTTTCTGCCTATTACTTTTGTCAAATATCGGTTCTAAATTAACAGCTGGGCCAAAAAAGTAAGTTGCAAGATTGTGTCTGTATTTACGCCTGATATTGACACCGATATTCGAAGTTCTTTTACCGCACATACCCTGTCAATCGGTCTATATTTGTTGAAGATATAAACAAGAGTTTGCAGCTTTTTGGTCCCACCCTGTACAATTAGCAGCAACAACCACATAACTTCACCAGTATATAGCGTATGCAGCATTTTGCAGTGGAAATTTCTTTTCATCGCCCTTCCCTTTTTAAGCCTTTCCTCTTTTTCGCTTTTTTTCCATTGTTCTATCCGTTCCTGTTTAATTCAATTAGTCAAAAAAAACTATAAGAAGCGTTAATTTTAACAACTGCAAGCTTTCCCTGTTAATTTTCCTGTTACGTATATACGCAATTGGGTATATAGGCGTACTTTTGTGTACTTCCCATACAGCTGTATTTTTACGTGAACTGAATCTTTACATGCATACCCAGAATATCCATTCCACTTTTATGTCTTTCCAGGTGTATAGAAATATAAATTATGTATTATTGAACAACATTACAGCAGTTGGCGTAAACTATATATCAGATTTACAATATAGGCAGAATACGATACGTTTTACGTCGTGGCCACTTGCATTGATTTCCTCATCCGTGGTGTTGTCCGACGTCGCCGAGCCTTCGAAGGTTTAAAAACCTCGTCTGAGGAAATCGGATGGAATGCGCATCCTCATTCTTTCCGATTTTCTTGATCGATGTTTTTGCCTGTCAGTCAAAGGATGCCCATTAGAACCTCGGACGAGGAAATTGGTGTATGTAGCCACGGCCTTATGAATCTTTGTGCAGTTATGTTACATACTTGTAATGACAAAACCGAGCTCATAATTTGAATTGACACCATATGAGCTAGCCCAGCACTGTTTGTTTCATTGGCAAAAAGTAAGTTTACGCCACAATGGCAGAAGCAGATTGTTCAGAATAATGTAAAAATGTCACAACAACTGTTTCATTTGCTTTGAAGTGGTAAGATAGCAAAGTAAGTTTCAGCAAATTGCTGAATTTCAATGTTTTTTGCGACAGCGAAGAGTTATATATTTATACGAGTTTTTATTCCAGTGATATTGATGCATGGTATAAAATACTGCACTGTCTCAAAAAACATCCGCGACATTTTCGACTGTAACTTGAAAACCAATTATCAGATTTTAATAATTTTTAGTACGAATATTTCTGACACAACTTGCCATTAAATGACTATTTAGTTTTCCACCTCGCCCAACGTTTGTTTTTGCACTACCTGGGGAAAACAAATCAAACGAAATATGCGTTAAAAGAAACAAAAAAAACCTGAAAAAAACATCCCCAACATTATCAATCGTACCTTAAATAAAGATAAGCAGATTTCAATAATATTTGGCAGAAATATTTCTGACACAAATGGCTATTAAATAAGTGTTTTAGTTTTTTACTTCATCCAACGTCTGCTTTTGCACTACCTGGGAAAAACAGACTAGGCATAATACGTGTTAAATGAACAGAAAAATGTCAATAAATTCTACCTGTCCTAATTTGTGGGCCCCAACAGCAGGTTTATTACAAGGTTTGGCTGCATGTCGTGCAGCAATGTGTCTACCAGATGAAGTTTATCAATGTTTGTAAAGTCAGAAGTGACTGATAGAGCCTGTATTGGTCTGGAGCAGAACATTATCGATACTGCTGTCAAGTGAATGGAGAAAGCGTCTCCTTGCCTGTGTTCGCATAGTGGGCCAACACTTCAAGCAATTTTACTACAGGCAGTTGAAAAATAGACAACTGAATAAAATGTCAGCCACAGTGTCAAAAATGTGAACAAAATGTATTTTTACGCGTTATGTTAATTAAGCAATCATATGGCATTGGATAAAAAAGTGATATTTTGCTGGTTGTGCTTTCCCCAGGTAGTGCAGAAACAAACTTTAGGTGAGGTGGGAAACTAAATGACCGTTTGATGGCAAGTTGTGTCGGGAATATTTTTTCCAAAAATTACCAAAATCTGATAATTGGTTTTCAAGTTACAGTCAAAAATGTCGGGGATGTTTTTTTGAGACACACTGTATAAATAGATATTGTGCATGTATGTATGTGTGTATGTGACGAACGGCGTTTCGTGCAAGTGGAAGTAAAGTATATAGATTTTCGTCAACGAGATCGACGCTATATATGAACATCTTGAAAATTATTTTTGAGAAAGTGGATAAGCTTAATGTGTAACATATTACAGTGCACTGTGTTTATTTATAATGAAAATAAATCGATAAATCATCAAACAGTGTATTACATATGTCGTGATCACCAAACTTGGGTGCACGTTATATTGACATCAACAGCGGCCCCTTGGTCGGAGGCAGGAGGGCAGAATTGCTCACCCCAAGTTTTTGGATGTCGGGAAATTGTCGGAAACGAAATATTTGGGACAGTTGGTCTTTCTTTAATTTTTTTTGCCTGTCGGGCAATCTTTGGACGGACAATTTCTCGCAAAAACACCAGATGTGCGGCTGAAAAAAATCACATTTCGGAGAATGGGGAATTCATGGGCAAAACAAAACTTCGAGCGCCCATAATCTTTTATGTCGGAAATTAATTTTTGCAGCTGTTTGTCGGAAAATTGTTCACTATGTTTTTTAACTGACGACGATGCTAGATAACTGATCAGTCAAAAGCAACCTAATGATGAAGCGAAATCTCGGACAACGAGCTACAGACAATGATGCTATTGCTACGAAGACGATCGCAGCGATTCATCAATATTGTATTCACTCCAATGCAGAGCCGACATCAACAACAGCCAGCAGCAGCAGCAGCTGTTTAACCATTCGCTCAATAGCAGTACCAGTTGCCAGTTACAGTTACATCCTCTGACGAACAATGATGGCATTTCTGGACATTTCAGATCAATATAACTGGTTTAGTTTGATTTTTTTCAAACGGCAGTTGGCTATGGGTCACTTTTATATGACGTGACCCAATCGATTCGTGGAATGGACCCAATCCGAAGCGACCGTAAGGCCTGTCAGTGAAGAAGTGTCGCTGCATTCTCGTCTGTCAAGGTAGTCTACTACTCTGAGGCCTGCTCAGTGTCGTGCATGGTAGTTCCCTGGGGTCTCTCCGTGGCTTGCTGCTTGATGTCATTATACTTTTTGGTAAAATTGGTGCAGTGAGAAGAAATGCAGTTGATGCCAGTTGTAATAATCCATCCGCGAAGGGTTAGTGTACTAATTATCACACAAGGTCTTTCGTATGTAGTCTAGAAGGATTAACAAAGCAAACGGAGGCTTAGATCTAACGTGTTCAGACCAGACCACGGAAGAACGCTGGCCCGGTGTTACGCAACGCACAAACAGAGGCAATGTTGTGATGCCTGGCTGATGATGCAGAATTACGCTACATTGTTTGCCCACGCATCATCTTTGAAGTGCATGGTCGTTATTTAGCGGCCGAAAATAAGCTGAAAAGAAAGCCGTTATTCGGTCACTAAAGTGATTAGTTTGTGCAGCAAGTAGAGAAAGAAATCGTGAAATTGTACATGTTGTAACAAGGAGTTATATATGCTACGTACTATGTCGTCTACCAGACATAATTTAGTGTTGTTGTTTACAGAACATTGAGCCACAACTTGCTATACTACTGTACTTAAAACTTGAGACGACAAACAAAAAAATAAAACAAAAACTAAATGTCACATAAACAAACTTTTAAGATACTATTGAAATGTAGTCCGTAAACGAATAAATTCTGTTTCGTTTATGTTATGAACTTCACGCCGAATTTTGCGCCAATTAGCTAATAGGCTACGCCTACGGTGTGTTATGAATAGACTTCATATCGAATCGGGATGTTATATTTATCCACGCTAATTGTAGGCAATGTATGCCTATAGCCTCGGTGGCGATCTGATGACATTGACATCTCTGTCAACCAATCAGTCGCTGAATCAGCCGCTGCAATTGCTGCTGCTGCTGCTGCTGCTGCGGTCAGCCAATCAGCAGAGCGTGACGTAATGACGTCGACCATGACGTAACGCAGCGTCGGTCACGTGTCATACAGGTGCCATCACGAGTCACGCGATACACAGTACATCCTGGAATAACAGCGCCACGTGCCCGACCACCCACCGCCAGCAGATTGGTTTATTGCCGCTTTGCCTGCCCATCCACCGCTGCCATTGGCGTAGTCAGGATCCACAGGTAGAGGGGCAATTTAGGGGTGGGAAGTGGAAAAGGAAAGGGGTCTACAAAGGAGCCCTTTTTCCAGAAAATGTTTCAATATTTTTATGCGAAAATTATGCTTCAGTGTGCATTTTGGCACTGTTTTGAGGAAAATTAGCCAGATGATTGTCAGTCGTGTTCACGTGCTCCCATGCCTACTCACCCTTATAGCTACGCCAGCCAAAATTCCCTGCCGCTGCCGGGATGTGGAAGCTGTCACCGCGAGACGTGGCGTTAGACGGATGGATTTGTCACGGACAGACGGAAATGACAGACACCATGACACTGCCGCGGGTGAGGATCAAGCTCAGCCACTGCATGGATGCCGTCTGGAGCCTGCTGACTATAGCCTGTAGCCCTGTAAGCACAGAGATGTTCACGGTCAATTGCGCGTCAGATTGCCCAGAAGCATCAACAAAAGAACGGCAGCAGCATTACTGCATCATTCGTGCTGCAACTAGCTGACGTTGCTAGATGCGTCTATAATTGTGCTTAATTGTCAGCAGAGAAGACAGCTAGGCGTGATTCGATGAACAACACGTCGTTCAGCAGGCTGTGCTGTACGTTAGAAGTTTTTTTACGAGAATGCGCCACAAAAATCTATTCTGACACTGACATTGATATATTGACATTATGAAGAATCACGATGTTTGACATTTTTCTTTTGAATTTGGTCAAACTTCAACAAGTTGAAGACTCCGTACAAGTGGTTTTCAGTTTTTTTTGCAGATTTGTTGTACAACATGTGGAAGCAAATGAAGCTTGTGTTTTGGCCAGCGGCGTCGTGAGATACAAAAAGAAGTGGGCAGGAAGTAGCATTTCTGCGACAAACACTGCAAATTTCCGACAGAGGAGATCATGGGTGATTGAAATTCAACTTTGCTCCTTAACTTTCTTGAAATAAATGTTTTTATCTCAAAAATTTGCATTTTGGATGAAAATTTTCTGAGGAGAAAAAGACTTTCTTACAATTTTCCGACAGCCCAAAATTTCGGGAGCGGAAAGCAGCTCCACCACTACCCCTCTCCTGCCAAGTCGCCATTGGCGAACGACGTAGCATGTTTGTCTTACGGCTGAGCTGCGCTTAGCTGCTCGCAATGACTAAGATAGCTCCTCTAGTTCACGCGCTTTTGTCCCTTCAGCTGCCAGAGACGACCGACGGGTTGACTGAAAATGCGGAACATAAAATTACATCGCAAGGCAGTGTGCATTGTGCATTTTTTTAACAAGGTAAGAAAACAAGTCCGCGGAGCAGCTAAGTGAGCTATAATTATTACACAATATATAATTACTAAAACGCAACTTCAAAATATCAATGTAAAATGTCTCTCTGAAGCAACTGCGTGCATTAGGCCTATTCGCTGTTCAGTTATAGACGAGCATCACTATCTGGATATCAGTGCGACAAATTTCATGCCTTGCATAAGCTTATTGGTTTGTCATTTTCAGTGCCTGCAGACCGACCACCCAGCAAGCACTCCATTGACCACACACATCGCTGTAATTCGCCAGCGCCACCACTGCCGTCATCGTCAGTGGCTTGCCAGTTACGTGCCCATGTAATTTAACGTTCGAAGAATTAAAAAAAATAATGATTTGCAGTCAGGGAAAATTTGTTCTTGTAAAAAATTGTGAATTATTACTCCATATTCTGATTGTAATCGGGGTTAAATAGCCTTTTGGTAGCACCACATTTTATATTACAAAGTTGCGCAACATGTTACAGTATCTTCTCCTTGCATCACATGGGATGATCAACAGCTGACGGCTTTAATGCCACTGTCGGGCGACACTGTTAACACTGTCAGCTGCAGGTTATTCTGTAGTGTGGAGCGTCATCACATCATCGTGCGAACGGCGGCACGTGTGGTCATCAGACACCAGGTTCCATCCGATTAAACCTTACTCGGCAAAAATGTGAAAGCCCTCGTATAAATTTTTCGACATTAATGTACCAACTAAAAAGTTATCATGAATTTAGCGTTAAAAGTTAGAACTCCACGCAGTTTTGCTCATGTTAGATACGGCTTTCTGAATTACAGTCCAGAGAATGTCGTGCTGAGCAAAGTAAACTTATAGATGTTACAGGAAGCCGTTACACTGCAGCCAGAAGATGTCACTCCGCTGTCCGACATTCTCTAGCTTTTGTGCTTCCTTTATGTGGGGCTGCTGTTTTTCCAAACATGCTGAACATGCCTATAAATCCGCCTCTGTGTCGCCGGAGTACGGTTTGAGCCAACAATAAAAAAACATCATTTTCTACTTGAAGATATTAAAGTAGCCGGTTAGACCTACTCACCACATGTTCGACGGGTTGAAACGTGCACAGAGCAAACAAAATAAACTAAACTGGAGTGAAATAAACTGAAACAGCAGCATAAACATATCATTTCGTGTTAGTTCATTGCATTTCTGTCGCCTTGAATGCAAAACAAATAAAGGGTCCAAACGAAAAGTGGACTAAGTCACATACGAAAAGTACAACGAAAAGTGAAATTAGTCCAGTTTTCCGATGGACCCTTCAAATGTGCAGATTGCGATATGCGCAAGCAAGCAAGGGATATAACGGATGGCATGTCCATGCAGTCCAGTCCAGTCCAACGCTGCACTGCAGTAACCACGGATCAGCGACCTGCAGCAATCCGGCGACCGAGCACAAGGACTGAGTAGCACACAACGAAGAACACGTGAATGCAGCGTCATCCGTCCATGCGCAAATTATCACACCGCTAATACAGACAACACGACAAAACATGACACGACACGACAGCTGTCTGTCATCTCATCGGCTCAAGAGTAGGCCTACTGCTGACCGCTGCCGTTCACCTAAACACAGTCGCAGACAAACTTGCAACGATATTTTCTTTTAAAACTATCGTGTGAGCTTTTAAACGAAAACGCCGAGCTATCGCAAAGAAACCGCGCGATATCACAATACTTACTACGCTAGTGTTAAGCCCGTCACATTTCAATGTAGCTCACAAAAAGACAGGATACATGTCGTCTTTCGCGAAGTTAGCAGTTAAGATTTCGTGATCCTAGCCTGCTTTGTTTTTGATAGAATCGCGTGACAAACAGACATTCGGACTTTGGAGGACACTCCTGCCATAGCTAAAACAGGGCATATGCATATGCTGACGCCCTATAAAAACCATAACCAACGCTTCGCAGCAGTCATTTGACCAATTTTTTACGAAAACGCAGATAACACTGTATACTGTATATGAACAAAATATTAAAAAAAATTAATAACTATAATAAAACATATAACGCATGATTTTACTCGAGCGATCATTTGTCACACAAAACAACGCAAGTGCTGCTACGTGTGTCGATAGAATGGCAAGTACTGCAGGCTGCAGCTCTTTTCTCAAGAACGGCGCTGGCGTTAAATAATTGCCGTGACGTCGAGGCTGTCATTTGCCCATAAACACATCAGTGACGGCGGTCGGTCATTTGATAGGGATTTACGGCACGGACCGGACGACTATTACGCAGAAACGATGACGCCGACGACCACGACGGATAGTCACGGGCGTGCGACGCTCTGGAGGACCAAGTCGAAACCAGAACCACTCGACAGCTGACTGTTTCTTGGGTGAGGACATCTTGGGTGGTAGTAAGACAGCTAGGCAGATGCACCAACGGCGTCAGTAGGCATAGAGAAGCATTGATGTTTTTTTTATCTGCACCTTGCTGCGGTTCATTAGTTATGACCAGTTAGCTTAGGTTCTGGAAATATTTGACGCTACAAACCGGTTTTGGCTGTAGCAATTTGAACGCTGGTCTATGAATTTTGAGCAGACCGATTCTCGTCAGTAATATTCGGTGTCAATTAATGTTCACCTTTACAAAGAAAGACCCGCCACCCGAGGAACCATCATCCAAGGTGTCCGTACCCAGGGTGACGTGATACCAGCCAAGATGTTGTAGAATCTGCAGACTCGAAGGTGACTTAATCGGTCACCACGCCACGCCACGTGATCACGTGACGCCAGCGCTCACGTGGTCGGCCATTAAATGGCGCACGTCGGCCGATCGACAACTTCCGGTGAAGTCGCCGCGCTGGATTGTTTCCGGCGCCGAAACCGGAAGTCGTACAGCGATTATTATTCGCGTCGAAATCTGCCGACGATTGTGCAACGGGCTGTCGCTGCAGGCCGAAATAGAATCGTAAATTCAGGCTTGTTACTGTCTACGTACTTTGTAGTATTGCTGCATTAATCGAAGTAGTTAAAGTTAACGCTGAGCGACAGCAGAACAACATGTTCTGTTTTAAGCCAACCGTTAGGTCGAGTTTTGGATACGATGTGTCGTCTCTCTGTCTGTCTGTCTGTCTTTGTCTGTAACGCATGTATTGTGCTAAACTGTACGTCGTAAGGAGTCAGCAATGGTACCTTTGGGTACAGTGATGACGAAGTTTTGCAGGCTGTAAATGGTAAATATGTCTCTATGTACAGCGGTTTGGCCGCAATTTTGAATGCAATGTTGCTGTCTGCGACTATCATCTACGTGCGAAAAATTAATACCGTATCGTATCCTAGCGTTGATTGCAGCGTTCGATAGAGCAGCGTTACTGCAGCGTGTATTGAACTGTACTAACTCTGGAAAATCGCTTTTTATCTGTGACCGGAAGTCGGACGCTAACCTTCGGATATGGGCCGTACGGTCGGCCCACTTTAGCGACAACTGGGCTGTTTATTTTCATATTATAACGGCTTGCACGAAACTGGCTTTTGACGTGTTTCAATAAAAAAGGCGCTATTTGTTTTTCTTCCATAACTCAGTCGAATAACAATCAATTTGAACAAACTATTCAGCAGCTTTAGCTAAAAGAATAACTCATAATAGGCATTCATGTAGCGGCGTACGATTAAAATTTAGCTCTAGAAGCTTTATTTTAGGTGCCAGCAATATAAGGGAATGCGTTAATTACATGTTTGCCTTTATGTCACACAGCGAGCCTTTTATGTCATTGTCAGTATATTGTCATTGTTTGCATTCGACAATAACACTACTGTGTCCGACTGGCGTAATAAAGTTATTGAACGCAAACAATGGGAATATAGGTGAGCAGAACTACTTTGTTTCGGCTAGCGGTAGCGTACGGGCCTATATAGAGTGAGTATAGACAGCAAATCAATTCTTCCTGCAGCTCGGTAGCGGTGGTGTTGTAATGACCGTCACGCGGCTATTGTCTGTGACAGAATGCGCTCGTACTGTCTCTTTACCATTCATCATGCAGCGTTCTGCGGTTTCAGCAAGACAATGGCCCTGTTGGGCGGCAGTTCGATCCGACGGGCGAGTTGACGCGGCTTCAATGCATGCAAGATTGAGCTTCAGCGATGGACAAACACGTACAGTAGCGGCCGGGATAGATAGACTCGATCAGCGCAGCAGATCACTGCCGGTGGCCAACAAGTCGCTGCCGTATCTATCGAGCGAAAAGTGGATCGAGATATCGAACGTCGCGGACCGGAAATTCCGCGCGCGCGGTGCCTCGCATTGTCAAGCAACAGCTAAAGCCAGCCAGCCATCACATCGCCATCACTGGCTGCCTGCCACGCTGACACAAAGCTTCTGTCATTACAATCTCGGTGGTGATTCTCCGACAGTACCGTACAGTAGTTCGCTCAATGACATCGAGGCACGTGACTGAGATTGTTTCCCTGACAGTATTTTGACAACACTCTGTTGCTCTGTACTCCCTGACCACCACAGCTCTCCGCCAGTTTATTGAGAATCTTTGAATAAATGAATGAATATGTCAATTTGTATAGCGCGCAATTAGAGAAGACCTCAAGAGCGCTCGCAGCCAAATAAATGAGTTTTGAGTTTTTTTTCGCAAATGTACACAATCAATATTCACAATCAATTGGTAGCATCTTTCGTTTATAACACACTGTCTACTAACAGCTTAGCACTTCATATTAGGGGCAAAATCGCCGTCTTTTCTCAGATAAAATTTTGATAGTAATACGGCAAAGATGAGATAACGAACAATACTAATAATAGTAATCTTATAGCGCCACGCATTCGTGACTTTGAAAGCGCTTGTGGTAGGTCGTGTTGACACGTGTTATCCAAAATGAGAATATGTCTGTCCGAGGTTTGAATAAGTTTAGCGGTGTTTTCGAAAGCTAGTTCCAAAAATTGTTATTTTTTTAGTATGAAACCTCATAGATAAAATGCTTTTCGATAATATTGAAACTGTTGTGACACTGTTGTGGAATATGGGCCGTATATGTATATGTGTTTTTCTTTTCCTCTTTTCGGTGTTGCTATTGTGTTATTTTTGTGTTTTTCTACCGTGATCGGTGAATTAAAGATTATCAAAAATCACTACGCAAGGGACGAGTCAGCCACGAGTGGCGAAGTGGTCTTTAAAACAAGCAGCATGCAGACAGCAATAAAAAGTAGAAAAACGTATGGAGCCCGTGCACATTATCATGTCTTAGTAAGTAAGTAAGGAAGTAAAGTAAGTATAAAGTAAATTCGTATAGCGTTAAAAACCTCTAATGCGCTACTGCACTTGTACGGCTTCTGATATGACCTGATGTTGGCGTTCTGCGAATGGTGAAATTTAAGCTTAATATAGCTAACATATAGACTTACCTGATCCTTTGGTAACCAACATGTCATTACATTAATATCAACATACTTGTTTATACATGTTTATATTCGCGTTAATTATACATCGAGCAATGCTAAAAGAGTCGCTATTGCCTACGGACGTAGGCCTATAGGCCTACAATAACGCAGTTTGAGGTGGTACGCGATGGACATCATTCGTGAATGGGAGAAAAAAGTCGCATCTGCCTTTAATCTTGGCGGCGAAAACGCATAAAGCCGCTGCAGCTGCGGTTTGAAAGTAGTAGTAGATGAGAACTGCGTGTTGGAATGAATCGTAGATGGACAAGTTATGACTGATCTGATGTGATGTAAGGAGCGTCTGCACGGCAGTATAGTGACGGTGCTTTACGCTGTAGAGCGAGCATAGCGTCGAATCTCGGAAGGCAGTGAAATTTCCTGCCATGAAACATTCAACCGCACGACGACGACGAAGACGGCGGAGGGTGATGCTAATTCAAGGCCGCCGAGAAGACGATTGTGTGATGATTTATGTACGTGCAGGAGGAAGTGGGTAGCCGCTGCTGGAAAAGCGGGACAATGAATCGTGATTAGTCGAAAAACGTAGGCTAACCACAAAGCATCGTGATAGATTTAGACCTGGTGAAACACTGCCGGTCTTGGGTTGTTATAATCAACCAATCAATCCTCAATCATCGACGGACTACCTCAGTCGCAATCGATCGTTTTACTGCCATCCATGGTCATAAATTATAAAGGGACGTACAGAGCAAAACAACTAAACTGAACTGAACTGAACTGAACTGACCAATGGGAGAGTTCGCCCATTGGTCGGCTCAGTTCAATTTAGTTCCGTTTAGTTATGTCGCTCTGCTTGCTCTTTAACTGCAGACGTGAACGAAGTGTAGGGATCGTCAGACTACCAAGAAGACGGCGGCGACGACGGAGTGTCCATGCGTGGACAGGGTGCTTGCCCATCAAAGCATCCCGCGGCCCGACAGACCACCACGTTCGCGTACACCACCAGTCGACGGACGACCAACGGACCAGCCGACCGAGTGCATCAGTGTAAGTCCGTAATAACGGCAAAGCGTCCACTGCAGTCTGCCGAACTAGCGGCCTACTGCTGCTGCTGCTGCTGTTGCAACCCTCCAGTGGTTTCAGGCACCGTCATCGTGTCGTCTGCATCGTCCGCGGTCCATTAGTGACGGCGTCGCCATGACGACAGAGTGGTGACGTGCATTAGTGCAGGAAGCTAGCTGGTTGCACGGCGTCAATGCGCCAGTCGCCCGCCCGCTCGGTCGGTCGCTGTCGTCGATATTTTAATGGACTCGTCGCCTGCTAGACGGCGCCAGGAAACAGCCACAGCCAGATCATATCCGACCCACCAGCCCGTCTGCCCGAGTGTGATGATCACGTGCGAAAATCGTCAGCGATCAAAAAAGAACTCTCTCTCCGTCAGTGAACAAATCCAAGTAGCTGATAACTAGCTGAGTTGTATTTTTGAGTTGCATTCCTATTTTAGTCTGTACTGCTCTGCTGTTTTGCGTACGTATGTTGCTCATTTCAATAAAATTATCGTTATCATTATCAATACGCACATATTTCGATCGTAAATTCCTACCCAGTTTGCATTAAAAGTTACATCCATTCCGTGCAAACTGAGTTAGAATTTATAAATCTTACATACAAGTGATCTAAGATTAACTGCACTAAAAATAGTTTGCGCCTAAAAACAATCACGCTTTTGTACTGTACCGCGCGATAGCTCAACTGAAATTCCTTTCATTTAGGCCTAGTCGGTCTCTTAACCCGGATATTGCAAATTTTGAGATGACATCAGCGTTGTTTACTATGTTTTCATTTACAAAAAATTCAGCTGGTGACGAAAATACGATAAAAGTGACAGTGACACGATTTCTAGTCACGAGTATGGTATACGAACAGCGCGCGACGAGTTTTCTAGTTTTCTATTGTTGTCGGTTATAATTTCTGGTTTATGTAAAAGAGATCTCATGTTTCTGCAGTTGGGCTTACCGACTTTCTGCACCGTCCAACATAATGCTGAGTGGAGTTTTTTGAGATGTAAAGAACTGTCATAACAGACTTGTGTGTATAGTAACAAAGTTTTGTGTGCAGCTTTCTCTTGCATGTTGTGTATTCTATAGATTTTATTTCTAGGTTTAACTGTAGTGTTTTTATTCTTTGTGTCAGGGTGTGTGTGTGTATGGGCCACGTTGCCTGACTTAAATAAAATGGAATGGAATTTAGGTACTCATACAAGTTCTCGTCGTAGTTGCGCATTACTTGTGAGAAAGGCTTTGAATGGCCGGAAAACATCAAGTCGGGGAAGTTGAGAAATGGTGCGGACTGCAGAAGCTGTGCAGAAGACGGCTGCGTAATCTGACATGGTGCGTTCTACGGCAGTTGACTATGCAGTATGCGCTGCGCCGGTTTATCTGAACACCGCCATCGGCAACAAACACCATCCGACCCCGACCAGCAGCCTGGACACTTGTCGAGCACACACAGATCCCTCCTCAGCAGGTAAACGTGACGGTAGAGTTTCAGAACGTAAGCGCCACACCTCCCTGAAGTGTCACGAATGTATGTTTCATGCCGCCACTGCCTGAATATAAGTTATCTCCTACATAAACGAAGAATTATAAATCACGAGCAACTTGCAGAACAGTTATAGAGCACTATCTTAAGACTCAACTGAAGACTAACATGTTTTCCGTCTTTTTCCATACATGTATATACCTGTTTGTAAAGTAGTTTCAAAATATGCGATTTGGTGACAAAAAATTTAGTTATTATTTTGTTAGTCCCTGATATTTTTTAACCCCAAAAATGAAATTAGAGGCCTTGGCCCCCTGGGCCTTCCTTGTCGGGCCTTCCACTTTTCCAGAGATGGAAGGAAACCCACAACACGAACACGGAACGTAATCCACGTTAAGTCATGCACCGCACGGCCCGAGCGATAAGCCGCCACTTCATTGCGATCAGCGCCGCGCCGCGTCCTACCTGCTCCGTTCTGACTCCAGGTTACAAGGCGCCACACTACAGCGTCACTCACTCCAAACTGACTACCGGAACCAGAGACCGATTTAGGCGTGTTCAGCATGTTCGGCCGAACAGGGATCTTCGCAAAAAGAAGGCCTCCACAGGCCAGCGGCTCGACATTTTGTCTGGCTTGTGCGGGTCTCTATATGACGTGTGTTGTGATATTCAAAAGTTCACACGGGGGTGCACTACGACATTCTGTGCTTTGCGCACTTTGTTCGCTGGCCGTATTGCGAGATGGGACGAAAATTTATGTGAAGCCTCATTTTTTATCGAACAAGGCCTTGGTTTTTTTGAAAGAAATTTTTCCGTTGGGCTAAAATATGGGGGAGAGAGAATTACCACTTGTATTCTTCATGCCACGACGCTATTGTCTATCGTACATGTAGGCGTTTGCTAACGTATGATCTACTAGATGACCACTCTCCCCTTAACGTCAAACGACAGACGCGCCTCCTGGCGGTCATAAACTGAAGCAAGCGTCGAGTCTTTTTGTCGGTGCCGGAAACAGACGTCGGACGAGTACATTCAACTGACACCGCAAGACGCTAGCCGCGCGCGTCATGTCACTCACGGCAAAAACAATCCGTTCTCAGTTCAGAGGTCACGTGTCATCATTTCAGCAGCGCATTGTGGCGTCATCAACCATTCCGAGAAGAAACGTCAAACCTAATTGTTCATGGTCGCTGTAGTAAACACTGACATCAATCAACCGATTGCCGCGGCGATGTTCCAAAATACATTTTTACATTCAATATTTACGCCTCAATTTTCAGCTTTGAATAAAAATGTCAGAGTGCAGAGTGACCGCCAAAATACAAATTTTTCACAGAGTGTGCCATTGAATTTTTTTTTTAAAAATTAGTCAATATTTGGCTACAATGTGTTTGATACTTTTTGGCCCTTAGAAGTAAACTTCAAAGTTTAAACCTTTGTATGTACGAAAAACAAAACAGTTTTTAAGAGAAAATATAAATAAGGTTTGATAGATAGGAACAATTGATTAGAATCGCTTCATAGCGGGAATTTATATTTTTTTTGTTCTGCTTTCTGTTGATCGTTTAAGCATGTTCACTGATGTCGCCGCCTTACAGCGCATTACAGCGGCACATTACTTTTCAGTGCTGCTTATCCAAAATTAACGTAAAATAATTTATTTGAATTTGTTACATTAATTATCTAAAATATTGTTATTTTTGTCTAGGATAAAATGCAAACAACGCTCATAACTTCGTCACTCATAATTACGACGTAATATGCTAATATGAAATAAATTCTCTAGTATTTTACAATATCTTGCAGCAGTAATGAACAATGGAAGAATTGTCGTAGTCAATCGGTAAGACCTTGAAAATGACCCGTTTTAATGAAGAAATCGGTATTGGGGTCATATCCAAAAAGTAACTAAGCGCAGAAGGTATGAACAAATTATTGTCTAGACCTAGTTCTTTCCACATGGCGTGACAACGGTCATGCACACTAAGTGGGAATCGGTAAATATTCCTCTGTGAATCTGCAGCTGGTTCTGCTGCTGCTGCTGCTGATCAGTGATCAACCGGGAATGGATCAAACCGTTGACCGCGGCTATCACTGATCAAGACGCTCTGAGTGGAAGAAGTAGCAGAGGGTGTCGAGGACCGCACGTGTGTGGTCCTCTCGGGTGATGTCTTCAGCGGAGTTTCCACTCAACGCAACGGACGTAACGCACGCAACGCAACTGACCAAACTACGCAACGACCAGTGAGCCAAGCAACCGTTTATAAATAATTAATGTTAAACTGTTGGGCGTTTGTTTTCAGCCGACCGTACTAAAGTAAAGGCCGAGCTATTGGCACGGTTGTCGTCCGTTCGTCTGTCTGTCACGGATGTATTGTGGCTAAACGTTAAGTCGTCTGGGGTCGGCGATGGTACCATGGGATAAGGCGATGGCGACTTATTATAGGCTGCCAATAAAAACCATGTCTCCATCTGCAGTGGTTTGGCCGCAAGTTTCAGTGGAAAGTTTCAAGCTGTATCTCAGAAACGGTGAGAGATATCGCTAAGATTACTATTAATCACTAATAGGAAGTAGTATACGCCATTTTAGAAAAAATCCAAATCATCAACCTTGGATGACCTACAAGGTCACTGACAACCAGTACGGTCGGCTATTTTAGCGACAACTGGGCTACTTGTTTAAATGTAGTGTTAATTGCGATTTATTTTTGCTTACTTGCTTTATTCGTAGCAAATGATTTGAATTCGTTTTGTTGCGCGGCATTTAATCGCAAAAGCAGACCACCGAGCAGCAGAGGGAGTTGCGAATAATTATTTGGAAAGCTGTTGCATCAGTTACGTCTGCTGCGTTTGTTGCATACTTTCCTCTGTGCGCTGCGTACGTTGCGTTAAGTGGAAACTCCACTTTCTAGCCAGGTCGGTACTTGAGATTCGTTGCTATACTCCGCTCCGTCATGTTGTTTATACTTGAACGAGCGCCGCCACACCACGTGACCTCGTGACGTCACAGCGCGTCTTTGATGCCCGACCGAGGCGTCACCTAGCGACCTGCGGTAGAGATACAGGCAGCCCAATCAGCGGTGATACTGCACGGGCCGAAAAATTACGGCCCGGCCCGGCCCGGCCCGTTCACTCTAGCAAATTTCTAGGCCCGGCCTGTTTCAGGC
>Ga0209367_1004503_pt1 | contig 19242 bp, 10 predicted proteins | sample WorMetLIZISLAND2_FD_187412 | JGI IMG/M metagenome (GOLD analysis project Ga0209367, IMG submission 187412) | Marine gutless worms symbiont microbial communities from Max Planck institute for Marine Microbiology, Germany - Olavius geniculatus... ...
GGTGAGAGAGAGGGGAGGGAGGGAGTGAGGGAGGCTGTCTCTTCCCTGGAGGGGGCCCGAGGGGGCTCCTGGCAGCACGGGTCGTCCGGGAACAAATTTATTGACCTGTCTTCGCATTGTTGATGTATGACCGCACCGGCTCATTATGGACCACGGTCATTCGATGAGCGTACAAATGTAATGGGAAAACAGTGTCAAACAGACTAATGGTTGTCTCTGGGCCGCCTGTCGTCGTCTTATTCATTTTCATCCACAGCGGAAATGTAGTTAGCGAACAGACGTTGCGCTAGAATATTACAATGACAACTTGCCTGACAGTAATCAAAGCAAATTACGTAAAAATACGGCATCATTCATAACCTTAGGCCTACGTATCATTAATCAACGCTGCACTGTTAGGTTTTTCTTTCACTTACTTACTTACTGTGACACTACATATTATTCTGCTTTACCAGGCATATGTCTATGTATCCGCACGTTTCAAAAACAAATTCACTGGTTGAAATTGCAAATAAGTTCACTACAGTAACCGACCGCAAACGACTACAGCATCAAGCAATATTATTTTTCATGTCACAGCTAAGAGTGTGATCGTGAAAGTCTCCTGAGCTCACTGATTGTAGTCTGCTGTTTATTAGCTATAGCATTGATGTGCAGCCGACCTAACAAGCCGCATTACCGGTCTTGCCCGTCTGTCTGTCCGTCGCGTACGGGCTCCTGACTCGAAAACTGAAAAATGCATGCAGAAACAAAAACAAAATTGGTGCAAACGTTCCCCAAGGCAAAAGTAAATATTTTCCGGTTCAAAAGTCATAGGTAAGTCGGACGGCTGCGCTATATGTCGGCACCGGGCCGATGCAGTCTTCTTCCATATAGTTAGTCCTGCAGTCCGTATCGGATCAAATCGCATCGTATCAAGCATTACAGGTATAGGCCTACATGCGGCGATAAAACAAACGACGATATGGCGGGCAAACAAATCAGTTCAACATCCCGCTGCGGTGCTGATAGCGAGAAACATAGCTGGCTCCGCCATCCAGAGACGGTAGCTGCAGAGGTTACTTCTAGGCGGGCGGGACTCCCCCCCCCGGAGTGACTGTGAGCTTGCAATGCGATTTATCGCTATCGTGCGATAATGCTGCCATTTATCGTTCGTTCGTCGTCAGCCATCCGCAGTCCGATGCTGCAGACATGGAACCATGGACTTCGCGGTGAAATCAAGTCAGACTGGACCTTCGTTTAGGCAGACGATTCATCGAATGACGCAGCACACTATACGTGCGTGCGCAACAACTTATGCTTCGCTCCACTGAGATCGTGAACTCGTGTTTACCATAAGCGGCAAGTGCATGGTGATCACCATCGTGAGCGTCCCAAACAATGGATCTATCCCAATAGCTTTTCCACCCCCAAAACTAACTGTAAATCTACGCTTAGTCCGAACCACAACTCAAACCTTAACACGAAGCCTATAGGTTGCTGTTTTAAACTACGCTGGAACTCGGTCATGTTTTAACCATAATCAGCTCGTACAAGTGTTGGTTTCGTAATTTCCGACTGCAGTCGTGCGTCACAAAGTAAACGACAGTGTAGTCTATGCGATCTGAGCGTTGTTTAAATACGATGCCGCACACTGTCTGGACTGGTATAAGCTCGTGTACTGCGTACTCGCTTACCCACTCCAGCGGTGCGGTATTCGGTGCCTACCATACCTAGTGCAATCACGCGTGAACTAAAGAAGGACAGCTTAGGCCATCAACTCTCGGCCAACGTGAAAAAAGTGCGCTAGATCACTTTCTAGAGAGTATCACGGTGGCATCCACGCCACCCATCATGCAGCACCAAATGTTCTCTAAATTTTAGCGTGTCGGAAAATTGTCTTTCAAAAAATACAAAATTTGGGGCTGGAAATTCCCAATTTTGGGGAATTTGGGGGAAAATTGAGATTTTGCGCAATCATAATCTCCTCCGTCGGAAATTTGCAGCCGGCCATCGGAAAATGGTAACTTCCTGCCCTTTCCCTACTTTTTAACCCGCGACGACGGTGGCGCCATTTACACCTCACCACCCGTCAGGAAGCATCAGCGCATGCATTGGTCAGAGACTTCGCGTGTCCATTACATCAATCCAAGTCGACCCACCCAGAGACGATGAAACTTGACGGCCGTAATCAGTTTATTGCGCTAATAAACATCATCATTGCAAGAGGAGTGAAGCGTTTTGCGCAGCTGCTGGCTGCTGGCATTTGACAACGATCATATGCGGCCGTCCGGCTGACTCAGAGGGAAATATACGGCGGTCCCAGGAAGTGCCCGACGAATTCCCCCCCTTATGACAAAATCCGAACCATGACGAAACACCCTCTACGTGGACAACACATAAATTATCGGTATTAAGCTTTTGCTAAACCGCTTTCTTACACGTCGCCACCGGTTTGTCGGCGTCATAAGGCATATATAGAGTTGACCATGCCGTTGACCTGATACCAGTAATCAAACTCACGTTACGCTGAAGCTTATTATTCGACACGGTTAGCGTTAGAACGGGCGAAATACAGCAAAAATTGCTTATTAGAACTGCAGTAAGGTATGACTAAAAGAGGGTTTTGTCGTAGAAGTTTTGGGGTTTATCGCGGCGGGCAATTTGTCTCGCAGGAGACCCCGGGGTGCCAAGTCCAGTCGCCCGCGGCGACCACAGCTGCACGTGCCCGCCACGAAGATGCCCGGGAGCCCGGCCTCGCCAGCACACCGGACCGATGGGAAAGGTCGCCGGCAGCTTCATCCGACCATGAGGGAGTCCTCGAAACGACCGCCGGAGGACGGCGGAGTGTAGACTGACCCCTTTCAAGTTGATTGAGCTGCACAGCCAAGGCGGGCGCCCCGCCCAGCGTGGTTGGTTCCCGGCCAGTGTTTCTCCCAGAGCCCCGGTCCGCGCTACGTTAATGGTCCGTCCTGCCGGGCAGTGGAGCCACGCAGAGACTGCTTTCGGCGAGTCGGAGAAAAAGGTCAGTCCTGCTGCAGTCGGCGTGGTGGCGGATTGATCGTTTTGGGGCGCGCGCGCTCGAGCGAGTCTGACAAACTGCGTCTCAACTCATCACTGCAGGCGGACGGCGTGAACAACAGTTGTCTTGATAGCATCCGCGTGTCCGTCGCAACTGATGCTCCTTTTGCCCACGTTTCATTGCACCGACTTGTTGCCGGGACTTGTTGCATGGACGACAAATCGCTACTCGCTAAACTACCTCGTAAAATCGTATTTTTTCGAGAACTGGCCTGAAAAGTGATATTGATCGTAATTAAAAATATCTGAAAGTTATTTAGTTGCTGCCAGTTTACAGCCAGTGAGTTTTTTCCAGCATCCGTTTCGCTGTCCTATAGGTGCTGAAATTTATTGACAGGATTGCTAAAACGGACTAGAAAAAGCGAAAACAAATTTCGCAAAATCGAAATTTACGAACGAAAACCAAACAACATGTATATGATTCAGCAATGTTTACTGTGCTAATATCACCTGCAAAATTTTCATCTCAACATAGCGTTTATGGTCGGAAATACCAGGTAATAGCGAAACGCTGCTAGGTCTCTTGTTCGCGACTTGGTGACAGCCTGTACTTTGCAATAAATTTGATGCGTTATGTCTTCATCAATACTGGGAACAACAAATGCTGTCCGTGTTCGTGAATTAATGTGAATCGATCGTGTGGGGGAGATAGCAAAACTGCCCCGACTTGCCCGCACCAAATATTCGGCAGAAGGAAAACACGGTTTACGAACAAATCAATAGTTATAGCTATATTTTGTCGGAAATTGCAACTTATTTCCCTGCCCCCATCTTTTTAACCCACGATGTGCTCGTGCTGCCGACTGTGTGTAGCTGCGCAATCGGCGATTTCAATTTACACCGTGGGCCATAAAAACGTGACACTTTACTTTTGTCCATATCTTCACCAATTACTGACCAATTTTCAAAATTATTTCACTGGCACATTCTGCTGACAATTTGCAATAATATGATTATTATATATTCCACCACACCGTAAATGCGTCTCTACACTACCTTGTGAAATATAAATGTCAGAAAAACTAGTGATAATAACAAACATTTAGACAAAATAAAAAACAACACTTTAGACCAACATTGCGATGAATGATCCGTATGACACTAAACTGTGTTAGACCCACACACAGTCGAGTGTCATTCACCGAAATGTTGGTCGGATTTGTTTTTGTTCTCATTGACTAAATTGTTTATCTATTGGTATCATTATATTTTACCTATATTTTACCTATATTTCACAAGGTAGTGTAGAAACGCATTTATGGTGTGGTGAGATATATAATAAATACATTATTGTGCATTCTCTGCCTTAGCTTCCAAAATCAGACAGCTGTATACACGTCAGGTAACAGCAGCAAAACTGCGTAGACTTATAACGCTAAAATCCTGGTAAATTTATGCGACGCTCCTCCCACACATTTTGCCGTACAAAAACTTTATCGGGTTTAAAGTTATACCCCGTTTACACGATCGAGCAAACATCGAGCTAGCTCGACGAGCTATGGTAATTAGCATGCTAATTAGGAGGGCGGGCGGGTTGTAATTGGAAGGCGTATATAACACGTGATCAGCAGCAGTGGGCTAAGTTTGGACCTACATTTGAGCCATGGGGGGTTCCATCAGGCCTGTTCGATGTTTGCTCGATCGTGTAAACGGGGTATTAAACTGTTAAACCCGGTCCATGCGAATGACCCATCACTGATAACCGAAGCCCCGCAAGCCTGCAGCCGCCGGCGACTCCTGTATGCCGACTCACAGGGCGATGACAGATCAAGTACCGCCAGGCAGGTATAGTTCCATGTCGGGCGCTGAAGCCTCCAAGACTCGTCAACGAGACAACTTGTTTCTTCCTGGCCCCACACAGCTCGCCCACACAGGCGGGCGGAGGCTGATCACTGCTCCATAAATACGTACACACGTCAGATATACAGGCGCCGCCCGCTCGGCTGGTATTCAGACGATTCATACACTGCCTTCGATGCTGCCACTGTTAAAATTGGATGATTCGTGGTTGACTGGTCGGCGGTCACTAGTCTAAAGGGGCACCAGTCCGAATTTGCTTATTTTCCGGTCCGCCATAGCCAGAAGCCGCCGTAGCCAAAGTTCGCCAAAGCCAAATATGCATTTTATTCATCCCTATTCCTAACCCTATCACTAATCATAACCGCAATCCTAGCGGTAACCCTTGCGCTCCTTCGGACTAGCAAACTGTCTCCTATTCGTGTACCAGTGTATCTGCAAACTGTGCATCACATAATGCCATTTCTTTAGGAATATTTTTATGTCACGAAATTTCCAGCCTTGCGATTTGGTACGTCGTTTTCCGGTCAGCTAACCGCAGTCTAGTTAATCTCACTTTGCACTGCTAGAAAACTAAAAGTGCATCTAGCCAATGCGACAGCAATTGGGGCATTCACTCTCCTGACTTTTCCCCGCTCAGTACACAGAACGTCCCACGCTGCTCGGCTCGCTCGCTGCATGTGGAACAAGTTAGAATATTGGCGCACGCCGGCGCGAAACGGATGGACAGGTGTTTATGCGAAACAAACTGGACACGTCATCGCGTATCAAGCTTTTCGCATTTATATGTACACCACGTGATGCGAAAACATTCTGTAGGCATCAACGAAGCATCCGCAAACAGGGACTTTTTAAAGTACTAGGCTAAGGCCTATCTTCTGCATTTTTCAACAAAAACGACGTTCGGCGTTACAGCTAAATAAATGGATCTCGGACGGGAGCATTGACAAAAATATATGCAGTGCAGTGTGCTCACGACAGATAAGTAACCTAAATAAGCAAGCACAGGCTTACTACAAAGTAATTTACTGCCAAGGAACCACGCAGAATAGATCGCTGCAGACTCGGACGAAAAGCAAAAGACATAAATTGGCACGCGGATTAGTAGCTGCATAACACGTGAGTCACGCCACACGCCGAATAAAAAACGAAGAAATTTAGAGAGACAAATGCAGCCTGCCTGCCAGCCTTCCAAAAAAGTCACCACCCACCCACGTCATAGTTTAAGACCCGGACGTCATCTGTTCGGCGTTCGTTCGGACGTCTAGAAGAAGACACGATCGGTAGTCGGATACAGATGTCCGCCACGCAGCCAGGGGGCGATGTAATCTAATGAGATCCGGCGAGTGTACATTTATATAACAGGTGGTGGCGTAATTAGACTATAAATCGCAAGTCATCGGGCTTAAAGCGGCCTCGCGGCCAAGACGAAGAGCTGGATTTCGACGACATAAATCTTCGTCTATTCGTCGACGTCGTCGTCGTCGATCGCTGCAATATACAGCACCGGAATGCCGCCGCGCGCCGACTTCCTGAAAATGGGAGCTGGCAAAAGTGACGTCATGACGGGGAAGGGGGCAGTGACGCAATCGGCTCCTCTTAAATTTCAGGCTGTCTCGGAAAGTTGTCCTCTTGTCGGTATATTTTCTTCAGAAATACCAAACTTGGGGCTCTGAAAAAAATTGCGGGGGAGGGTTAGAATTTTAAGCACCCCTGATTTCCTGTCAGAAATTTTTAGCTGTCTGCATGTCGGAAAAATCGTAACTTCTAGTCTTACATACTTATTAACCCGCTGCTGACGCCGGTTGTGTAAAAATCAGGAGGGCTGCATATACCGCAAACGCCGGCGACAGAACAACTTTTGCAAACTTTTGCAATAAGTAAGTAGGTAAAATGAGCTGCAGAATATTATACAGTTTAGACTATTGAGGTTCGTGTCTTCCTCCACACACAGCCCCGAGCAGTGTAGTCGATAACCAAATTTGCCGCTGAAGTTCTCTGCACCAAAATCCGCCGAAAAAATGAGCATATTCGGACCGTGTTCATTTTGCCGGGAGAAAATTGCACCCACAACAACTTCGAATTCATTCTTTAGCTGAAACCAGAAACTACAAAATAGTGTTTTGTTTGTGAGTCGACAACAGTTTTAACTTCCAAACAGTTGTGACTTGATTTAAGCAGTTTGCTGCATGTTTTTTCAGCAGAATTACTGACAGTTATGTGCTGCAATAATATCTCTAATATACAGATAGATATCAGCGGCAAATTTTTTCTATCCATCTTGATTGGAGTCTATACGTTTACATCTGAATGTGACACTAAATACAGTAAACGGTTCGATTTCTACTGATCCCCACTTCGACAGGTAATCAACGCAGAAAGATCGCCAAGGTTATTCTATTACTGCTGCTGCTGCTGTCACAGCGTTGCCATGGCAACGCAGCACGCCCGCTACGTGTAATTAAACATACTTAGCAATATCCCGGATGCGGCATCTACTGCGACCTATTGTTGTTCTACGATTACCTTCCGCAGCCTTTATCGATTTCGGTCAATAATTCGGCGGCGATTTTCGGCCGATATATATAAGTGTCGACCAACACTGCTTTCTAACGTTACGCCAGACAGCGTTTAAAATTGAGAGTATACACACTTAATAAAACAGTGACACTGTGCACTAAGTAGGCCCCGCATATTTTTTTACCGCCTCTTCTATTCAACCCCAAATTTGGAAATATTCTCTTTGCATCAAATCGCTGAAATTTTGCACGCGAAGAGTCGTCATATCAGGCTAACCAACCGCGGAATATGTTTTCCGGTAGGACCTGCATTTAGCCACAACAGACAGACAAAGACGACAGACGACGACAGACGACACATCGTACCAAAGACTTGACCTAACGGTCGGCCAAAAATCATCCAAAAGCTTCGCTAATGAGCTACGAGCTCCAACCCGTGAGCTCTGTACGCTGGTCTAACTAGTCGCCGAGATGAACCGAGTTCGTTGGTCGGCGGCTCAACTTCGGCCATTACCGTTTCCAGTAGGTGCAGCAGCAGCAGTAGCACAGGTATACAGGCGGACGAAACACGTGAATTACTAACGTAAACATATCGGCGGAGCGCCAGGCGCCGAGATACGGTGCCGACAAGCGAACAGTTAATGAGACCCCGAACTCGCTGTGGCAGCCAGTCCCAGGAAGCGAAGTTACCGGTATATCGGTCGGCGGTCAGATTCGGAAACGCGCAGCGGCACTATAATAGAGATGCGACGTACAGCACTATAATACACGGTGTTCAGAAAAAAACACTCACTCACGTTTTCTTCTATATTTTCGTGGAAAATGTTTAGACTTTCACAAAATTTTCCGGGAGTGTTTAGGAGAAATCAAGTATTCCATCGGTGGAAAAGTTAAATATTGTTCTCTACCAGAGATATCATGCTGGCGTCATATTTCTGCGTTTGTAAATAACATGTTTTACTTTTACCGTTGTGTGAGTGTGGAGGCCAATCTGTGGCCAGACACTTGTCGGACAGGGGCACCTGCAAAGTAAATAAGTAAATGTAGCGAGAACATTTAATAGTGGTGAGTTATGACACACTGGGCTCAATGAGCTGGCCAGTTTTTTTGGCGCCAGTTGCCGGCAGGAAACTGAGCATGTTCAATCTGGTGCCGGCTACTGGTGCCACTACAAATCTGGTACCGGAAAGTACGACACACTGACCAGATCGCGGTATATCAATATCGCGGTATTCATACGACACAACCCGGCTGAAGCCCATAGCCAAACATCTGCGATGGTGGCGCCGCAATTTGAACTGAGACTACCTGCTTATAGGCCTACCGCGGTTGGTCTCATAGATCGGCAGCCGGTGGTCGGTGTCTGAAGACACGGATGACCGAGATGAGAGGTATAAGGCGGAATGAAGATGCTGAAAGCAAAGGCGCCGACATCACGACTTCATAAACGTCAACACTGGCAGACACCGACCGAGCGAGCCAACTTCGTTTAATTACGGCGTCCAGTGCCAATTAAACCGGTATGTCGGCCACCGCACTTCCGCTTAACCCTATAGCTATAACAGCCACTGGCAGTTCTTATATGGTTCCCACTAAAACATGCTCTTTTATGTGGCAGTCGCAATAGACCGCTATAAGGATGTGACGAGGTGAATCAAAATTCGCATTTGTCGAATACGAATTTCGGAATATTGATGTAAAAATCCGCACAAATGCGAATGATGCATTACGGACCTTGACCGTCTGACATCCATCCGTCCGTTCTATTGCATGGTTTCCCACGGTTTCTATCTGGAAAACAAAAAAGACTAAGAAAAAACACAATTAGCGAAAACGTTTTTTATAGGCTGATAACGAGCCGTGCATATTTTCACTTCTAAAGGTCAAAGTTCAAGCTTATCGGACGTCATAACTCGATATCTATAGAAAACGACGGCGCCGCGTAAACGACGCGTCTTGCGGTGGTTTACGCAAGTCGCGTGAAATCTTGATTAAATTTCGAAAAACGTAAGCTCTGCAAGAAAACTTTAAGAAAAATTAAACTAAACTATTATTAGTCTATACTTTGTGCTACAAGAATTTTGCTCTATGTATTGGACTTTGCTTAAATATTTATACTACTGCGGTCTCTTATATATATTTAATCGCTAAAAAACTGTAACAAACGACGAAGCTTCACGACATACAAGTCATGAAATCCTCGTAGTATTGTAATCACCTCGGTAGTCAAATTTACGAAATTACGAGTATGTACTTCCAAGGGTTAATGTGTAAAAATGTTGCTAGTTTGTATGCATGGCTGCGCGTCAGATATTACGTTACGCCGACGACAGGAAATGAGCCACGACTTATAGGCCTACACCGCGCCTTGGAGATCGCCATCGTTTGTTCCGCAAGATCGACTTAGCACCAACGTCGCCATGGGAAAACGCTTAATTAAAACCACGAGCGGAACCAGCCAAATAACCCGACGAGATCCGCCACACGGGCGCGGGAACTTCTGGAATTATTTTCTATCATGACGCTGTGTGCTGCAAGAAACGCTCAAGCTAGGCCTATATAAAGATGCACGTGATCTCACGATGCCAAAGCAACGCTGAATTGCACGCAAACGATGAAAGAAGAAAATCGGCGCCTTTTTCGACACATCTGTTTCAAAGCAACGCCTTCACTGTAAGCATTTTCTCAGATCACGCTCTCTATAGCACTGACGCACGTACCTGTACTTGAAAATGTCGATCTCAATGCCAATAGATGTTTTTTTGCTCAGACTTTCATTCTCCCTATATATACTCACTTTTCAATCAAATCACAACGTAAAGTACAATGTGGAAGTAATCTAGAGCAAATACTGAATGATCACGCATAAACTATAGAAACCACAAATATTGCAGAGACATTTTAGATCATAAGACGAAGATAAATAGAACAGTAAGAAATGGAAGCTCATAATCACACTGAACCAAAGGACATGTGTCGATTACGCTATCTTGTTTTTTTCTCGCTACTCACAGGTGAATATGATAAACTATTCATCGCTTATTTTTCTGCTCCAAGTATAGGCCTAGTATCAGAAACGCGTGTAAGTCATGCGGCCCATAAGATCAAAAACTGTAGCTGGCTACTGAAGTCAAAGCTATGACTACAACAGGCTTGTTCCTTGCAAGCCAGCGACTCAAGCCAAGCAAGCCCCATGGGCATTAGAAACATCTTGCAGTGTCTTGATATGTAACTGAATTTGTTTATCACCATCAGAAGAACCGCCGGCTTAATGTTCCTATACTTAGGCCCATTCCCGGCTACGTAAGCCTATACACGAAAAGTGACTTAAGACTGCACACAGGTAGGCCTATACGACTACATACCTGCAGGGCGATAAGTTTGAAATTATAGCAACAGAAATACCAGAGTCTTTTTCACAAACTATAGACAAGCGCCAAACATAAAAAAACTACTTAAATAAATGGCTATTCTGCCCTATACGTTCTTTTTTCGAGTTACAGCACAATACCCTGTTCACACGACGTAGCTGGCTCGACGAGACTCAAGCCAACCTATCGAGCATGCCGAACCATTGCAGGTAATAGTGCGCCTAATCAATCGAAAGGATATCATCAAGTATATCGATGAAGTTATCGCCGTCTGTTTGGTACTATCAGTCATCAGTCGATGGGTGCTAAAAGTCCAGTCATCGCGTTGTGTACAAGTCTGTATCCGCTATTGCTTTAGGCTAAAACAATGGTGGATACAGTGGTCAAAACTGACCAGACCTATACAAGTGAAAGATGGATGATTAAGTCGACTATCTCGAGAGATGCGAGGTGTCGAAACACTCTAGACCGAGTCTGACGTGTATTTTGACAGCTCGGACGGACAAGGCTGTGAGTGAGTACAACTGTCTATATTATAGCGCTCTGGCACTCACTCGCTTAGCAGTATATCACCGGCCACGGGTGCTTCTCGGCGTTACCACGTCTGGATTTTTTTTCGCTAGATCTGGGTTTTCCGGCATCGGCTAAGTTTCTGGGTATTTCTTGCAAAATGCGCCATAATCTGAGAGTTTGGTGAAGTGACATGTTTTCGGCTGTAATTCGTTATCACTATATTCGAAAGCTAATCTCTGTAGCATTTAAAAACATTCGTAATGGACGATATTCATTTTGCATTATTATCGCAAACTATTATCACTATAAAGCTATTGATAAGTAAGTAATTAAGTAATAAGTAAAATGTGATAAATTCCCACTTACTACAGCGTCAGTTTTAAAAAAAAATCAAAACCAGATTAAAGTAGCCATGAAATTTTCGGTACAGTTCTTACGGATTTACTGCAGTAATGTGGTCATCATGTGATGGAGCATACTAAAATGCTAATTTAGATTTAATATAGTTACAACAATTCCGAGAAATAGCGTTCGATGTTAAACTTTAATAAACTGCAAATGTTCACTTTCTTGAATGAAATGTCACGCTAAAACGAATTGAAACAACAACAATCGTATTTGTAGGCTACACATGCATGCTAACATCACAGGTTTTGACTTAACTACACGTATCTGGGTTTTTTTCTGGTAAAATATGGGTTTTCCTAAAATCACCGTTGGCAACGCCATTGCTGCTGCTGCTGCGAGGCGCTGTTGAGATGTTGTTGAAACATTGAGCGCACCAATCAACACACCTTGCCGGCTAGACCGGTCGGACACCGGCAGGCAAGAATAGACGCCGGCGACTGCTCGCCAGACCTCAGGCGTGCCCCTTTCGCTGGTCTTCTGGGAGTGTGTTGTTCAAATCCCGGATATAAGTCGCATAATTCCCTCGGAGAGAATCCCCCAATAGTACGTCTTGAAATAATTGACTGAAAACCTCAGGGAGTGGAATGAACTGTGACTGTGCGAAGCTGTTTGACTGTCACAACATCGCGTTGCTTCATAGAGCAAGACTATATTTAGCCTCAACGGTTGCTATAACCGAAAAAGAAGAATAACGCGGACGGGCAGCAAAAAGGGCAGGGGGATTACGTCCAGCGGGATTTTTTGTCGGTTTTCCGTTGCGCGGTCGCTCTCGTCCGCAGAGTGACAGCAGTTCGATAGCGGAACGATTTGTATACACGCACTGGCCGCCGCCTTGGTGGCCAGGATGAATGATAGAAGCAAGTTCACGTTCGATCAGTTTCAATTTTCCGACCCACAGCTCTGAACCTCCGACGTAAGACATTGCTGACGCTCAAAATATTAACTTTATCCTTAAATTTCCCTCTCCCAAATGGTACATTGTAACCCCCCCTCCTCTCCCAAAACTGTATTTTTGGAAGAACATATTTCGACAACGGAAAAATTTTCCGACAGGCTAAAATTTAGGAAGTGACCTCATTTGTGCCTCCGTCTCCTTCTGCCATGACGCCACTAATACCCCGTTTACACGATCGAGCAAACATCAAGCAGGCCTGATGGAACCCCGCCTTCTGGCTCAAATGCAGGCCTAGGCTTAGCCCACAGCTGATCACGTGTTATATAGGCCTTCCAATTACAACCCGCCCGCTCTCATAATTAGCATGCTAATTACCATAGCTCGTCGAGCTAGCTGGATGAATGCTAGCAAACATCGAGCAGACGTCGAGCAAATGTCGAGCAATTAGCACGTGTATTTTGAATACATTTGCTCGACTTTGCTCGATCGTGTAAACGGGGTTTTAATGTCAGCATCTTCTATGGACAGCTTTCCTCGTGCTGACTATAGTTTAAGTTGTGTTCTCAAAGGCGCGTACAGAGCGACGTAACTGAACTCAACTGACAGGGTTTGGTTTTTGACGAAATGATCAATGCGCAAGCAGAGCGAGCCCACTGGTCATTGGTTAACGCGTATACGTGTCTACGTCAGCGTAGTCAAACCGACGCCGTTAGACGGTGCCTACTGCAACTCATTACTGCTTGTTCACTGGTCAGTTCGCCAAAACTAAACCATGTCAGTTCAGTTCAGTTACATCGGTCTGCGCGCGCCTTGGCAGAGTATGCTGCATGACGGTGGTCGCTGTTCTGCGACCTGGAATCTCAGACGAATAAAGTCCGTTCAGTTATGCAGCTCACAATGGGACCTACATGTATACAGTACAGAACGCCACACGCGGTGCGCCTGCGAGCTGGGTGGCCCAATGCCACGCACGTGTCGCCCCGATAACCCTTTGGGTGGCCCCTATTATAGAGGATGGTCCAAAAACCGGATACCCAGTTTTATTTTTGGGATAACTTCGGTAATTCAGCACCGATTTTAACCATTTTTTCACTGTTACAAGCAGAAATTTATGGCGCACAGCAGCACATTGGCACGCAGTCAGTGTGATGCGGGCAATATCACCTTTTGTAATTTTTGCTGATTTCGATGTGCAAGTCCTTAAATGTTGCCGTTAACAAGTGTATAAACTGATGTTTTGTACATTTATAAAGTTAACGTCATTTGGTCTATCTGCACTGCAATAACAGCGACATAAAATACCGCCAAATACAGAAATATTGAATACAATACAATATTGAATACAATATTGTGTACAACATGATGCGTTGGTGTCCAATTCTAGGCCTGTAGTGTATAGCAAACAAAGTTCGACTTTGGGACGATTAAACGCAGCAGCCATGAAATTCGTACGCGTAGTCTACACGAGCAATAAAGCTTCGCGCGAGTCTCGTCTGGAAGAAATAAAGAAAGAAACATTCATGTAAATGCAAATCGATTCTGTCTAGACTTATGCAGCAGGGCAGTGAGATACGCAGACTCAGCGAAAGCTTTCTGTTAACGATCAGTACGGATTAACAAGCAACAAGAAGGGAATGCGCGATGCAGGAGAAGAAAATTTAGGATTCATTTCAGCGTATACGCTTGGATGGCGCTTGCGTGCGTGCAGAGCTGTGCGTCACACTTCACGCGTTGCGTACGTTGCGTGTACGCGCGTGACGGGGGTGCGTAATTTTCACCCGTCGTCACCCGTCGATCGTCGTTCGCTCACTCTCCCATTCTATTCCGTCGCGTGCAATGAGGGGCGAACTTACAAACGTGAAAAGGGGCGGGGAGTCGAATGCACATTTCATACGTGAGTGCACTTTCAAGAGTTCAGACACTGTCTGCGCTTACGTCCCAACCCATAATGAGTCAACGTTTTCGACAAATTTTACACAGTTTTAGGCGCAAGCAGACAGACAGTCGGATGGGGGGTACCGTCAAAACCGGGAACGACAAAACGGGGAAACAGTGGTCTAGGATAGGTTTAGAAAATAGGGTTAAAGATAGGGTTAAAGATATGGCTATAGAGCTGAGGTTAGATTTAGGATTCGTGTAGTAGGGTAACGTTTCCGGTTTTTTACAGGAAACCTAATGACGCCGTAGGTCGTTTGCTGCTGTTACAAAGTATTTATTTATATCAGCGATTTGTGACGGCAGCGCGGCTTTATTTATTCAGTGTCGTCCGATCAGACATCAGACAGAAAGAACTGCTGTTGCCGTCGGCGACCGGCGGACTGCGATCAAAACCACTTCACTTCACTCTACTCGCCACGAACGACCCTCTCGAATATACATGTACTTTATCAGCGTCAACAAGCAAAGACGCCGAGTGAGTGCCGACATGTTTGCGACCGTCCGCCGAGCGTCTCAGGCGTTGAGAGTAAACTAGGTCACCGCGAAATTCGTGCATGTGCGAGATGTGCACTCCTTTTTGAGGTTTTCGACCGCAGAGTCTTCGACCTTAGACTTTTCTAAACTGATAGAACCGGAGAAGTGGCGGAGTGCGGAAAGTCGACGGAAAAAGTGAAACGAAACCGACGGAGATTCGCATAGGACTGGAAAAGTTCCCGCAGACGCCGGCAGCCCAAAATATGTATTTTTGGATGAAAAATTATCCGACAAACTATTTTTTCGAGGGGGAGGGAAAGAGTCGTTCTCAGTCTCCTGTCACGCTGCCAATGACAGTCTGTTCGCAACAGAATTAAGTCTGAGCTGATGAGCTGAAGCTGGTGCAAGTCCATTCATACAGTCGAGCGTGCATCGTTGTTAACTTGCGTAGCATCCGCACATATGCGTCATCATGGCGTCCGTTGGTCAGCCGTGATATGCGAGCGTGATAATTACTAGTAGCATCATGACGGGAGGACTTACCCCCTGAATTTTAGCCCGGCGGAAAACTGTCTTCCAAAAATACAAAATCTGAAGTTAAGAATGCAGAAAAGTAAGCAAGAGCGTAAATAAAATTTTGAGCACTGGACGGACACCACCGAACGAGATCTGAAGGGGTGTCGTAGCATTTCGCCTAATCTCATTTCGCCTAATCGCTCCCCCAGTTGCGTCTTCTGCAGAGCCCCAACCGAAATCAAACTAGGGTTAGGGTTAGGGTAAGTATACGACGCGAAATGAGATTAGGCGAAATGAGACGACACCCGTCGTATACTTACTTACGGTCGGCCAAAAAAATGGTACAGAAAAAATGATGAACGACAAAACAAAGCTTGTCAAAGAAGCAAAAAACGACAAAACAAGTCGTCGTTGTTGGTCCGCCTATCAAAAAACGATTAGGCAAAATTGGACTAGGCGCAATGCGATTAGGCGAAATGCTACCCAACCTCTGAATGACATGGAGACTAGCCGGCATGGCGACAGACGGAGCAGAATGGCGTCAACGTGTGGCTCAATGCATCCATCAGGACGCGGGTTGAACTATTTACGTCTAAAGTAAAGCCATATCTTCTCTTTCCTGTGTGAAAAATCCGCAGCTGTCTGTCGGATAAATGCAACTTCCTTCCTGTTCCTTTCCCGTAACTTTTTTTAACCGACGACGCCACTGATAATTACTACAGCTGCTGCACGCATGCAGTCCTGCAGGACGAGATGCGCGCAGTGTTTATTCGCCATGCGCTAAGACACCGTACTATACGGCTTACAGTAAATTATTGACTGAAATGTACTCGCGTGCACCCTAACGCTAGATAATAATGACAACGCTTGTAATCACCGATGCTATTATATGCTTCGGTCTTGAGCTAGAAATGGGCTTTGTCGCGTATATGCGTATAAGTAACTTTCTTCGACGGCCTGCGAATTTTCTGTATGACAATATAGCACTTTATAGCGATTCAGATGCTCAAAAATGAAGACCGGCACAACAGGCGGACGGACATTTTGTAGAATCATTTTGCTTGAACAGAAATTGTCGCCGCTTCAGCCTTGGCTTCGCCTTAATGAGAATCAATGTTTTTGGTCTCGGCCTCAGAGCCCAAGCAAGACTTTTGCTATTCGCCTTTTAATCCTAACCGTCTGTCCTTGCTAATGTCACGACTGAAGTGAACGCGATAAACGATATGCACACACTAAAGCTTAGTTTCCACCAACGCAATGCAACGGACACAACGCAAGGATAAACAAAGCTCATATCTTTGCGTTTTGGCCGTCGCAAAGCTAGCGTTAGCTGCGTCAAAAAAGTACGCAAGAGCCTTGCGTTGCTGCGTTGCGTCCGATGGCAACCAGGTTTCAGTGCAGCCGCGGTCTTTTCCTAAACTTCCCATGCTTCATTATTTCGCCAGAACAATATCAATTCTACTGCTGATGTTATGTCACCATAATTGGCTGTACCTCGGAGACATAATCGTCAAAAGCCATCCATTTAGTCGCTCCGGGTTGCTCTGATTAAGCCCGTCACTGCAGTGGGCCAATGCGTCCCAGCATGGTGTCCACTGCCGTGACAGATCCCGCTGCTGATACCTACGGGCAGTCACCGTGCCGTACAGTCGCTGGGGAATTAATTAGCAATTTACGTCGTTTGTTAGCATTTTAATGCGCGTTCAGCTGCAGCTACTGACTGTCCGGGCTGACACTTGCTCCATAGCTGCAGCTTGCAAAGCATTAATACGCCGGGGTATATGGACAAGCCTCCGAGACAACGCCCCTCAACTTGCCCGTCGAATTAATTTTTCCCCACTGATTCACTTTAAAATCGCAAATAGAACTGTATCGAGGACCGAAGTAATTTTGTATAAAGCGGAATCGTTAATCAATGCTGCCACCCGGTAAATCATAAATCATCGTTTTTTTCGTAAGTCGGATGCAAGTGCGTCATTGGACCCCACAGTGATGCACCTGCAAAATAGCATCTAAGTCCGTGAAAGGGTATACAAGCATAGAGCACGCATGTGACAGACGACAGACGAACAGACCGCGCTAATGTGTCGCTATTGTCGTAATCGTTCGATTCCACCCAGAACGACTACCAGTAGTCACTACACTTGAAAGCATTCTGCTGGCACGCATTTACAAACGACTTTGTCTTGCAAGGATTCCACTCCGAACGACTGCTATAAATGCTTTCAACTCAACTTGGGACGGCTCAGAGTATCTTGCCGACTTTCATTTCTATACTTGTTACCGCAAATTTCTTCCGTGGCATATCATCGCTGTCAGTTGCTTCGACGCCGATAAGAATAACTAGCCGTGTTGTAGCGGCATAAGCATTGACTCGGTAAAATTTTCCCACTAATTTGCCGCAGTGTCGCCAATGGAGGAGCTTTTGTCTTGCGGGTTTTGTCGCATATTATACTCGCATGATGGCCTACGCATGCGCATTCGTCTCTCTACCTGGTCAGCAGCTCGCGACAATGAATCGCCTTACTCACCTGTCGGACACCTGTAGCGTTTCGACGTACGAGACTGTACATTGTAGCCTACCAATACGAACGGATCATTTCATTTGCACCCAGACTGTCAGACAGATGCGTGCAGGCGTTGGCCGATACGAGGCCTATTTAATTCACTGAAACGTTTTTGCATGCTGTTCTCCTCTTCATCTAGCAATTGTTCGATCTTTCTTTCTTTCAAATGTCACACGAGTTGTTCCCTCAGTAGCAGTATCCGAACAGTCAGCGGCCCAGATTCACGTTTCACGGCAACATCAAAATCAGCATAATTATCTATAGTCGGCAGAACCCTAAACTACGAAAGCTTTAGGTGACATCACAATAAAAGAATATCAGGCTCAATAGCAGATTAAGCTGGCTATTAGTCGGTATAAAAAAATCTCTGATAGTAAGAACGGTAAAAGTACAAAAGATAGCAAAGTGTATCACAGAAACTTGATTTACACATACGAGTACAATCGTCATTATTTACCCTTTCAACTGCACATCAATTGAAACTGAAAATTAGCATTGCCTATATAGGAGTTGCTCTTCCGAGTAAAGAGAAATAACCAGAGCGTTTTATAGCCATTTAAATAAGTAGGCCTACGTTGGTCGTACATGCAAGTAGAATAATCACAATCAGCGTAAGGAAGTCGGCGAAAATAACGATGAAATGCAGCGACATTATTTGATCCAATTAAACTGGAGGCTGGATGATTCAAGATCCGGTGGCGGACATTACGTGATAGTGGGAAGCGAGCGGACCCTGGCTGGGCCAGGCAAGGCTTCGGGTCACGTAATCATGAATGTAACAGTAGGCCTAGCAGGAGAGCGACTAAAAGCGACCCCCCACGAAGCGGGCCCAACCAGTGCCACCTGGCATCTGCTCTCCCCCGCCGCAGTAAATAGTGCTTTATAACGCGCTCGGATGGCATAATTAACCGATGACTAGCGTCCCACGAACAGAGAAAGCTGAGTGACGTCGGACGGACATAATAATCAGCCGGGTCAACACAACGCGGCGACGGCGTTTTTATGTCGATGTCACCGTCACCGCTATATACGCCATTGCCACAGACAAGGAACTGTCACCACTGAGTGCCACCTCGACATTACCCCCACGCGACGTATTACACCCCCAGCCGCAATATGATAATATCTCTCCTTCACTGCATGGAGAAACGCGCGACTTTGAGATGTGCCAACCAGGGTATTTC
>Ga0209367_1004505_pt1 | contig 19238 bp, 13 predicted proteins | sample WorMetLIZISLAND2_FD_187412 | JGI IMG/M metagenome (GOLD analysis project Ga0209367, IMG submission 187412) | Marine gutless worms symbiont microbial communities from Max Planck institute for Marine Microbiology, Germany - Olavius geniculatus... ...
AGCAAATATAAATGTACAAAACATTAGTTTATACACTTGTTAACGGCAACATTTAAGGACTTGCACATCGAAAACAGCAAAAATTACAAAAGGTGATATTATTCAGCAGCACAATGACATACAGTCAGTGTGATGCGGGCAATATCGGTTTTTGTAATTTTTGCTGTTTTCGATGTGCAAGTCCTTAAATGTTGCCGTTAACAAGTGTATAAACTAATGTTTTGTACATTTATAATATTATAAGCACAGAGCAGTTTTTGTACGACAAATCCACGGCGAGCTTGCCAGTTTAGGTTGAAAAACTGGTTTTGGGATTTTTGTATTTTTTACAGCGTAGTTTGTTTTGTTTGCTCTATCAATCAGTTTTTAGTGTTATTTTAGTTTATTACATTGAAAATATTGTTTCGACAGAAGACGAAATGCTAAACTCCGCAGCTTCAACCAATTCCGGGACTTATCGCTTAACACCGGTTCAGAGAATAGCCTAACATCCACTATTTCGATTTGGTGTAAACTTGGAGAACAGGTTCTGTAACATTTCGACACGTCGATGATGTTGCCGTTTGCTGCAAACCTGCGATTTCTAGTGGACTTTTATACACTTTGTTTTAAAGTTGTTGAGAGTTTCAGCATTGTATTTGTACAGCATTGCTGTACGCGAAAAATTCACAGCGAGGTGCTGCTATAAGTGAAATAATGTGTTATAACATGAAGCATCGACAAACCTGGAAGTTGGCGACGAGAGTCATGCCGAACGCAGCTACGAATCCACCGATCAACGACTGTCTGTTGAGACACACGGAGTGAACAGAACTTGCTTTGCTCAGATGCTCAGACACTTGACAATATCTTACGTACGCCATCACGGCCACTATACGACGTATATCACCGACATAAGCAGCATTACACATATTGCCCGTCCGTCCGTCTGTCTGTCTGTCCGTTCGGACCTGTAAAAATCTATTTCCACTACGACTGCGCGTTGCGTTACGGTTAAGTGAAAGAGCTATCGCGTTGAAACGTGTTGTTGCGCTTCATCATAACGTCAACGCGATATGGCTCGCAACGCAACGCACGCGCAGCCGTAGTTGAAACACCACTTAACATGATAGGAAAATCGGTGTGACCTTTTTTCATGGCCGGAATAAGCGATCTGGCAATTTTAAACAAAAATTGGCAAGTCGATTACCTGCCCTGGAAAACGTTAATTTTTTCTACGTCTTTTTGTTTTCGATTTAGGAACTCGTTCCGACACACGAACGAACTGACTTGACAAACAAAAAGACACCACAACCGCACCACGCCTGTTTACATAAGAAATGAAGTGCGAATTGAGGAAGGTTGTCACTGCTGGACCGCGGTATGTCTTGGCATAAGCTTAATAGCTTGCAAACTGCAAGCTGTATAGCGACCCTTAAATTCGAACAGCTTGTCTGTGGTTATGTGACTCTGTCGCACGTCTGCAATGGTTAAAATAGTTAAATGGAATAGCTCTTTACAGAAAGCCCATAGTAAAACTACGGAGCGTCACCTGCCATAAGAAATCATACACCTGCCACCCGACATAAATGAACGCGCTCTGATACGAAGTCCGCGTAATGGTAGCGCTTTGCTCGTTTCATGCACCGGTCTGTTTAACAAGCTGTAAGCCGCTTAATAAAAAGTTTGCAAACGACTTTGATCATACTGATATTCTATGATTCTTACCGAGGACCGAACTGGCGTTCAACAACTCAGCAAAGACTCCGCTCTCCGGCAGTTGGTTACCCGTGTCACTGCACCCATCAAACACACCCAGCTAATACCGTCTACGAAGATACTTTCATCTTAACAATACTGTCTTTTAATTCCGTGAATAAGATAAATAATGTGTTTTATGTTATTTTCATATAGGCCTATATTGTAACAAGGTCGACTTTGCTTTTTCCTGATGTTTTTGCATTTCAGTTTTTTCTACCTTATTTTACACTTTGTGTGTTCTTTTGCTTTTCAGGTTTTTATAGGCTGTTCTATATTAACCTGTGCCTGCGTTGCTGACACGAAATTAAGTTTCAACATTTTTGCTGTGCGTACTTTTGACAGTTGGGAAACATTTGCTTCATTTATTTTTTTATTTAAACTGTTTGGCTGTGCAATTATGTAAATTTACCTGATAAAAGGCAAAATGGGGTCGATATGTCCAAGTTGCCAAGCAATTATGTACCTACAATCACAGAACAGCAGCGATAACGCATTAGCTTAGCCAGTAGGCCGATGGAACTCTGTCCAATGAAATTTCTCTCCAGTAAACGCTGAGGATGCGCCTAAGGCACCAATTTAATTACCATGGAGTCGATATAGAGATGGAAATCAAATGCACAAATTTAAGTTCGGGTTCGGTTGGGTTCGAGTTCGCTCGGTGTTACAGTTCGGATTTGGTTCGGTTTAATCACTCTATTTTGTCTAAAAAAATTTCCTTTGAAAGCGCAAAATTCTGGTCTGAAAATTTCCATTTTGCATACATTTATTTGCAAAATTAAAATTTTAAACACCCATAGTCTCTTCTCTTGCAAATTTGCAGCTGTGTGTCAGAATTCTGTCACAAATTTGCTTTGTAAGGTAAGTAGATTATGGTCACGTGTAAAATGTGTTAAAATAAAAAAATGTTGCATAATGTTGTACTATGCGTGTATCCGCAGTCTATCAGATAGGCCTACAGAATGACGAAGAAAATAATTAAACAAATTTATCGACGTAAAAACAGACGCGTATAGAAAATTCACATCGCCCAAACATAATAATCAGCTTCTATTAAAAAAGTAATATAGACTTGAGTGTAACTTACGAGATGAAAAATGATCCGGGAATAAAAGAGACGACGGCGATTACAACCCACGACATGCCACAACGACAAGCCATAGTCGCGAATTAGGCGCCAATCCTACAAAATGCACGCAGAGTTGTCCAATAATTTTTATAATCAGTGATTAAAGTATGGGTCCCATCTCTAGTTTTTAGCCCAAAGCGTACCAACGGAGGCCCAAAGCCAAACCAGCTTCCCCCACCTTTGTATTTATACTTTAACCACTGATTATAATAGGCCTAACGTAAGTAGTCACTTCGTTTTCCCAATTTAGTTTAACAATATAGTCAGCAGTAAATTTGCAACTAAGTAAGCATTATTAAAAACATTACACTCTATAGGCCTACATGTCATGTTAGTTTTTAAAGAATTTTAAAAAAAAATTAATTTCTGATAAAATCAATATTAGACCTATCTAAAAGTTTAGTGGCTTTTTCAACTGGCAACATAGTATATGCCTGATAAATTAATAACAGTACTAAAGATCTCAAACTCTGGTTGTGCTCACGACGGTTTCTGATGCTTGCGTTGCAGGCGATACAAAAAATAGCGAAATCAGTAGCCTTCCGATTTCTGTTCTCAGCCGTAAGTTGCACTATCGTGTAAAAACTATATACTGTAAATAAATACGTAAAACCACAATTTGTATTATTATAATGCATAAAGCGAAACCTCTAAAAGCGCCGCATACAAGTGAAGATACTTTCAGCGCAGTGTTTGCATGCAACTTGCACGCAGCCAGATGGACAGTGTTCGATAGTAAAGCGGCCTGTACACTGTACGGTAAATGTCGATATGCAGACAGAAGGCTCTGCACTGCTGATGAAAATTGACTACATCATTAATTAGACGCAGTTTGTCGTAGGTTTGTCTCGGATATCATAAACGTTTTTTACTCCGCGCACGCTACGTTACTAAAGGTGCTAGCAAAAAAGAATATAACAACAGTATAATATTTACGACCCACCCACCGACCGACCTCCGTTCCTGGAAGAGCCTTCCAGGAAGAAATTCAAATAGTCATATCTCAGCACTTTTCGTTTGGTTCTAAGGTGGGGTAATTGGAGTCGGCCAATTTGTCAGTAGACTATCATTTTTATTCATATTTACGCCCGGTCCAATTGACCTTTGTTGCCATGGCAACGAAATTTGGGTTAAAATGGGCTATAACTCGACTTGCGTAAAAGATCTGCGAGATTATTGCGTTTATCAGAGGGTTTTCGGGGTTGGACCATGGGATGCGGCCAATCAAAGTTTACCCCCAACCGACTCTCGTTGCCATAGCAACAAAATTCGGAACAAAATGGGCTACAACTTGGCTTGCGTAAGAGATATCTGCGAGATCTTTGCGTCTATCGGAGAATTTTCGGGATTGGACCAGAACAGAATCCATATACAAATATTGGTTGTCTTTGTCCATATCTCGGATATCGTGTTAGCAGTCTGTGTACGTCCACCAGTGTTGTTTGGCAAGATAGAAACAAGCGGAACGCTCAACCCAATGATCCGATAGCCGGGATGCATTTACTGACTGCTGCTTCCATGAGTTCTTCAGCGTTTTCGACAACTACAACGGCATTCGCTCAACTCCACAGCGTACCGGCAATTTTTGGGCGACCGTATGGCTGTCGTCCGTCTGTCGTTTGTCGTCTGTAACGCATGCATTTACTATTGTGGCTGTAAAGTGCTAAAAGATAGGTCGTAGCCGGTCGGCAATAGTACCGTTATATTATTAATACGGTATAACGTTTGAGCTAATGATTGGACTTGGGCAATAACAAAATTGGTTCCTCGCTCTCGCGGTACGCTAGTAAGCCTAATCTATCACCGTGAATCGATTGAGACCAAACAATGCTTGGCTGTGTGTTTGCATCGTGGCTTTTGCAATAAATTCATACGCCTTCATTCACCCATTTATTGAACACATCTGACGCTAACAATATTATTGTTGTTGCCGTTGTCGTCATCGTCGGTGTCGTCGTATTTTTTTTCATTTGGTAACCGTGGAGATATCGACGAAACGCATTGACGTGTGCCTGTGCCAAACAATGTGCCTTCCGTACGACTCTTAAAATATTTGGTCATGTATTCATTTCATCTCAACGAATGCGGTTTAATCAGTTTTGACGAATGTTCAAAGTACAGATGAAAAGAATACTGGTTACGGCGGCGTTTCTGCCGCTGCTGCTGCTGTCAGAAGCGGGCATTTTCAACTCAGTCACGGTGACATCTTTCCGAAAAGCCGCGAAAACGATCGACGGTGCAGCAATGTGTGCGCTGGATGAGGCAAGCGATACGACCACATTGTCTTCACTGCAAGATTGCTCACTCAGGTGTTCACGGGATGCCATCTGCGCTGGTTTCAACATCAAGAACTTGGTTACCTGTGCTGTGTACAACTACAAGCCGAGGATCAAGGAACGAGATACTACCTGCGAATTTTATCAGGTGTTTGCGATTTCAAACCTTTTACGTTAATTTTAATTTGTATAGTTTACTGATGCATAAGCTATATTCGTGCAATACTTTTCACATTTTTATGTTTCCGCCAACGTTATGGCTGGAGGCATTATGTTTCCAGAGTGTTCGTGCGTTCGTGCTTGCGTGCGTGCGTTAGTCCCGAAAAACATTGTTAGCAAAATAAGTAAGTAAGTAAATGATTTATAAAGCGCCGAAGTCTCAGAAAGAATCAGGGCGCATAGGATGATGGACGCTAGGTGGCAGAAAAGGCTGACTGAAAGTAGTGGGTCTTTAAGTGACATCTGAATGTAGCCAAGGTTTGACATTGACGAATTTGAGGAGTTAAGGAGTTCCAAATTCTTGGAGCAGAGACACGAAAGGAACGAGAACCGAAGGATAAGTTATGCCGTGGAATTGCAAGTAACTGACTGGTAGAAGAGCGCGTGGACACTGAGGATTTATGACACTGCAGAAGATCAGTAAGGTAAGGTGGATGGCCAGTGTGCAGTGCCTTATAAGTTGAGGTGGCGAGTTTAAATACCTTGAGTATTTGTTGGCGGAATTTGACCAAACTTTTATCACCAACTAACTTTAAGGCAAGGATGATCGCGTCAAATTTTAAGATTAAAAAGTCAAGGGTCAAGGTCACGGTAAAGTCAAATATGCCCCAAAATGCATTTTGGGCCTTATACTTGTCACCTGTCGGCGGAGGCATAATAGTCGACGGAGTCGTAATCACCATCTAGTTTTTAATTATCTCAGACAGAAAAGCGTGATATCAAAGTATTACATCGTTGCCTTGTGTTTCAAGCCGAGTTCTGCAATAAAATTATGTTCGGTGCATCAAATATCTATATTCGAAAAAATGTTGCTAAATCACTATTGCGTAGCATTTACATACACTGGTGCATTTGCAATTTCAGAAAATTCAGGACGCCAACGATGTTGATTGTCTACAATTTGGTAAGCCAAACTTTTTTATCATATTTTTTGCAAATATACACTGTGTCCGGAAAAAAGATTCAACGTTTTTTTCGACATATCTTTGAAAAACTTCAACATATTTTCATAATTTTCGGCGTGAGTGGTTCTCGATATAAATTTCATTAAACTATAAAAAGTTTTCTCTTTACATTACGATGTCACTGTATAGTGCTGGCGTAATCATGACGTTATCGAAAATGTCGTTTTTAATGTATCCGACGTGAAAAATGTTAACGTTTCAGATAATAACTTTACCAAATTTAAATGCACGTTTATAATTTTTGGTAAGCAATATTGGAAAGGTGATGTGCAATTGAAAATGTACTGATTCTTTACCTCACCTAATCAGTGATGCTACTGTACCGTGTGAAATAGAGCATTTTCTGTATTCTTACAAATATCCACACCAAAATAAACAAAAAAAACGCAGAAAATAGTCCTGTTAGCTTGTAGCTGCTTGTTTTGTAAACAACACTAATAAAACTTGCTATTAATAATAATAATGAGTGAACATTTATATAGCGCACTATCATTTCGAAGAAATCTCTAGTGCGCTTAATGCGTTATCAGTACATCTGCAACAAAAATGATTTAAGAAAACGTTTAAAAAGAGTTTAGATTAAGTGCGTGATCATTCAGGTACATCGGGAGATTGTTCCATGCTGACGAGCCAGCAAAAGAGAATGCCCTTCTGGCCTTCTATTAGCCAACTTCCGAGTTAAAAACTTCATTTATATGATTTAGAATGTCACTGTCACGACGCTAACGCAGCAGAGATGATACTGCGCGCTGACAACAGCAGCTGCACAACGACATTCCCGCAGTGCACGCGATGGCGACGCTTAACATGGCGAAAAGCATATAAGTTAAAAAATTTTGGTGAAAAGTATTTTATTTCTATGCCAACAATCTATCAAGTTTCACTGCATTTTTTCAGTTATCCTGTTTTCGTATTGCAGAGGCTCGTTTAAACGTTATCTTTTCACGAAAACGGCATTTTTGATGACGTTATGATTACATTAACAATACTTAGTGTTTTAGCCAAATTACTGCGTATTTGACTATTTCTGTTTGTCTCCGAAATGATGTCGTAGTTTGGTAACGTACAAAATAACGCTGTTTTTTCATCCAGGCGACCTGGCGATATCTGTTCCGTCCCAGTGCTGTTCTTTCCCGTACACCAAAGACGGTGTCGTGTGCTACAATTGTACCGTCGATCCAGCTTTCAGCACCGGCTACGCATGTTACCACAAAAATGGACAGTCGTGGGTCACTTGTAACCATCCGAACGGTATGCTGGTGTTTACAATAGCAGAATTTATTTTTACACTATCAAAAGAGCCAGTTTAGCAGCAACATTTATTTCATGCAAACGGCAAAATTATGTCACGAAAATAATGACAAAAAGAATAAGCATAAACTAAGTACAACACTAACAGAGCGACCGGTGACACTTGGTAGCGTATATCGTGTGTATTTAAGTCGTCGACATAAATCATAAAAGTCGCCGATTTTCGTATTTTGTGTTCGCGACAAAATCCGCGGTTGACTTTCCCCGTGTATCGTCACAGACCAAATTCCATTAAAGCGGCACAAAACGGATTTGTCGCGAGAACGTTTCTGTGAAAATCAGAGTGACGAAAATTGGGCTTTAGACTACGTGGCTGAGTATGAAGAAACGTCTGCAACAGCTCTGAGCGCTAGCCCGGCTGTCGCTGTGCCGCTACTGACTATCATGGGGCACTTGATAGCCTCCTATATTGTGCTGACGTGCCGTAAAAAAACTATCCGCTGAGCCACTGGCTACTGACTATCAACGGCTGGATCCTGATGCAGAGGAAGGTCAGTGGAGGTTCGGTGTCGTTCAACAAGAACTGGGCGGCATATCGTGACGGGTTTGGATCAGTCGCAGGCAACGACAACTACTGACTGGGTTAACTAGAACAACAACAACTACAACTACTTTACTACAACTACTACTACTACTAGCCTACTGGCTGGGTTTTGACAAGGTCTACCGTTTCATGCAGCTGGGCAGCACTATGCTCAGAGTTGAGGTACATGCAAGTTAACTCAACTGTCATTTTTATTATTAAAGTTTGGCAAACATCTTTTCTGAAATCTGTTACAAATGTCACTATACTTATAAAATATCGTATGAAAAAGAAAAGTTTGAAACAAGAAAGTATGCATACAGATTTCAGTTAAGTAGGCCTACATTATTATATTGGGTTTCGTTAATGTTTCGAAAAGAAGATACGAAGTGTAATTTAAGTCTACGAATTAGACAATTAGACAACATCGACAAGCCTAAAACACCAAATAGATTTTGCAAATGGTAAATAGAAATAAATTTAACAAAAACAAACAAAGAATTTTCTTGTTATTCAGTAAACTATTTAGCTGTTAAAAAATTTGAAATAAATATTTAACTTTTGAATAATGTGCCAAAGTTAGTCAGCAAGCAACACACTGACACACACAGTCAACGTCATGTTGGGTAATATCATTTTTTATTATTTTTGCTGTTGTCGACGTGCAGTCATTACAAGTGGCCGTTAACATGCGTATAAACTATAAACTGCAGTTTGTACAACAGAATGTACATATTGCAGTTTGTACATTTATTAGAAACTCGCCTTAATGCGCTAGCGCTATACAAATGTAGGGCCTATTTTAGATAAGACTGGAATCAATTAGATTAGATGTGCCTACTAATTACAGGTACTTCTGCACTGTGGTACTCGGCCGAATATTCGACGTTCTCCATCAGTAACGAGGCAGGCAACTACCAACTGACGGTAGACGGGTACAGCGGAGACGCGGGGTACGCGCTGAGGAATTCAGGCACAAACTGGAACGTCAACGGTCGGCCGTTCAGCACGGCAGACAGAGATAACGACTCTTGCAACGCCATCAACTGTGCGGCCAATAACGGAGGGGCCTGGTGGATGGCCTGCTGTTCACGCTCTGAACTCAACGGGGACGGCATGCGTATGTGGAGTGACGCTAGCGCCATCGACGTCACGGACAGTCGCATGCTCATCAAGAAAAGGCAGAACAGCTATTAACCCATTCATGCCTATCGTTCCCAATTATGGGACACCTACTAAATCATAAAATAATTTAGGCACTAATGCGTTATACAACTGCCAGTGCATATGCAGCGTTCAGTACGCTTTCACTACAATTAACCTGCTTTTTGCTGCGGATTAATACTTGACAAAATCGTTGCAAAAACAAAACAAACTGTTTTTCTTATCCCAGAAGCTATGGCAAATATTATACAAAGAACCAAAACGAAGCAAAACTGTTTTTTCGTGGCCGTTGTCCCCTCCACCCATTAAAAACCATTTATGCCTAACGTCCCCAAAAATGGAACACCTAGTACTTTGAGGATAAATCATAGAACAATTCAGGTAGGCCTACTAATGGGTTAACAGTGACGACGCACAGTACCTTGGCATGGTGACATTGTTGACTACCAGCGTCATTCTAGCCGTCGTCTAAGCAAAATAGTTCATAATTCTGACAACAGAATGTACATATTGCATGAAGTATCGAGAAAAATGCAAATGCCAGAGTCTTGACGGAAAAAGTTCAGAAAGTGATTTTCGGTGATCATTTCTGAAATCTATTGCAAAATTTCTAGTTGTAATAGATTACTCGCTAAATAACTGACAGCCGATGATTGACAAATTTTGCTAGTTCATGCGCAAAGTTTTATTTTTGTGCATAAACTGTCGAGTCATTTAGAGTAGATTAAAAAAGCTAGTTTAAAAAGAACGGTTGTTTTCTATTTTTGTTCAAACTTTGCTATATGAAAATGTATCATTATAGGCCTAGGCCTACTGGCTTGCTTCCATGTCCCTGCAGATGATAGATGTTTCAAGCATACTGTCAAGCTGTCAACTTCGAAGTTTGAAGGACACCGCTGATTATGGTTGAACTGTGAATCGTTACGTTCTTATGTATGCATACAGATTATTTGCCCCGGCAGCCGAGACATTTGTGCACTTTTAGCGCCGAAATCGCGCCTAGTGAAAGCAATTTTTGTCGCTTTGAGGTAATGCTAGAAATTTATGCAAATTAATTCGTATTGACCACAATTTGTCATACAAAACTATGTGTAATAGACAAAAAAATAAAAAATACGTGTGAAAACTAGGCGGGCGGAAAAGCGTGAGTTGACTGATAATGCGTGAGACTCACGCGAGATGCACATGTGGGACTTGACAGGGCTGCTGAACTTCGTCACCAGCCGGCTGACGAAAGAGGAAACAGAGAAGAAACCAGAAACCAGTGTATGTGTACTGATCGAATAATAAGAATATAAATACACTAGCATTTAATCTTGGTTTATGTTATACTGTTGTCTGTTCTAAAATCCGTCTATCCGTCAACAGTGTTCTTCTATCGGCTAGATATTGTTCTAAACGTGTTCAGTCCAAAAAAAATCATAGACCAAAAAGTTTTGTCGCAGTTGCTCCAAAAATACGTGCGATATGACCTGTATGGTTTTGTACCCATGAGTATAATTTGGAGCCATGTGCAAAATCTACAAAAAAATTAAGCGAAAACCCTATTTTTGAAGCCTACGACCTATAATGACATATAAAATGAGAAATGCTCTAGACACAAAAATGCGTACAACTCCTGTTTAGCCCGTAAAGTAAATTTGTCAGTTTTCTACACTGTGTCCACAAAATTGCCATTCTAAACGTTTTCGCAAGAACATGCACAAACATGCACCGAGCCAAATAATCTCACACACACACACACAAAACGACATTCATTCTAAACACTACAGCGTAGATTTGCAGAACTCTATTCTGTTTTTGCAGACATATCAAATTTTGAATAACGCTAAAGAACACTGAAATTTTTCAAACACAGTTAGACCTATTGTCAGTCGAAATAGTTCGGCTGTTTAAATCTGATGTTCGAAATGTCTCACTTTTGCGTCGATATGGTTTCTCTCGCAATCTGGCGTACAGTTTTGTGTGTTCCTGGTACATTTTCTTAACTCAGCGCAAGCTCATTCGACACAATAACCTGCGACGTCAACCACTGCCGGTTTACGGTCTGCTGATCCAATCGTATCAATCTTGTGTATCAAGCGTTTCACAGGAACAACAGTCAGTTTTTTTTCTCGCGCAAATTCAGCTTCTATCTGTTACCGCCTTATCCTTTATCAACGCTGAGCATCTGTATTTTTTTCTCTGGCAACATTTTGTTTGCTGCAGCTGATTCGCGTGATGGTTTCCGCACTGTTGGCAGCCTGGTAGGCAATGTCCACGCTGACGCCATTGTGGCCAATCACCGGCAACAGTTTTCACCATCGGGTGGCGACCGGTCGGCTAGAGCGTCTGTCGTGGTGGAGTTGTACTATTTCTCTCGAAGCTTAACAGAGTCCACCGCAATCTACGATCATCATGGATGTCGCACGAGCCAGTAGTGGCGCATTATGTGTGCTAATATTATGTGTGCTGCCAGAGCTAACGAGCAACAAAAGCAGCTGCTGGATTTTAACAGAGTCCGCAGCTGGAAGGAACGGACACTGGAGGTCGGAGGCATCTGACTGACGCAGCCGAGAGTACGGAGCAGGATCGTGCGGAAGCGGCGGCCCATGAGACAGTAGATGACGAAGTTGATGCACGAGTTAACGGTGAGAAGCAGGTTGCTGGCGACGTTGACGTACAGCAACTGCGCGCGAGGGAACGCGACGTGGTTGGGTGCGTTCTGGTGCAGCGCCATCCAGGCGCGCAAGACGAGATCCGGCAGCTCACAGAAGACGAAGACGACGACGACAACGACAAGAATGCGCGTGTGCTGGCGCTCCTTCTGACCGCCGCTGCTGCCGCTGCCGAAACCGCCCGTCGCCTGCTCGCGGAGGCGGCTGGACTCTCGCATCGCACGGATCAGCCTCTGGTTGACGAATGCCAACGTCGCGAACGGAATAAGGAATCGAACGACGAAGAACGAGCAGGTTTTGTAGAGGAGGACGTAAACGGCGCTCTCACGCATTGCCGTCCACTGCATCACGACGCGCTGGCTGTCGACCGCTGCTGTTGTCCCCGGGAACGTGGCTTTAGACAGAAGGTCGAGTGATGATGTCGTGACAGTCAGCGACGTAAAGTTGGCGGACATGACGACGACGACGCGCTCGAAGAACCGCGGCAGATTATAGACGACGGCGAAGATCCAGACGCCAGCGACGGCCTTGCGTACGCGCGACACGGTGCTGTACTGTGCCGCGTGCAGAGGCCGACAGATGGCGATGTAGCGGTCGGCTGTGAGTACGACGACCATCCAGACAGTCGCCGTCTGAGCCACTGACGCCGCCGGCCACGCGTACACCTCGATGTACGGCCAACGACGCTGCACGAACGCCGGCAGCCAGTCGGTCTGCTGCTCGATACAATTCATCGTCTGGTAGAAGACACAAGCGACCAGGTACACGACATCAGCCACGGCCAGCATCTGCAGCAGAAAGCCGGTCGTTCGACGGATCGTGTGATCACGCCCTAACACCACAATACTTAGCAAATTGCCGGCGATGCCCAGCGCGCACAGCGTTCCTACCACGTACACCTCGACCACAAGCCTGACTCGTTTCAGAGTGTCGGTGACATCGGTGTCGACAAACTGCGTCGATGTTGTTGCCGAAGTCTCAGATGCCATCTTTACGATCGCTCGAGGATATCGTCGTCGTCCTTCGTCTGCAGGTAAAGTACGACGAGTGTTATCCCTGTTTCGAATGCATAATCGCTTTGACACACGTTACGAAAATGAAAGAATCATGTGCTGAGCCTGATGCCGTTTGAAACAAAAATGATAAAAATGCCTGATCGCAGACAATAACTTAAAATATTTTATTTATGAACGATAATAGCACTAGTGCGTTGCAGTACCAATCTTAAGAGCATTACCGAAACACCAATAAAAAATAAAAGTGTGATTTAAAAATGAGACAAAAATGTAACCATGAGAACTTAAGCAAAGTTACTGCAACATTACAGACAAAAGCTAAAAACTTTACAAGTATCTTCAAGGGTTTAATAAAAATTTTAGAGACTTAGGAAGAAATAAAAGCACGGGAATTTTAAAAGCTTAATTTACCAGCACAGAATGAGAGAACGCAAAGGCGGTCCTGATCCGCGCAGTAAGCTTATTAAGTCGAAGATATCGTCGTGCGAGGAACAACGTTCAACGTACGTCCTACTGCAGACACGGACGAGAACGGTATGGCCAAGCCTGTGAGCTATGTTGGTTGTCATAGCGCTTGGTCACAGCCACAACCCAGCACTAGGCGCTCGCTGTGCAACAGATAGCGCGCAAAGTTGCAACAGTTGGTATTGAGACGTTTCGTGCATCTCCTTTGATGCTGTACGAGGACCATCCGTGCACTAGCCTATGTTCCGATCAATGCTGCCTTGTGCGAAATGGGCAAAAACGGAAAATATGTTGTACGCCTGGAATTGATGGATCTCGTCATAAACGAGTACATCGCCAACGAGTTCTAACGCTGTCTGCACATGTGGGCTAGATAGTTTCTAGCGATCATACGAACTGAACAAAAAGGCAAGAATTTGCAGTAAATAAAACAACACTCGTGGCATTTGGTATCCTGTCGTCCCAGTCCAGTGCACGAATCGTCCTGATACAGCCATTAAAGGGACTGCGCGAATCGTCACGTAATCCACCAGCTGGAGGTCAGTCACGCTAACTCTCCATCATCATCATCAAACCATCTATTATTCGTCGTCGTCGTAAATGTTATCCCGGGGCGCCTCCACTTGTCGTGGACAATCCCGCGGTAGGCCTAACAAACTATCAGTGGCGTCGTGACCAGGAGTGATGGGAAGGAGTATGGGGCCAGGGGAGCAATTTTTCCGACCCTAAATTTTGGACTGTCAGAAAATTGAAAAAAAATGTTTTGTCGGAAAATTTTAGTCCGAAAATGCAAAATTTAACGATAGGCTAAAACACACGCCACGACTTGGGGAAAATTTAGGGCGAAATAAAAAATGTAAGCACCCATAATCATCTCCGCTGTCGGATTTGCTTCAAGCAGTAACTGAGTTCTTCGTTGTATTATTTGCCCCCAGATGAATTTCTGTATAAACCGTAACCGAAGTGACCGGTTGTAATGATTTTTTGTTTCCTGTTTTACATGGCAACCCTGTAATTGTGCTAAACTATGAAATAACCTAGACCGGTTAAGCTAATATAACTGTAGGCCTACAGTAGAACAACACTTGGGGTATGGCTGTCAGTCGTGTGTGTTTTGTTTACTAATCTAGGTCTAGACCTTTCTTTGTCGACTTCATTTCCTTTCTACGATCAGGTCCAGCTTAGTAAGACATGCCCTTATAGCTTAATAAAACCGAAGATTTCAGCTTAGTGATGCGGATGGCGATTAAACAGAATAGTGAAACGAGCTAGAAAAGATGCACCGGACATGCTGAGCAGGTCACCGGATGGTCGAGTCAAGTCGTATACCAAGCATTAAAGGAGATCATGCAGTGTGGACTATCATCAACGTTGCCGCAGGGCTTTCTCCAGTTACCGCCAACCGTGCGTCACAGTCCTAGTACTCGATCCTTAAATTCGCGTGAAGATCTGACGAACTGAGATGTTCAATATAACAGGCATATATGGTGTGATATTTATTTTTCAATGGGTGGGAATTGGCAAACTGAATGATATAATTCTTATCATCAACAACGAAAAAATGTAAGTAGGCCTAACCGATCATCTCGAGAAAATATCTCTGGAAGTTTTTTGATGCCTTCTGTCAATAATTTTACAACAGATCTAACAGTCTAATAATTTGCGGATGCATACATTTCTGTAAATGTCGCTGTGTTTTAGTCGACCGTACTTGAGTAACGGTCGAGCTGTTGTCGTGACTTCTCGTCCGTCCGCCCGTCCGTCTGTCGTCTGTCTGTCACGGATGTATTGTGGCTAAACGGTTCAAGATTGATCACTAATAGAAAGTGGCGTATGCCCAGTCAGATTTGATGGAAATCATTGACCTTGAATGACCTTGAAGGCCGTTACGCGCTATTGTAGCTAAACGGTGCGAGATAGGGCTTAGGTGGCTATTGATCATTAATAGGTAGTCGCATATTGCCTTTCAAATTCAAATCATATGAAAATCATCGACCTTGGATAACCTTGAAAGTCACTGACAACCAGTACGGTCGGCTATCCTAATGACAGCTGGGCTTTTTGTTACGTTTACGTTTATGTAAAATTGCAGTCAGAAGCAGGAACGAAATCGACTACAACTCCATTAATGGCGATTACCAATATGTTATGTCGGGGCTTTCCGGCACAGACATGGGATTAGATCATAATCTGGTCATTGCAATGATCCGCTTGAGGTTTAGAAAGACAAAGTTGCAGAAGGCAGTCATTTTTTGTAAAAAATACAAATATTTATACGCGTTTTCTGCAGCTAGAATATGCTTTGAAATAAAATGAGGACAGCATAGGCAACGGTTCCTGCCCAGCGGTACGTACATGTACATTACAAACAGAATAAATTATAGCCTATAATAACCAGCCTAGTTTCATTTTGGTTTAATATACTCTGTAGAAATGCAGCTAAGCAAAACAAAGTCTTAAAATTTTCAAAACTTTTCATCGAATTCGATCAACAGCAAGACCTTTATGTCAGGACAAAGACTTTTTTGTTTTCGAGGCGTAATTGTTGTTCAATTGACGTGCTTGTTTCTGCAACATTTGTACATAGTTTTGTGGACTTTTTTAAATTCTTATATTTACTGTATGTTAGGCCTACATTGTGCACATGCTTGCGTTCTGTCAAGTTAATGTATTAAACGAATATGATGATGATGATGATGAAGACCAAGATCGTGGTCTCGAGCGGTATACGGCACGGGGTTTGCATGTAGGCCTATTACCGTAGGTCTATGACCGTAACACGTTAGCCTAGCGCTATTAGGCCTAAGTCCACGCTAGCTGCATCGTCAGTTACCGGCTCGCTGCTTAAAATTAGGCTATAACCATCTGTTCGCGTTTCAGTAGGCCTATCGATGTTTTAATGCAGTTTTGTCGTAGTCTGACCAGAAGCCGTAGTTTTCAGCAACTGGAGATCGCCGCAGTATAGCAGCGGTCGTCTTCTATGAGCTTAAGCCTAATGATGCTTTCGTGCTGGCATCGTCCATTAGCGGTGTGCCAATTTCCATTCTGCGAGCTGCCGATAAAACGCCGTTCAAAATGGATTCTTTGGAGTAAAAGCCAGATTACAGTCGTTGCCTGCAGGGAGACCAAGTGCCGCACGTAGCTTCCGCTTCGCCTAACGAAGAAAGAGCTTTTAGAACTAAAGCGCTTTCAGAGCTCGCAACACACTCCAAATAATATAGGCCTAGCCGGATTCGATCTGTTCACTACACATTTTGCACAAGTAACGCTGCGATGGAGATAATGCGATGGATATGGACGGTGGTAGTTCTTTGTTGAGCTGAAGTAATGAATACTTCGTGACCGATATGGTTAAAACGCTGTAAAGTACGTTTTTTGTGTTTTTAATGACTGAACGTGGCATGGACGAAGCCTAGCGGATCCGAGATAAACAACAATAAAACAATATCGTCGCCAAGTGGCAACCGTGATACGCCGCCATCCTATTAGTTGCAGAAAGTCTCGGGTATTTACAGCAAATTATGCCAAAACAATGTTTAGGCCTAGTTTGCAGTCGGTGTTTAAAGAGCAGCCTGAGCAGAGCTGCAGCCTGAACATGTAGTCCGGTATGCGGCAGTGAACGGTCAAAAATCTCCGGCTTAGGCCTATATACTGTAAGACCTACAATACCTTGTTCTTCTTGCGCAATGCTAGAAAAAGTGGACAGACAAGTGTTAATAACGTTGTGATACAATGAGAGTGAGACTACGATGTAGGCCCTACTATAATGGAAAGGGCGCAGAACGGACATGAAAATGGCGAACCATCAAAATTGCAGGGAATGACATAGCAAGACATGAAATTGACGTTACAAGTGACAGGCATGAAATTGAAAACGCAGGTCATGAAAATGACGAACACGAAATAGCAAGACATGAAATACATGTAGGCCTAAGACATGAAAATGCGAGACACGACCGGGTGCGGTCAATAACATGATTATGAGTGGCAGGAATATAACAAACTGACTCCGGTCGTTTGTTACTGTCTAATTATACCTCTGGTAGTCATGACTGACATGTCACCGACACACCGTGTTGTGCGCTAGGCCTACACTTCAACACACCCACGGGTTCCAAGCGCACAATATAGCCTACACCGTGTCTCGAAAACTGTGCTTTTTATTTTTAATCAACTCCGTTAAACACTGACCGAGTGAATTCATTGTCGTAAACGGCCAAACCACGGCTGCATTTCACAACAGCGTGTAGCAACAGTATTAAGCTCAGGTGGGCAAAACTACAGTCGTTTACGTCTTCGTGATGTTGCATGCCAGAAATTTCACAAAGTTATTCAAAAATAAAAGTGGCGTAGTTTTTGGCCGACCGTACTTAAGTAACGGTCGAGCTTATGGTACGGTTGTCGTCGTCTGTCACAGATGTGTTGTGGCTAAACGGTAGGTCGTAGGGTAATTTTTGCACGAATAATTAGCCCTGTGTCATAAAACTAGGCATGCATAATTTCAGTGATATAGTGCAAGAGAGACATTTTAAAATTCGGGGTTGAATGGATGGAGATAAGAAAAATGTGCGTTTTTCAACGGAAACTGGTCGTACCTCGAAAACGGTGAGAGATACGGCCAAGGCTTCTATTAATCACTAATAGTAAGTGGCATATTGGGTTTCAAATGACACAAAAAAATCTTGGATGACCCGGAAGGTCAGTACGCGCTATTGTGGCTAAACGGTGCGAAATATGGCCTGGATTACTATTAATCACTAAACGGAAATGACATACGCCCTTTCAGATGAAATAAACGTTATCGACTCGGATGACCTTGAAGTCCATTGACAACCAGTACGGTCGGCTATCCTGGCGACAGCTGGGCTTCTTGTTTGAGACACGGTGCAGACATTAATGCGCAACCGGGAACAGTAGGCCTAATGCACAACCAACTCACCAAGTCGGAAATGCCACTATCTTTAGAACATTTAATTGGCAGAGAGCAAATTTCAACGCCAAATTCGAAGTTTGACAACGAACCACAAACTCAATTACAAAACGACCGTCAATATTGCCGCTTCTACTGACAACCGAAAATGGCGATATTTATAACCATTCTGACATTCATAATTATTCACATCGCCATTGCCAGTCGTTCGCCGTTGTTCCAATCGAGGTCGTCTTTCGTTCGGCGGATTTTTACCTCAATTTACCTGCATCCTGGAAAAACACAGAGGCACTAAAATTATGCAAAATTTCACAAACGTTTGGGCAACAGACCTACTTAACTAAGCACATTATTTTAATGCAAATGCGTGTTTATTCATTACTTTCACCTATTGTGTAACAATTTCCGGAGGGTGTCATTAGGCTGGGTGTCTAATGTTGGAAGACATGTGCTTCATGTTATGCATCAAAGAAAAAATCACACAGTACAGGGTGCGGCAAAAAAAGTAGCCCCCTGAAGTTTTTTGCCGTTTTCTCAGCAACCGCTCGGAATTTTAACATGAAATTTTACAGGTTCATTTACAGAAACGTTCTACATCTAACTGTTAAGTGAAATGTGATTCTGTTGAAAAACGACGAAATTATAGACTTCTGAACATGACCGCCTACCGATTTTTTAGCATTAAAAAATGTTTAAGCTAAAAATGCTATTTAATTTTCAAAAACCGGTTACCACGTTACTGCCGATGACGTCACAGTGACGCTTTGACAAACAGTAATTTATTTTGTTTATAAATTATCACTAAATTGTCGTTCTTTTCAAGCAATCGCCGGCTGCCCACCGGAT
>Ga0209367_1004506_pt1 | contig 19237 bp, 12 predicted proteins | sample WorMetLIZISLAND2_FD_187412 | JGI IMG/M metagenome (GOLD analysis project Ga0209367, IMG submission 187412) | Marine gutless worms symbiont microbial communities from Max Planck institute for Marine Microbiology, Germany - Olavius geniculatus... ...
CAACTAGCATCATCGACCAGTATTGGAAATTTTTTACTCTCAGTTCCTAAAATCGGGCAATATTTTATGAACTTCGGGGAGACAATTTCCAATAACAACCTCGACGCCAGTCACTATTAGTATAATACTAAACGAGTTTCAATTAGACGCTGGGTCTCTAATACAAGCCGAAAGGAACGAAAAAGCTTTCAAAAGAATACAAAAGAAAATGATGCGCACGAGGAGTACACTAGATTGGTCACAGTCTAATAATATTTATTATTGCTAAAATGTTTTGTAGTTTTTTTAGTATCGTGTTTTTTCTCGTTTATGTGGACCTGAAATATTTAAATAATAAACACACGTTGTGATTGACTGAGACTGCGAATTGCGTTCTGTGTAACTCGTGCATAGATGAGCCATACTCGTCGCTGCCTCCCCAGGTGCCCGTCAGTCACCTACCGCCAGAAATGAGAGGTCATCTCGTATGATGTCTGCAACCCGACTCCACAGTTGGCACACAAATCTTCACTAAGCTGACGTCGTATTCGTTCACCTGATGCTGGAACAGTGAATGTGAAACATTGATCAACGAATGATGAATAATAGCAGTATGATAGTTGTTGAAAACGACAGCGGTCAGCAGATTGTCAGATCCATTGAACTAAATATTATATACTGAATACGTAATATTTAATTCAGTGACCAGCTCCATTTTCTCAGTCCTTTTCGGAAAAAGTTCGGCTGTCATGGTACATGTATGACAAGTTATTTACGCATGGAAAGCTCAAAGATCATGACTCACGTGGAGGTTTCAGCGTGTTCTACTCTGTGTAATGTGTTTAGATTTCTTTTGCTTACCCACTACCCAGCAAGTTATGGCATGGATAAAGAAAACATAACCAGAGGGTTGACAGATGGGACTGAGTCTCACGATAACTCAGGGAATTGGCCAGAAGACTGGGTAGTTGAACCCCACCCCTGACAACTATCACGCTGGAAGATATGTGCATACGTACATGTACAAGAAATCTACGAAGACGGTGTAGAATGACATCGCAGGCTACAACAGTTACTGTTGTTTGTATACATTCAACTACTACAGTCTCTTTCGTTCAGTGCTTGGACGCTGTTGGTTAGGCATCCGTGGTGACAAAAACCTGCTGCGTCAATCCCAAAAGATTCTTCTGTGGGTACTCGGCCTATCCTGGAGTAACTCAGAAAAAGTTAGCTGGTTATATAATAACCGAAAACAGTCGCGTATAGCGTCCAGTGTCGTTCTACGTTCAGTGTATAAATGTTAAAGATCGTGTAAGTTTATAGCTCTTTATGGAAAACCCAGTGCACAGCTACGGAGTGTCACCTGCCATATGGGATCACTTAGTGTTTGCTGCCTGTCAAGCGATGCAGGTGAACGCGCTCTGCCTTAATCCCAGCCAGACTGCTGGTACTCAGTTTGCCTACCCCGAATAGATGGAAGACTGAGTTTACCTGATACTGATACAGATCTTGCTTGTATGTGGGCCATAAGTCATTTACGACGTACCAGTACATGCACCAGTACATGTTCATGTAGCTTGTTGCATGACATCTGTCTCGTATTGTATAGTAAGCAAGTCAGAAACAATCATACGATTGTAGCTTAGTTAATTTTGCTTGCATTTATTGTGTTGATGAAATATATTTTCCACAAAAAATGAACTTGTTTGCATATCATACTGTTGAAAACTGCACAGTGAAAATTCTACATGCGGGTAAGTATCTAATAAAGAAAACTGGTAACTGTCATTATGTCTAAGATAAGGCCAACTTTCATACAGTCAGCCTCTCGTATTTAACTATAAGGCTTGGACAAACCAAAAATGTGACTTGTCAAAATGGCACTATAATGGTAACCAGCAGATACAAAGTCATAGAAAACATTCCGGAGGGCAAAGATAACCAGTATGCAAATTTTCACTATAAAAGGTCAAGGTCAAGGTCACCACATATCAAAAAAAACTCTGGCACTGACCTCCTTTAACTACTGTTATACCTAATTTACTGTCAACGCCTAAGGCAAATGGACAGGTGCATGTTATGGAATCTCAGCAACGACTTCTTTTCTTCTTTAAAAATGCGTAAATGTATACTGCACATACGCTTAAAAGATTTTATTCTGAACATAGTAACAGTTTCTGCACCGATAACACTACAAAATAGATGATATGTACATGAATGATTACAAGTAATATGCAAAATGTAATGTTAAAATTAGTATGTTAATGTGAAGTAACAAGAATACATACCGTAAAACTGCTAATAGAAGCCCCCAGCTTCTATTAAAACATTGTCAACCTGGCATACCTGGGTAATGCACTTTTCTATGGTCAGTGTGCGCAATACTATTAGTACAATATAATATATGTAAAAAAACTTACCAGTTTAAAACTGTGTGTAAGGACGATGTGATATCAGTCCTCTAAAAAAAAGAAAAATGAAAAATCATTTGGGTAACCTTAGATGGCGCTATGCATATGGTGTCCTTATATGGGGAGCAAACCCCTGGGCAGATTGAGCTCAAATTTTTTTTGGTGGTAGGGGTCCACGACGTAATCACGCCATTCAAATTTGGTGACGATCGGTTCAGGGGTTTCTGGTTGGCTGGGCGTCAAAGTTTGCCTTATCCCAGATTTTGAAGGTCGTCCTTACAACACTCACACTATCGTGTGAGGTGTGATTTAGAGCGAGTGTATATAAGACTACTGCACATACAACTAATCACTACTATTACTGCAACTGCCAGTACACTTACAACAACAACTTGGATGTCCAGCTTATATTGGAGATGCGGCTTATATTAGGAACCCAGCTTCTATTTGAGATCCGGCTTTTATCAAAACATCAGTCTCAGATCCCCGGCTTGTATTAGAGACCCAGCCTGTATTAGCAGTTTCACGGTAAACAATGAATTTATGGCCATTCAACAAACTATTAGTGAGATTTACAAAGATAATAAAACTACTTACAACTAATAGTGAAACAGTAACTACAAAAAAGCTAAAGATGTGACTGTAAAATCTCGCTCGAGAGCAGCAGAACTGACAACTACAGAGGCACAGCAAAGCAAAGCATTTTGTACCTCACACAATAGCACCAAAGCTAAAGCAGCATAGACTGAAGACAGATAATTAATTACAGCTCTACACAGCTAGAAGAAAAAAATTAAAAGATGCCACTTAACTTCACCAAATCACAAACGACGAGGCACTATATCAGAGTGCAACACGAGCTGCTCAGAAAATGAAGTTGTGTGCAGAATCAGAAAGTTCAATGTAGCACTATATCACAATGAATAAACACACGAAGTGAGTGAGCAGAGTTTAAAGTCCCGCCGTACAGGTCATTTTGGGATTTTCAGGGACAACCTTTCCAAGCAATGCACATACACATAATAATCAACAGAAAATTTAACCTTTACAAAAAAACCTGATATGGAACGCAAAACACAAAAATGGCCTAAACCTAAAACTGTAAGAACTCTCTATTATAAGCATGCATATGTAACAATAATGAAAGTTCTAATAATTTTCCCTCTTATCCTCCAGACAATCATTAATCTTAAAATGCTGTCTACTGGAGGACAGGGGGAATAAACAGTAACATGTGAAGCTATTAAGCCATAACATTACAGTACTCATGTATCCTGATATGACTATAACATGATAATGATGACCATATCAAACAGCAAGCTGACAAAAGTTTCGTTGTAATGATGACGTTGATACAGCATGTGTTCTAATTCGCTTCGTATCCTCTGTCAAAACAAAAAAAAAAACGCCTTATATCGCATCCCAAGGGAAATGCTTCGAGGAGTAAGTGAGTCAGTGAGTAGTGGTGGCGTAGCATAGTGGTTAGAATGTCGGTCCTGGCCGGCGGACTTTCCTTATCCTTCGCTAGACTGATGGATGGCTGCTTGACCACTTTGTGGGTATGGCGTCCGCTATCAGTCAACCAACGAGGCCAACTCAGCCTGCCATCTCTCCGGGGTCAGTTAAATGAGTAGTAATCCATTATATGGGTTACAGAAGGTGGGGACCTTTGTACAGCTGACTGGGCTGCCTGGCCGGCCGGTGCTCCAGCCTGTGTTTGCAGGCTGCACGTGGCGGCTGTGCGATCGGCGGCTCTGGTTGGTGACAAAAAGCGCATTAGAGGTGTGTATACACGATGATGCACTATACAAATTGACAACCTTTTAGTGTTTAACATCCCACCCGACAGCCACACAAAAGCCATATAAAACTCGCAGCAATCGTGCCTGTCATTTAATGGCCTAAGGTATATGCAGTCTGTGAGCCGGCATTTAGTTTCAATACTTCAGAAAGTCAACTGACACAACATGAAATGCATACTTCGTGGAATAAACACAGTGTAAACTGCATAATATCTATAAAATGCACATTACTGAAAATTCATTACAATTAACATGAAAGCACTATATAGCTACCACAACAAAAAGCAGTTTGCAGCGAGTAAAATATGCAAAACTGCAGCCTTTTGCTCAGAAACAACAAACAGTCAAACATACAAATGCAAAATACTGTCAATATGAATATAAATATGGCAATTCAGAGTTTTGATAACGAACACAACTAATAATAATACACAACTAGTGCAACAAACAATCTGCAAGTCTTCAATACCAGATATTCTCAAACACAAGAGTTGTCAATGTCAGAGACAGAGGCCAAGTAATATACTTTGGTCACTTCAGTCAGTTGTAATGCAATGCGTAAAAAAGTACAAGCTGTATAGTGAATAGTCGAGATAAAACAGCATAACAGAAACAGGTGCTTTACACGTCATGAACTAGACCTAGACTAGGCTATTATCACAGCTGACCAACCATTACTTCTTTGCATTAATCATGCAACTGATATACCGGTATTATTCAACTTAGCTGCAGGCACTTTCAATGCATAATTAATTGTCTTGCTAAAAGGTGTCAGCTAACAACATCAGACCGTCTTGCTGATAAAATATGGCCTATTTTCTGCAACCACTTATTACTACAGGCATTGCTACTGCTATAGCTCCTTAGCAACTTATAGAAAACAAGTCCATTTGGACATCAGGCACTGAATAAAATACTGGACAGTTGAATATTCAGTTTCTGGTGCCCTTTGTTGATAACTATGGCAAAATTAGTTAGGTAACCACAAAAAGAGACATGCAAGCTACTGCAAAGTAATTTTTCTCGACGTGATAACATTTTAAATCAGATATAATTCTTTTAAATGTTAATGTGTTCTTTAATCGGACAGCTCCGATAATTGCTGCACTCTTCTTTAGCTCATCCCATCACAAACAACAATAGCTAACAGACAAAAAAGAACATTAATAACAGAGTTAAAATAAATTATGAACAAGAATTATCTGCCTTATTATCACTGAGATCCTTAATATTTCAGCCAAATGACAAACAAAATGCACAAGTTAATTTAACTTAACTCTAGCAAAGCAGATGTGCTGGACAAGCTCAGACTAGCTGTGCCATGAACAGAGAGCACCTTGTCCTTAGTTATTACACTGCGTTATCATTGTTGTTATCCTTGCCCGTTGGAGTGGTGCTAGGACAATATGTAGCATTATGAAGAGCACCCTGTCTGCAACAATCACACTCCTGCAATCCAAACAGCTTGCCACATGGACATCATTCGTGCATCAGGCCTAATAACAAGCCACTATACAAAGCTGGCTTGTTGGTAAAAACCTAAGCGCTAGTATAGAAGGAAAAACGTATAAAGCAGGAAAACAAACTGCAGTGCCATAACCCATAAAAGATGTGTAGCTTTAAGTCCATTGCAAGCACAAGTAAGGCACAAGATATTCGATGCTTCACATTGTGAACAACACAACTCGAGTGTGCATCACAAAGGATAACTTGAGCGCAACATAGCTCATCACAGCTTCAAAGGACAAAGTGCACTAGCATCACGCAGTCGCCAACATTGTATACTATAATGGCAATGTAGCCAAAGAAAACAGAAAAGCGGTGATCAAACAGATGACTCGGTTCCTTCAGTGAAGAGATACTGTAAGTCCTGTGCAGACCGAGCTACAGCGCTGACGACTGGCGGACACGACGGGTCGGCTTTACCAACTGCAGCTTGACTGCGTATAGTCTCCGAATCTTTACTAATGGCCTCTTCTTCCAGTTTACTCCGCAGTGCCTTCACATGCATCACAATACGGCACATCTTATACTACGAGTGACCACAACTCGCAAATCTCTGCCAAGATCAAGGGTGCCACCTGGCAAACACAACAAAAACTCAGTTTATGCACTATATCTTAACAGTAAATAATTATGGATGATGATCCGAAATTCACAAAACCATCTGAACTCAGGCTATGCCCATCGTCGCCTAACCCCTCTGACAATTTCATCAGAATCCTTTCATCTTTCTGAGGTACCAGTATTTGGTATCTGGCATACCGTGCAAGCACAGGAGAAAGCATAATCTAGTTGTCAGAGATCAATATACACACAAGCACACACACATAAAAAGCTGTAACATTTATGTTTAAAATAAAAACTAAAACTAATCTTATTCACAAAACCACATTCCAAAGAACTGGCATGTATTATGTGTCTAGTTTTAAATTTTTTGTTGTAAATAAAGAGCTTTCTATCTGTGTATTCAACGATGCAACTTACTAAAAAATCTTGCACACAAACCAACTTGCAAAATATCTCAGGCCAAAACTAGAAACTCTAAGCAGCAGAAGCACTAAGCACATGGTTGACCCACGCAGCTGCAGCTGGATGTACATCTGTTGTGCAGCACGAAGATTTTTGTTTTTATAGTAGCCTTAGTCAGTTGGTAATATTTATATCTTAGGAACAGGCCAGAGATGATGCAATCTACGCTTCTTTTTAGGACCTAAGCAGCTATCCAAGTTTTTAACTTTGTTTGTTGGAGAAACATAATATATGATGCTGATTCTGCTATAGGCCGGAGTGGCACGATAAATATCTCGACAATTCAATAGTAGAAAAGTTACGTTGTATAAGTTAGGACATATTCTGCAGCCATATGCCTAGAGGTGTACAAATCCCAGAGCTGTGAGTGATTTTTTCAACTAAATATTGGCACATCAGATACGCCTGCCCTGAGAACGTTCACAGCAATTTTAGGTTCGCTATGTCAGGACTGTTGTTTTTGACACAGATATGAATCAACAAAGAGACGAATGAATAAGACCAGTAACATGACCCATTAGGTCAGCTGCATAAAAAGTCTTAGAGCGTAAGTAACTTACAAAGATTGCATCAGGTGTAAGCTCCTCGACAAGCATTGACGGAAAGAGTCCAGTGTTTCCATTAGACTCGCCAATCCACCAACCGTCATCTACTCCGTTCGGCTGCTTTGACTGAACACAGATGAACTGACCTTCCAGAAAACTCAGTTCCTCATCACATGCTGCAGTCCGGCTGAACAGTGCTTTCACCCACACAACGTCTAATCATACGCCACCACAGACAACAACATACACCAACTCTACATCGATATTTCTGTTGCAAATTTGTTACTTCTGTTACAAATACCTCTGTTACAGTATATTTTTATTAGACAGCTGGGCATGCAACAGCTAGCCGGGGGCCTTAAGTTTTGCTACTGTCTTTTTCTGTCTTTCTTTTTTTCAGCGCAAAATTTCCAAACTCCCTCGGCCAATAGCAGTGAAACTTTGCCTCGTGATCGGAAGTAGGTGTTATGTAACAATCTAGTTTGGTGACCTTTCCCCAAAAATGTGACAATTTGACCATAGCATCCCACTATAAAATTATACAAATAATAAAAATCACAACAATTAGAATAACAGCAACAATACTAACAACAATAATAACAATGACAACAACGTTTCTGAACTAACAGCAAGCCACACCAATGAAAAGTGTTATCATAAAGCGAAAAATGCAGACATAATATATATAGCCTAGCCTGGTGTCCGAGTGCGTTAGCAGCAGTACAGCAGTAACGTCGTCGCAGCTTAGCGGTGTGAATTCGTAGTCTTAGTCGATACACTATACAGACTGCTTTTAGAAATAGCCATGCGCAATAATAAACTGAAAAATTACTTTTTATTCACATGCTAAAACGTAGCACAGTGATTTCTACTGTGCTTCTGCTGCATCCGTTGCGTCGGTTGCGTTGCGCAAATCGCGAAACAGCTGAGACTTGCTGCGGATAATGACTGGGAATGCAGTTGGCCGCCTGCCAATGCGTCTGGGACCGCAAGTGCACTGGCTAGCTGAAATGCGTGCAAGTTTATAGCGGTAACACCACGGCGAGGTCTTACCACTATAAACTAGCACACATTTCAGCTCGCCAGTGCACTGCAGGTGGCCGCCTGCATTCACAGTTATTGTTTGCAGCAGGTCTTAACGGAGCGGTGGTCTAACCTACCAAAAAGTGCCAGAGACTATTATTACTCACTGTCTGAAAAGTTTGTGTATTTATAGCTGTTTAGATTTGCTATCCTGTGATCATCCACAGAAATGTCATCATCATCGACATTAACTTCATTATCTCCATCATCATCGACAGGATTCCAGATGCGAATATAGTTCTCAGGAACAAGTCCCTCTATCCCAGAGCCATTCCTTGCCTGTACAGCAGCATGAAATGTTGTATTCATGAAAACTTAAAGACAAAATACAATCACAGAACTGCTAAAATAACAAATAGTACATATATCTTATGTCTCCATCGAGACCGGAGCAACACAGCTTTGAACATCATACACTAATAATGTCTTGCAAGCAATGAAGTGGCAAGGCCTGGTGGGAATATGCTACGTGGCTGTCCAGCTAGTTACGCGTATGCACCCACTGAACTGTTCCTAGTACACAGTAGGCTGCAGCAGGCACTTCAGCCTCAGGGCAAGCAGTGCTTGATCCACTAGCAAAAAGTAAGGACGGTACATGTCACTTTCCAAAGGTTTTTTGATGTCCGGGCACACTGAACTTTGATCTTTTGAACTAAAAGCTGGCACGCTTGCCCCAGGAAACGTTCACGCTCATTTTGTTGGGTTGCTATGCAGATGTCTAAGCTATGGCAGAGGTATCCAATGATCTGCATGTCCATCAGTCTGCAATTCTGTGAAAACGATACAAGTTTATAAATATCTCAAGTCTTCACCGTCAGCTCCATGAAAGACTCTACTTACTTATTACTAAGCCAGCCATATGAGACAGATGAACAGACAAAACAGAAGAACAGAATGAAAAGACCAGCAATGCAGTGTAACGGGACAGTCACATAACAGATAAATGGCTTTCAACTGCAGCACAAAGAACAAGCCAAGTGCTGCACTCACCAGCAGCCATCCATCTCCATCGCCAGCTCCAACTATATCCAGATGCTCATTTTCTCTCAAACTCAGTTCATCCGGATTCATTGCCTACAACCACAAGACATACCTGTTTCACATCTTTCATGTTTCACCGCCTTCCTCACATGTACTTACTTTGACTGTTGACAATACGGCTCAACTGAACTGACTTGCACATCGTTAGTGGGCTTCAAATAAAACCTGGATTATGTTGTGTAACAGACTGCACAATGGCCGTTCATAATACAGATAGTCTAGCTGATGTCAGTACAAATCAATAACCTCAATACATTCTTTCTGCTGGCAGCAGTAATGTCTGTGTGTGTGTGTGCTAACCTGATAGTGATACATGGCAACGCAGTTGACTGGATAGCTCTCAACAGCAGTGTATTCTTCCGAGATGACCTGACTAGACAATGTGCCAAAGTATGCATCACCATTTCCCGACGTATTGCCAACAGCACTGCGGCGATTAGGCAGCGGCACCATACCATCGCTGTCATTTGATGTTATTACTGGCACATGACCCTGCACACGGCAAGCAAATCGATAACTTGCCTCTGCATACACTATCAGAGCACACACAACATGAACCATATATGGCTGTATGTCACTGTGCCAATGACAAGAGAGATGACATGTTGTGATGATGACTGTGAACCAACAGTTGCCAATTCTCGGGGAATTCCACTTCGGCAAAGCCACTCATTACGGATTAGACTTCATACAGGGTCGAATCACTTTGCAAAAGATTTTAAACTTTTTAATAACTCAGTTCAACCAAAACGATGTAAATTCTTGCAATGTTATGCCAAAAATGAGCTCAATGCGCCATAAATGTTGTCCTGCAGATCGATGCTGCTGCTCTTACTACAATTATTAATATGCCAACGATGCCTAAAACAAATAACTAAATATATAAACCAACATTAAGGCTAGTATGGCTGACTGGAGTAGTGGTATGTGGCTGCTACAAACCACAGGTCCAATTGTTCACTGACGCAATCAACGGATGGCCACATAGCGCTCAGTAGCTCATGCCAATCAGCTGCCGCTTCCAAGATTATATAAGTGTTGCTGATCTTGAGTCCGTCTCATGTAAAAAGTGCTATAGCAACTACCAGTCTTTATCTTTTACTTTCACTTTTTACCATAAATCCATATGCCTTATGCAGACTCCTAACTCAAAAACAAACAGGCACAGAAAAAACAAACTGACATGAACGTTAATCAAAACACAAGTAATTGATGTGCCAGATCATCAGACATCAAATACCTCCAGAAAAAGATGCCATCTGGCACAAAAATAACAGGTTGTCTGTAATAGCAGTCCAGTATTTGCTATAGTGCTTCTTAATTGTGCCCAGTAAGTCCGTACTTACTCGGTCTGACAAGTCACTCCGTGCTGAGATGGTGGGTGACAAGCGGCCATCAGCAGTACTATCATCAGCCTCACCAGCATCATCATCACCGTCATCGCCATGCACGTTTTCAGCCAGCCACTCGTCAACGTTGACGCCAGCGCTATGCAGTGCCTCTAGGCGTGCTTCCGCCCGGGCTTTTGCTGTCTGCAATAACAGTCACAGTCATCTGTCAGTGTCGTAGCAAGCTCAACAACTGTTAATAAGTACTACAAAGATGAACTGATCGACATATGTCTGATCTCTGCAAACTTTAGCACAAAACAGTAATTTAAACAGAGACAACAGCACACATAATTATAACTCAAGCCACAGTGCACACACTGCCTATTAGTAACGGCAGCAGTAGTAGTTACAGCTTAATGACAGCCACATATGTGTACAATGAATACAACGTAATGTACAGTACACATAAAAGATACACCCAACTTCAATAGAAGAAAGAAATCAAGACAAGTAAAAACACACAGTTTAAGAATGCACAAGCTATTTAGAAAATGATTTTTGTTAAATTCATATTTTACAACGGGAAATACAGAGTCATAAAAATACTATTAACTACATGCACGAAACTGCATCCACGAATTAATCTCTTGATAGTCAAATTCAACAGATTCTACTGTAAACAAGTAGCCTTGAATGAAATGACAAAATGCTGAAATTTGATTCACCTCGGCTTTCCGTACAACGTCGCGCAAGTTTTCGCATTGTGTTACTAGATCGGATTTATTTTCAGACGAAGACGAAACACCTTCTACTGAACCAGAACCTTGCAACTACAGTCAATATAAGCAACAAATAATCAACTGAATATTTAGAAATTATTTCATGCTAAATAAATATAAGCAAATATATTTAGTCACAATGTAAAGAGACAGTTGTCTTCAAGCTATCAGAAAAGCTACTAACATTATTACTAATATCAGTAAGTTATGTGCTTGCATGTAAACTACCTTCATAATCTATCTTCATAGTTCACTGTAAAACAGCACATTAACAGTAATTATAATACAATGCAATATTTAAGTATCACAAAAAAAACAAATTCACAAGTGTGCTACGCAGAAGTAAAAAAAGCTACCTTGGCTGCTTTAATCTGCTCCATCAATACATTTATCTGCTTCGTCGTACTGCGAACTGTTCGCATGTCGCGTATAACTTTAGCCGACCACTTGCGAGCTTCCTTGTTCAACATGAGATCAGCTCCATACTCACTACTCAAATATGTAACCTGGACACAGCCCCACACCATTAGCGGCTGATCAACAACAGCAGTAAACTGACCCGGAAGATCACGAGATTATATACATCAGACAATTAATGGTTGAAACAATATTGAAAAGGTAATATCCAATTCACTTTAAAAAAAATCTCTATCTGTTCAGAGAATGTGTACACAAATTAATTATTGTTTATCAACAGACAAAGAGAGTGAGTGAGTGTTTGAATGAGCGAAGATTTACATTCTGCTTGACATGTTATTTGGGGAACGAGTCTTTCGATTCAAACAAACTAACAGAATTCATAAAAACCTAAATTTAACAATAATTAACTACCCAGACAGTACACACACATCAACATAATATTAACAAAAAAATAATAATTCACACACACACAATTATGCTATAAGCACAACGTGCACAAAGTTACACACTCTAGATACAATTACACAATAAAATAAGCAATAATGCGATGAATCACAAAATTACCCATTGTTGGACAAAAACTATCAAACTTGTTATAACTTGGAAAAGTAATGGACCCTTTCATTACATACACAACACTCTGCAACAGTCTCGTTTTTCGACAAACCTCATCGCCATCTTGAGGTTCAAACTGGTACTGAATGACTGCATTCAGTACAGGTTTCTCCTGCAGGAAGCACTGACTGTCATATTCACGGGAAATCTGCATACATTAACAAACTACGACTGCTACAAGAAACAGCTGTCACACAGATACTATTTAGGTATCATGCTAGTGATGGCAAAAAATTAAGATACTCTGCCATGTGCTAGTACTACCAGTGGCGTGATGGCCCTCTGACAAAACTGTAAAAAATGTTTCACAAGTAATTTTCTATCAAAAGATAAAAAAAGTGTGCAAATTTATCACTTACATTAAAAGTCCAAAAGCTCAGGTGATTCAGTCAGGGGGGTAGGCTCATTACTTCTTGTGACCAGATCTCACCCATTGAGCCCCCTGGAAAGCCCCCCATAATGGACCCCAGTCATATTATATCCCCCATTATAGACTCAGGCTTCCGTTCACTCATCATGCACTCTGAAAAGTTATAGAGTTTACCTTGGTGGCACTGTCCATAACTTGCTGGAAGGATTCATTTGCTGCGTTAGCACAAGTCTGCTCTGATCTGGCGAGTAAAGTCAGAAATTCCTGCACTTTCTCATAGTAATCACCATCCAGTGTCTGTAACAATCAATCAGCAGCAGCACACTGCACAGGCGTGAATCTAAACGGATGTGGCTCGATTCTACCACAAAACCTTATGTGCTAGATTAAACTGAAATCTTGCATGCCAGTTTTCTGGCACAAAACATGCATCATGTTGCATATCCTATCTTATCACACCATATCGCAGTTATAACCAACAAGCATGCTACAAAAGGTTATTTATAAAACATTCTTAAAGCTGATTAACCAAAATCTAATGGCTTACCTATGTCTTACTGTGTGCTACTTTGAGTTAAATGACATAAACTGGCATTATCGTCATCATCACATACTTGTAGTGCACAGATATACAGTAAAAACAGGCCATAGCACAGTATAAAAGTCACAGACAAAAAAGTAGCAAATTACATGGCAGAAAGCTAAAATTATTAACACGTGAAATAAGAAAAGTGAAAAACAGAATTCTGAATAACAAAAAATAAGAACACTGTAAATACAGGCTGATGCAGTCAATCAAATCAGTGACTGACGGCTGAAACAGCAGCAGCGGCAGTAAGCACTAGCACTTGCAGCCACAGTAGTGAATGCTACACCTGCTACGAAAAATGTGTTTCATTTATTTTACTTTTTTTACAACAGTGTCATATTGATGGCAAAAACAGCACTGCAAGAATTCAGCTAACTAAGCACACAGAAATATACTACACTGTGTCTCAATAAAAAAGTGCCACTTTTATTTTCTGAATAACTCCGCGATACATTGGCCGATTATGTTAATTTTTGGAAAGCAACATCTTGAAGAAACTTCACATAAATGACTATGGTTCAGCCCACCTCACCATAATACTGTTGCTACACTACCTTGTGAAATTCAGAAGTCGTAGCTTGGCCGTTTACAACAATGAATTCATACTGGATAGCGCATGCGTCTGCTCAGAAATGATTCACCGAATAGCAACAAACACAAGTAAAAGTTATTTCCTCTCAGAATGTCTTTACGTGTTACATCACATTATTTTTATTTCTCCATCTGCCAGGGTTCCCACTCAAATGACAGAATCAAAATTCAGGTCTTTTTCAGGACTTTTTCAGCACCATAAAAACAAAAAAAACCATCGATGTACTTAGCTAAACTACAAGCACCTGAGTTATTTTAGTGAGAAAACATGATACATGAATACCTGACAGATTAATGATGTATGTCAATCAAGCACATAATATTTATATAAAAAAAAGTCTCTAAAATCAGAACGGATTCAATATCTTGGTTTTTTAGGATAACACGAGAAAAAATCAGAACTTATTCATGACTTTTTCAGCACCCATGTCCAATTTCAGCACTTTTCAAGACCAGTGGGAACCCTGATCTGCTCAAAATGTCTTCCTCCAACATGAATGCAAGCGAATGGATGTTGATGCGACTCGCCAACAACACGTTCAATGACGTATGACCGAGAGCGGCTCAGTCGCCGTTGATGCGTCATGTCAGTTCATTGATGTAAGATTTTACAATAAATATGATTAATGTTAAACATGTCACATTTTAAAAATGATTTTGTGGTCTCGGCGATTTTTTTAAAGCTGCTGCATGAGCTACCCAGTATGAATTCATTGTTGTAAATGGCCAAACTACGACTTCTGCATTTCAAAAGATAATGTAGCGACAGTATTAAGGTGAAGTGGGCTATACTACGTTCATTTACATCAGGTTTCTTCTTGATGCTGCATGCCGGAAATTTACGAAATTGGCCAATGTTTCATGGAGTTATTCAAAAAAAAAAGTGGCACATTTTTTATTGAGACACGGTGTATATCCATCTGTGACAGCACCAGTGCATGACTACACCAACATAAACGTTTTACGAAATCAAACATAACCGATTCCATGCAAGCAGCGAACAGATTATCAAATAACCCAACATTCTAAGCCCCAAAATATAAATATAACATTTATGATGACAGTACACTCTGTCTCAAAAAAGCATCCCCAACATTTTTGACTTTAACTTGAAAACCAATTATCAGATTTTGACAATTTTTGGTAAGAATACTCCTGACACAACTTGCCATCAAATGACCATTCAATTTCTGAAAAAAACATCTTCAACATTATCGATCGTAACTTGAAGAAAGAACATCAGATTATCGTAATTTTTGGCAGAAATATTTCTGACACAACTGGCTATTAAATAAGTGTTTTAGTTTCCACCTCACCCAACGTCTGCTTTTGCACTACCTGGGGAAAGGAGACCAAGCATAATACGTGTTAAAATGAATGAAAAAACGTCCATAAATTCCATCTATAATAATCTGTGAGCCCCAACAGCCGGTCTATTACAAAGTTTGACTGTTGTGCAGCAGTGTGTCTACCAGATAAAGTTTCGGAATGTGTGTAAAGTCAAGAAGCAACTGGTACAGCCTGGGTTGGTCTGGAGCAGAACTTTATCAATACTGCTGTCAATAAATGGAGAAAGTGTCTCCTTGCCTGTGTTTGCACAGTGGGCGGGCCAACACTTCAAGCTATTTTACTACAGGCAGCTGAAAAATGGACAACTGGATAAAATGTCAGCCAAAGTGTCAAAAATGTGAACAAAAGGTGTTTTTACACGTTATGTTAATTAAGCAATCATATTGTATTGGATAAAAAGTGATATTTCGCTGGTTGTGTTTTCCCCAGGTAGTGCAAAAACAAACGTTGGTGAGATGGGAAACTAAATGGTCATTTGATGGCAAGTTGTGTTAGGAATATTCGTACCAAAAATCGTCAAAATCTGATAATTGGTTTTCAAGTTACAGTCAAAAATGTCGGGGATGCTTTTTTGAGACACAGTATATATCCAGATAACGTTCCACATAATGTGCCAAAAAAGATGAACTAATGTTGCAGTGATTGCTACGACTCCAGAGCATAAAAGTTAGCAAATATTTGCAATAAAAATCACAAACAAATTTCGCACTACAAACTTACTGTGAGGAGTTCAGGTAAGTTGGTGTTGTAATATCTCAGCAAGTGACCATTCGTTGCTGCAAGATTCAGAAGATATTCGTTGCGTGCTTCAGTTGATCGTAGCTCACACGTTTCCCAGCGAGACTTGCACTGTGCAGTGCGGCATTACAGCAAGTCATTCATGAGCACGATAGCTGAAGCTGACACTGATTTACTTAAATTTTCCTGTATAGCGTCATTCCTACTTCAATAGATATACAACAATGTGCCAGATGTTGTGCTGTTAGTTTGTACACTAATTGCAATATTCTGACATTTAATGGTATACGTGACTGAATATTGTCTTGCTGGGCAGAATTTAAATCATCCTCCCCAAACATCAGTGATTATGTCACAATTAAAAAACAAGAAATTGGAGCTAATGCTCATGAAACGCGCCAGAGCATATAGCAGTTCCTGTTCAACAGTAATCTTGGTCTATCTCCACCTGTTTCGTCGCAATTCACTCTTTTCCAGTCGAAAATCGCGAAAAAAATCATTAAAATCCCTCATTTTAAGGTTCAAGGTCATTCAATACCATTAAAAAACATGACATTGGTGCTTGTTACGATAAGCAACATGTCTGTGCCTATCTGCAACCGTTTTTACGATAGACAAGCCAATAACAGTAAAAAATAACCACTTTTTATGGAGGACACACCTATTTGACACCCATTTGCGCAGACATCCTTAAACGCAGCCCTGGTTGGGACTTGGACTGGTATAATCTACATTCAGTGGCGAAAATTTCATATGCAGGTTGTGTTGGTTCATCTCCAACCATTTCGGCACAATTCACTCTTGAAATGTACATCGCAGCGTAAACTCGCGAAAAATTCACTGAACCCCTTATTTTGGGGGTTCAAGGTCATTCAAGGTCATCGATGTTGACATTCCTAAAAAGCTCGTCGCAAGTGCTTGTTATGATAAGCAGCACATCTGTGCCTATTTGCAACCATTTTTATGCTACACGAGCCAATACCTGTAAAATAACGTCTTTTTAGAAGGGGTGCCCCTCTTTTGCCTCCTCGTTCACGGAGACCCCCTTGATCTAAAGGCATGAAATTTTTACCAGAAATACTAGACTCTAGGCTATCACACGGTGAAAACCCAAAGTCTTTATCTCACCTGGGCTTGGAACGATACCGGGACGTGACACCAGGACAGACAAACAGATGGACAGACAGAATTACCGTGCTAATATGCTATGCTAGCTCTGGCGCATAATCACACATTTTTTCACTAAAATAACCCATAGACTGCAAGTGACAGACTGCAAAATTTTTGAGCAGTGTAAAATAACACGATATATTACATGAGTAAACTTTACACAGAACTATCTCATATCCACCGCAGCAGTTCCCAAATGTTCTACCTTGCATCCCAAATGAAAACATTTGGAACACGCTGCACAATTTCTCACTCCTCAAAAACAGGCCAGTGAAACAAAGACCAATAGAACCAGCAGTGGTATACAGAGATACAAAGCTCAGCATGCAGCAGATACAAAAACGCTGCAAAGAAATGCATTTCCCTTCACCTTGGTATGCTGCTGCTGAAGTCTGCTTCGAGATATGAAGCGACCGGTCGACTTGCTCCTTAATCTCAAACACCAAACACACACTGCGATTCAAAAAACACCCAGCTACACATTGTATGTCTGTGATAACTTTGACACATGTAAATTGACTTTAGCAATTCTTTCAGCACGGATAAACAGCAATATCAAACCGTTACATAATATACCACCTAACATCAAATCTGTAACCTCACAAATCTGTAAAATCTGAATGTTCAATTGCATAGCTCTACAGCACAGTTATTCGATTCAGAAGTGTGTAAATCGTCCATTTTCCAGAGGAAACTTCACATTCTGAATCATACCTTTATGATTAATTTGCACTCAATTTTACACAGCAAGTGTTCAAAATGTCAATCAACACTAAATCATGCGTATTATTGACAGACAAATTACATATCATATAAAATGCAGTGAGAATACAAATACTGTCGACATCAAAAAAGACAATGGCGATTGAAAAAAAATATTTCTGGTATGCTGACACAAACTGGTTAAAAGACCAAATAATACTGCTCACTTAGCATCCACGTTGGTGGCTTTGAGCTTAGCCTCAGAAGCTTCGTGCTGCTCTTCGCGGTAGGTCTTCTGAGATTTGTTTAGTTCTTGAACCGTCGTCATCAGTTCCTTCTGTATCTCAGTCAATCGCTCAAGAACCTGTCATCACAGTGAAAGAGCATTTCATTCCTGCACATCTAGCTGTAGCTTTACAGCACATACAGCAAATGTGCATCATGACTGCAGTAAAGATCTAGTAATCAACATGCTAAATGGTCGACAAATCCTTGAGATCTATTCTTCGGAAAAAATAATATTCAGCACAACTAAAACATCTCTGTTTAAACAAGTATGATGAAATTAAGAAATTAGCCTGCCACAGTTCTTCACATTTTGCTAGTAATTAGCCACCCTTTAAACTACTGCAATGTCTTTTTGTAACTTATCATTAATGAAATAGTTAATCAGATTAGTACTATTACCAGTATCTCACGGTTTAATCAAAACCTAGATCTGCTATAGGATGGCAAACAGAAAGAGCATCCCCATTCCATCCTGCAAAAATCTATTCCAGCAATTCCCTGGATTTTCCACCAAAAACCAGGCCAAACCAGGGGCTAAATTTTCCAAACTTCTTAGGAAGATCTTTGAAAGACTTCTTTTCCAAAGAAAGTATGTGGATTTTCGAAACTTTGTTGGAAACTTCTTAGGAAGAATTTAGCAAAATATGTAAGAAAGTACTAACCTTGTCTTACATGGAAAAAGGTGTTTAATAAAATAAAACTTTTAAAAAGCACACAATGTTGACACTTAGCTTAGACATCACATGTGATGGCATATGCTATTTGCGTCGCTGCGGTAAAATCAGCAATCAGTGAGTAAAGCAGACTGATGTTTGCTCAGATAAAGAACAAAGCGATGCATAAATTGCATTTCCCGTCAATGTGCCAAAAAAGTTTTCCTAAAAAGTTCTGAAACTAAAGT
>Ga0209367_1004507_pt1 | contig 19236 bp, 10 predicted proteins | sample WorMetLIZISLAND2_FD_187412 | JGI IMG/M metagenome (GOLD analysis project Ga0209367, IMG submission 187412) | Marine gutless worms symbiont microbial communities from Max Planck institute for Marine Microbiology, Germany - Olavius geniculatus... ...
GTAAAGACATTTAGGCCTATTCTTATTGTTCTGTCTGTCTCTGTTCTTTATTTTGTATGTTTCTGTGTCTGTCTGTCTCTGTCTGTTGTTACCAAATTATTCTTTGGTGAATAAAGATTGATATAAAATGCTGGTCACCGATATTACTATCAAAATTATTAAAAAAAATTATGCATTTTTATAATAATGGCTAAAATATATATGTTAATTTTGGTGTACATGAACCTTTAAAGAAGTAGTTGATCAGCTGCATCCTGCCATTAGCCACATAAAAGAAAAAACAATGTTTGTAAGTTTTTTGTAACATGGCTGCCAGCATGCGATAAGAAAAGCTGCAAATAAATTAAGATACCAGCATAAATAGCGACACATAAAACTAATGCTTTATGATGCTTCACTTAAGTTTAGTGTTTACCTATGCAGCATAAAGAAGCAAAATATAATGCATCAATCATTGTACATTGAGGGAAGCATATAGAAGCAGACAAGAAAGTGTCTATTGTCTAAGATAGACTAATGCTGCATTTTGGATGCTTAAAGCGTTTGTGTCTGTTCATAGATAAGTTAGGTGCACATCAGAAATATTGATCAGTCTAACTATTTGTAGATAAGGCACTATCACAGCTTGTTGCTAAATTACTTATGTTTGGTGACCACAGATCATATAGGGCACAACAGATCAATGGCAGGTCTACTGTCTATGGCATGCAGATTACAGCAGATTGGTTCAGGTCACAAAAATGGTCTACATTAGTGATATCTTGTGCCACGGACTGGTGTTCAGTCAGTCAAATAGTCAATATCTGGGATCTGCAGTTGATCTGTGGTTGATTTGTTCAGGTAGACCCATTCAGAACACTGCAGACTACAAAAATGTGCAGACTCTAGGCACATGACAGTTGACATGAGCATAGCACTTCTGTTTATTTGTTTTTGCTCATGTAACATAGCAGTGAAATTTACATAAATCATGACACTACTTGTTGATGCAAATGGTGGACAATGCAAATGGTGGACAAACAGGCTAATTAGTGACAAACCGAGCAGGGCATCAATGCCTTCAAGACTGCCCTGGTGCTGGCGATTCTCACAGACTTGTAGCAGTCGGAACTGTGACGACAAACACCACACCGACACCGACACCTGCCTGGCAACACAACCAGACATCGTGCTACATACGTCTTTCTCACTGCCATCTAACTCTATCTTGTAACAATTAATTTCTTATGACCTACTTAGTCGTCTTATTTTCAACATGTCTGGCGTGTTATAAGCGCCCCTAGTCTCACTCCACTCAAACGTGATGAGCGATAGCATCTCGGGGTTTGCACGTCACATGCGTACACAGGCAGAACACACCACTGATCAAGCACACAAAATAGTGCCTACAATTCAAACTTCTGTTTTGACATATGGCGCATTACAAATACAGACTAATACTTACTTACTTACATTTCAACACGGTCTACTGTGTACACTGTGTCTCGTTACACTGGCATGATACACTGATGTAGTGTAAACCATGTTGTTCACATATACATGACTGTCTGAAAAAAAAACGACAGCACAATTTGACATTCACTAACAACTTTGCATAAATAAGCAACAGATTGGATTTTTCTAATATTAGAGCAAAAAACTTTCACAGTTTGCAAAGAAGCTATGTAACAAAAACACGCGATAATATCGCTGCTCCAAAACCATTTTTGCCGTTTTTGAGTGTTGACTCATATCGCCCTTAAATAGCTTTGTAAACTATGAAAGTTTTTTCTCTAATTTTTTGCTGTTTGTTATCGATTATTGGCCAAATTTTGGTATTTGATTTTATGACAATAAATTTATTCACTGTTTCCAGAATACCTCCAAACGAGTAATAAAAGTTGGTGCAAGGAAAAAATTATGTGTGATGTAACAAAGTCCGAGACATTTTAATACATGCTGTACTGCGGCCAATTTTGTCTTTGAATAAAAACGGTTGGTTGCCATGGTAACAGGGGTCATTACAAAAAATTAAAATGACACCATCAGATAGCCCACACCCGAAAAAGGTTAAATGAAAACAGCATGCAGTTATCTTTCATGGCGACCAAGTTATGGTCAATTTTGTCCAAAAATTCGTTGCCATGGCAACAGGAGTCATCAGGGGAGAAATTTAAATGACACCATCTGATGGCACGGGCCCGAAAATAGGAGAGTAAGTGAAAACAGCATGCAATTATCTTTCATGGCGAACGAGATATAGTCAATATTGTCTCAGAATTTGTTGCCATGGCAACAGGGGTTGTCAGGGAAAAATTTAAATAAAACCGTCGGATAGCCCGCGCCGGAAAATATGGATGTACACTGTGTCTCAAAAAACATCCCCAACATTTTTGATAGTAACGAGAAAACCAATTATCAGATTTTGATAATTTTTAGTACGAATATTCTTGACACAACTAGACATAAAATGACCATTCAATTTCCCACCTCACTCAACATTTGTTTCTGCACTACCTGGGGAAAGCACAACCAACGAAATATCACCTTTTGTCCAATGCGATATGATTGCTTAATTAACATAACGCGTAAAAACACATTTTGTTCACATTTCTGACACCGTGGCTGACATTTCATTCAGTTGCGGTCCAAGATGGCGGATTTAATTTTTGTTTAATATTTTGGCATACCTCCAGAGTAATACACATGCCAAATTTCGTGCAAACATGTGCAATAGTAAACGAGTAATGAGTCATAGATGAAATTCAAAATGGCGGCCGCCGCCATCTTGAATTTATTATTTTTGTCCATTTTGGTCAAATGGTCTATTTCCGGTGGCAGCGGTCTACATCACTGCAAAATTTCATTCATCTACGTCAATCGGCGGCTGAGTTATTGATGTTTGTGCAAAAATCCAAGATGGAGGCTGCCGCCATCTTGAATTATAATTTTGTAATGCTGGACCACCCACGAAGTCCATGTGTGCACCTGAAATTCTCTTTGAATTTCGTGTTGATCGAGTGCGTAGTTTTCGAGAAAATTTCGCAAATTTGGCTTAAAATGCCTATTCAGCCCCCAAAATCATTTTTTTGGGAAGTTTTGACCCCCAAACATTATTCATTATCATCGAGACCCCAAAAGCAACTACCTTAAGCGGAAACACGTGTTTTGAGCCATAAACGGTCGTGAACGGTCTTCTGGTGTGACCTGTAGGCATGACCAAGAATACAAAAAAAGGATAGAACACAAAAAGTAATGGAAAATTCCCTCCCTACATAGACCCCCTTCCCGTCGTCCTACATCAACCAAATTTTGCCTGTTGGGTCATATCCCGGATATCTTTCTTGGTTTCAAGTTTCATTAAGATCGGTGGAAAAATGTGGGAACTGTGGAGGTCGAAATTTCGGCTTTCCCATTGACTTGGCATATCGCTTATACAACAGCTTGTTGCTACCACACGGTCGTGATGATTTTGTCTAATGAAAAATGGTGGACACTACTTTTTATTTTTAAACATTGCTTTTGTCTTGAATCTTTTATCACTTCTATTAGTGCCACCATAGTGCCACTATATATACTTTATATATACTTTAATTTTTAGCCATGCTGTTTTCAAGATTTATTTACCTCTTTAAACATGAAGGCAGAAATGTGCATGCTGACAATAATACATCAACATTTGAAACACAAGAAATTTAGTCAAATCGATGCAGTGAACTGAATGCATAAATTTAGTAAATGTGACAAAATCCACACTTTCAGGCAGCTAGATATCGACAAGTTAGCTAGTTAAACCTATGAACAAAAAACACAATTGCAACAATGAATCAACATTTATGAGCATTAAGATTCAAGAAACTGTTATTATGGGGCCGTCCTTCCTAGAAGGAGGCCCCATCATGTGTTGATCCTGTCCGTCCGTCTGTCTGTCTGTCTGTCCCGTGCCTCCACCTAGAGGGAAAACGAAAAGGCCTATGAATACCAAACTTGGTAGGAAGGGTCCCTGGGACACCAGCAACCCGTGCACCAATTTCGAGGTCAAGGGGTCAAAGGCCAAGGTCACGGCGGCTATTGCGTTGTTGGCGAAAAATCTCCATAACTTCGCCGCCTGTTGTCCGATCAACTTGATATTTGGCAGGTGGCGTAAGGATCCCTTGCCGCCTTGCACAGACCTAGAAAGCCCCAAAACAGCACGTACGTACTCAACTGCAAGGACGGCCCCATAGCGGGCGGCCCCTCAACGGCCGCACCCTCTTGTTAAGTTTGAGATCATGTGTTTAGAAAAGCAACTGCTCACTGCTGTGGGTGACTTATCGATGATGCAGTTTGCTGCGTGACCAACTGACGTGATGGCAGAACCAGCGGCAAAATGTTTACTGCAATACCTCCCTCACAGTCATCATCCAAGCCATACTGATAGCTCCATGGCAGACCACCGTTACTATCACAATACAATGCAATGAAATAGAATATTTAAAAATATACAATGCAACCTGTGTGGTCCATTGTCGATGAATATCGCAGACATATGGCAAACAGGCATTCCGATGAAAGCAGCAGCAATTGCCGAAATGTGAACAAAACAACTAATAAAAGCTGTAATTTGATGAATAAAAACAACTTATTACTTGCCATGAATACACATGGATGTTCACTGCAATGTCACATATCAGACTATAACAAAAAAGCCCAGCTAATGCAAAGACAGCAGTGCATGTGCAGGCCCACTGTGAACAAATCTAAGCTCAAGCCTCCGTGAACGTAAAGAGTTGCAACTTGGACCATTGAAATCTACGCTCAATGCTCAAAATTTCGTATGCAGCTTTTCCTGGTCTATCTCGAGTGATTTCGGCGCAATCGACATCTGGCACGATTATGATAATGAAGCTAGTACGGCATTTGTAGCTTTGCATAAACATTCGCTAGAAGGTGTAACTGGTACTGACAGGCCAAAAGTGCGCATTTTAAAGAGGCACCCTTCTTTGATGCCCTCGTGTGCGGGCCTCCTTGAACGTAGAGAGTCGTAACTTGGACAGTTGAAATCTACGTTCAATGCTAAAAATTTCATATGCAGCTTGTCCTGGTATATCTTTAGTGATTTTGGTGCAATTCGCTCTTGAAATGTGTCTCACAGCCCTAAATCACCAAAAGATCCATAAAACCCCCTATTTTAGTGTTCAAAGTCATCAAAGGCCATTGCTCTTGGTGCCAATCGAAAACCCATATACGACTTTCTATTAGTGATTAATGGTAGCCTAGGCCCTATCTCATACCATTTCTCAGATACAGCGACTTATTGGCTAAAAGACACAAACTTTTTCTTCCCCCCCCTCTCATTTAGCGCCATCACTCAGAGTGACCCTTTTCAAATTTATGGAAAAGCTTTACAGATCCTGAAACTAGAGTCTTCGAGGCAGCTGACAGTGAAGATTTAATGATCCTGGCTTGCACCGTTTTTGACCGATCCACCCGTGTGACCAACGGACAGACAGACAGACATACGGATAAACAGAATTGTGATTGCTAAGATGCGCTATAGCAGTACCTGCTGTCATACGTAAAAATTAATACCAGACAAAATATAAATATATTTTGTACATAAATATGATAACAGCCACCAGCATACTTTGTACTACACTGTGTCTCAATAAAAAACATCCCCAAAACTTTCAGTTGTAACTTTAGAAAGGATAATCAGATTTTTATAGTTTTTGATGTGAATATATCTGAGACAAATAGCCATCAAATGACTTAAAATTCCCACCTCACCCAACGTTTGCTCCTGCACAACCTGGAGAAAACAAAATCAACAAAATATTACATTTTTACCCAAACTGGTATTATTAAGTCATGCATAAAAACATTTGCTTACATTTTTAATACTTTGATTGACATTTCACTAAGCTGTCAATTTTCACACTGCCTACAACAAAAGTGCTCAAACTTTAAACCCATTATGCGAACACAGGCATTGAGAAACTTTCTCCATTCTTTGACAGCTGTATCGATAATGTTCTGCTCGGGATTACTCCAAATTTCACCAGTTGCTTCTTGAATTCATAAACATTCCTGAACGTTATCTGTTAGACACGCTCCTGCGTGACAGTTAAACCTTGTAATTGGCTGACTGATGGGTTCCACAGATCGAGATAGATAGAATTTACTGACTTTTTTTATTCACTTCAACACGTATTTTGCTTGGTCTGCATTCTTCAGGTAGTGCAAAAACAAACGCTGGGTGACGTGGAAATTTAAGCAGCCATTTTATAGCCAGTGACGTCTGAAATACCCGTGCCAAAAATTATTAAAATCTGGCAGTTCCTCGTTAAGTTATGATCCATAATGTAGAGGATGTTTTTTTCCATGTTTTTGTTCATAACAATGCATATCTCAATGCATATTTCACTTGGTTTGATTTCCCAAGGTAGTGCAAAAGCAGACGTTGGGTGAAGTGGGAAAATGAATAGTCATTTGATGGCAAGTTCTATCAGGAACTTGTCTATCAAACAATATTAAAATTGCACAATATTTCTTCAAGTTACGCTTGCTACTGTTGGGCATGTTTTTCATTGGGACACAGTGTACACATACACTACACATACTCTTCCTTCTCATTGGGTTCCACATCAACAATGAATCCATCCTGGAAGTCATTTGTTACATTCTCTGACACCCATGCCTGCAGCAAACACAGAAACGCTTTACAACTTGATATGCTCACTAATTAACACTTTTCACACCAATTATAACTACCGTAGTACTTCTTCCATTAATTTGGGCAGTCTAATAATTCGAACACTAAAGTTTTTTAAAAACAATAATTATTTACACCGAACTCTAATAGTTCGACCACATCCAGCTCAAGTACCAGCATCTACCGCAAACAATGGCTGCCTGTTGTTTACTTCCCTGCTCATGCACTCGCATTGGACTAATCAACGCCGTAAAGACAGCAACTGCGCTGTTGGCCTCAAAGGTAAAGAAGGTTGTCAATTTGTATAGCGCATAGTCGCGAGCACGCGCACGCCTCTAATGCGCTTTCATCACTAACCACAGCCGCCTGCCGCACGGCCGCCGTGTGCAGCCTGCAGACACAAGCTGGCGCAGCAGCTGGCTAGGCAACCCCAGTCAGCTGTACCAAGGTCCCCACCTTCCGTAACCCATATAAATCAGTTACTACTCATTTTACCGTCCCACGGAGGGTAGAAGGCTCAGTCGACCTAGCTGGCAGGCTTCGCACCGAGATGGTTTGTTTACCTGCCCGCAGGCAGTCACCCATCGCAGTACTAACCGGGCCCGGCGTAGAGTAACTTCGTTTCAGCCGAAACGCGTTACCAACTACGCCACGCATACGCATATACAGCAAGCAGACTCATTCCCACACATGGCGAGCGTTCTGTTGTGCTGTCCAACACAGTGAGTGGAGCGCTACCAACTGCCCCAATCGTATAACCTGCACCTGTGACAATTCCTCCGACTGGTGACATGCTCCAGCACATCCACAGATCAAAAACCGCAATAGGTTCTGCAGTTCTACTGGCCAGCAGTAAGTTCTAGTGACCATGTAGTAACCAATAAACGTTTTGCGAATATTATGTTTGTGGTATTCTAGTTAAATAATATAAACAGGTTTTTCAGTAATTATTTTTTGTACTTCTAATAATTCAAACACTTAGAAATTTATTTCTTTAACCAGGCAAATTATTATAAGATTTATGTAACAAAGTGTTCAGTTTAAGTACGCTGTAAAGGTGACATCGTGGCTGTAGACATCAAACAGCACAAATCACAATTTATAAATTCAAACTTTGCCGTTACACAGTCAGCAAAGTTCTTCTGACATTGTGTAATGCTGATGTCTGAATTTTTGCATTGTGATTTGTGCTGTAACAACCACAATGTCACCCTTACACCATTCATGTTTGAAGCGGACGGTTGTCCTATATCGCTTCAAGTAGCTCTCAAATTAGACGATTTTATCGTTAACTTTTAAAATGTCATACTAATCAAACGTATGATTAGTTAATTATAGCAACGTTTAAAAATGTAAAAATGTTTTCTGTTGCTAAATAATAACGATTTTTTGTATATTTAACGTATAATTTTTGCAGTGGTACGTATGTGCACTTTCGAATAATTGCGGACTGCACATCATGGCTTGTGCGGTAGCAACAAGCTGTTGCATAAGCGATGTGCAAAGTCAATGGGAAGACCAAAATTTGGACCCCCCACAGCTCCAACATTTTGAATCAATCTTAATGAAACTGAAAACGAAAAAAAATATTTGGGATACAACCCAACATGCAAAATTTGGTTGACGGGGGACGACGGGAAGAAAGTCTGGACAGGAAGAGCATTTTCGGAAACCTTTGGGTACTTTCCTTTCACAGTTGTATAGTAAACAGGCAATATGGCCTCAGGAATTCCAAATATGTGGTCATTTTGTACCCCCTGCCTACAAATCACGTGACATGGAGCATGCGCAGTGAAATTTTGGCCTTAAACATGGGCAAAGAAAACTCTGAGGCTTTATATCTCCGTAACAGTGCAAGATAGACGGTTGGTTCCAATGGACCACCAATAGAAAACCACATGTGCCGAGTCGAATGGTCACGTGACCAAGAACGTCACGTGACCCCAAAAGGTCAAACTCATGACCCCAAAATCTTTGAAGCCCTGTATCTACGTATCCGTGCAAGATAGATGCATGGTCATCATTGACCACCAATAGGAAAGTGCCCACGCCGAGTCCGATGGTCACGTGACTGATGACGTCACGTGACCCCAAAAGGTCAAACTCGTGACCCCAAAATCTTTGAAGCCCCATATGTCCGTATCTGTGCAAGATAGAAAGACTGCATGGTCATAATTGACCACCAATAAGAAAGGGCCCACGCCGAGTCCAATGGTCACGTGATCGATGGCGTCACATGACCCAAAAAAGTCAAGGTCGTGACCCCAATATCTATGAGGCCCAATATCTCCGTAATGGTGCAAGATAGATGCATGGTTACAATGGACCACCAATAGAAAAACGCATATGCTGAGTCCAATGGTCCAACGTGACCAGAATCGAGAAAAGTAGTAAATTCAAGATGGCGGTGGTCACCATTTTAAATGTCGTTCATTACTTATAACTGCTTTTTCATCCATCTGCATGAAATTTGGTATGTAGACTAAATTTGCGGTCTCACATACAGGCTTTCCATTATATTAAACAAATAACAAGATCCAAGATGCTGGAGGTAGCATAGTAGTAGTAGTTGTTATTGTTGTGTACAAAGTAAGTGTTCAGTGACTTTTTGTTGGGAAGTCTTGTGCAGTGGAAATAGGCCTTAATGTTGTTATAGAGACCTGCCACGTGTAACTGGGCGCTGATTGGCCAGAATGAGGTCATGCAACCTTTTTAGTTGGGGTTTTAGTAATGGCGTGCAGTCAGATCAGCACATGCGATATATATGTCTGGCAGTTTCTGATATTAAAGGACGTATGAGTGTTTATATGGAACACGAGTAATCTCAACAACTGGCGATCTCTGCCAGTGTTGAGTCGACCTGAATCTTCTGACGGACGCTACAGATATTTCTGATGAAGCCACGAAGTCGGATTGCGATGAACGGTCGCCATGTTTGATGGAGCGCTTGCTAGCGGTTCCATCTGAACAGTGGACAGATGCTGAGCTGATGAAAGTGTCTTCCGACGAGATTCGTCATCATCTACGGGACACTGAACACCACATTCGTCGACTATCGGCACCGGCCGTTGAGTTAGGTACGACTCACACATCGCCTTGTACGGAGTTGCAAGCAGTGCAAGCCCCAGATAGTGGGGAGTCACAGAGTCGTATTTTGAAATCCGGTGGTGGAAAAACCACCTCACGGGACACAGTTTCGGCACAGAGGGCGGGCGGTGAGCCCCCAGACCCCGGTGGAGGGAAGGACACTCCATGGGACAGAGTTTCAGACCCTGCAAAGCAGGCGGGGGAAGGTAAAATGCGGAAAATTCAGCCGACAATTAAACCACCCGTATTTACTGGAGAAGGATCTCTGGAAATTTTTCTGGCTAAAATGGAAAATTGTGCCAAATATTACGAGTAGAGTGATTGTGAACGTATTTGTCACTTAAAGGCAGCTTTGCATGACACAGCGGCTCAATTACTGTGGCAACTAGCAGACGACGCGACGGAAGGACAGATTGTGGACATTTTGCGTAAGCTGTATGGCGATATTGGTCAACAAGAGCGCTATAGGTTTGAACTCAACACTAGACGTAGGCGTGAAGGCGAAAGCCTACAGGACCTCGCGTCCGATATTCGCCGTCTTATGTTTTTGAGTTAGCCTGGTGAATCAGGCTCTTTATTTGACATTATTGGCCGAGATGTATTTCTCCGTGCTATTGACAATGTGACACTTAGAATCAAGATTCTTGAACTCAATGCTAAAACGCTTGATCAGGCCTTAATGCATGCGAACCGTTTGGAAGGCTATAATGTGTTTGTTCCGAAAATGACTGAAAACTCAACAAATGTTGAGGAGGGTAGGCGGTCTTATGCATGTATGATTAGGTCTGTGGACCATGGCGATGAGCGCGTTAGCCAGCTCGAGTCGGAGATTCGGTCGCTAAGGAGCGATTTGGACCGAATCAACGCAAATAAGCAGTACTGGAGGGATAGAGCTCTCAGGGCCGAGCAAAATAGCTGGGGTACGCGGGACGCCCCACAAAATACAGGTCGGTTTTTACCGCCGTCGGTTTCAGCTGGTCCACAGAGCAGTGCTACGAGCATGCATGGTGCTGAGTGAAACTCTCAGTCTGCTTCTTTTCGTGGGACTAATGTCTCTGTCGTTAGTTCACAGTGTAGGACTAGAACTTTTGTATGTCCATTCTGTTCTGTCGTTAAACACTCTCGTATGGCTTTCCGTATGCACTTAGGGTTGCATCACGGTGCTGATTTCCGGTTGTTGTGGCAGAAGGACGGCCGTCTTGGTAGTCGAGTACGCTTGGTCGGCGATGAGTTAGAACGGTGGACAGACCTCTGACGCCGTAGCAACAGACACTATGGTCCGCGCCGTAGGGTTAGTTGCGGAAATGGAAGTGTAAATTGGGAGGCGAACGCCCCGAAAGATTCACTGCTTTCTGTTACCCCGTCGGCTGTTAGCCAAATTAATACTTCTGAGCCGGCTGGCAACTCTGCTAGTTCTGACTCGCCAGTGGTGACAGCTTCCATCGGACTTCCGTCCATTGCTATCTGTCTTACCGAACTACCAACGGTTTGTGTTGAAAATCTGTTAACAGGTGCAGAAACATTCGTGAAAACGCCGTTTCGCAAACCTTCAGTACGAGTGGATAATGTGGTAGTGGACTTATCAGTCCAAAATGCTGGTTTTACGGTCGATCCATTTTGTGCGGAGTGTACACAGTCAGAAACACAGGCACGTGATTTTGGTGGGGTGAAAACCTTGGTGGAGACATACGCCGATCGGTTTAAAAAATGTTCCAGCTGGAAGGGCTCAGGTAGTTGATTTTAGTCTGCCAGTCGATCTGTCATGTAGGCAGCCACGAAACCAGGTTTCTGTTGTTTGGTCTGACGACATGCTGGTCAATCTATCAGGCCATATGTGGCAAGGCGGCGACCATGCGGGTTGTAGTCCGTTGAATGCCAGTAGATGGGGTAACTTGGTAGCTCCCACTCCGATGGTAATTTGTTAGGCAGAATCATTCTACCGAGTACGGGTATTCCATTACCCAAATGCGTCGGTCGGTCTGTCCGTCTGTCACAGTTGTAGGATTATTAATTTAATTTTCTGGTTCAGGCCAGGTGTTTATTTTTATCATTTTCCTGTTGTCTTTAATTAGGCTAAAGGCTAAAGGATGTGTTCCTGTTTTATTATTTTTCTGTTTAATCGTCTATTAATTTTCCCAAAGCGTTGCGTGGTTCAAACGCTGGCTTGTAGGTTACTGTGGTAGAATTTAGATTCCATATTTTTAAAACTAATAGTTCACGGTGTAGTCGCATTCCATCGGTTGGTTGCTGGCTAAGAGAATTTTTCTTTTCTTTTTTTTATTCTTATTTTGTTTATATCTTACGGTTACTGCATTAATTGGTTGTCGGATTTTTGCCTTGTGAGGTGAAATTATTTTTAGGGCATGTTAAGTAGGTTTAGTAGCAGTAAATAATTATTGTAGCTATCTGTGTTGTAAGGCGAGTCTTACAGACGCAGGCAGGTTAGTTGAGCCGGTCAGCGAGTGACACGCCGCGACGGCGGCAGGGAGTATATCACTGCAGCGTAAGACGCCGTGCATTGGCGCCTGTCTGTCTGGGTGTGCACGACGGGTTGATCATGCTGCTGTCCGGTATATCGACGTCTGTCCATTTTATTCACTAATTCACTTCGTTAATTCAATATTCCTGCTTGATGTAGCATGCGTTACGCTGCGATATTTGGGCTTTTGCCTGTTACGGTTGCATACAGAGCCGCCTAATTAATTTTTAGAATTTTCTCTCCCCCACCACGTTGTTGTATTTTTAGAACGCTGGTTAGTAGTCTGGAATCTCTGGCTGCAAGCCAATAATTAATACCGTAATTTCAGGACGGCGGTCCACTGTTTTTTTAGGCTGGAGTTTTTCCACCTTATGGGTTTAGTTTGGCCATTTGTTGCAAGAATCACATTACTGGCGACATGCGCGTTTGATGCACCGCTGTCGTTTTCTTCTTGAACTTCCTGTCTTGTGGTTGTTTTCCGGAAGCACCTATTATTTATTTGCTCGTTGTGGTTAGCGAGTGATAAATGCGCCAGTAAATTACATTTTAAGCCTATTAGTCGGTTGGGTGCGTTGGCGCAGAACTGCCGATTTTCTTGCGAGTTTCTTGTTGAAATTTTCCCAATAATTTTAGATTTATTCAGTTCCCTAAGGTCTTGGCATTTAGCTTAGGCAAAGTCTGTTCGCAGTCAAGCTGGTGACTTAGGCTATACTACGTTGTTTGACGTAGCCAGCGGCTGAGTTTGTCTGAGATGGCCAGCGGCGCTCGGTGGTGTAGCAAGGCTACAGCGGTCTGGAGAGGCTGAGGCCCCGGATAGACTGGCAATGGCGGTCTTGCGGCGTAGTCTTTTCCCTTTCTTTTCCTTTCTACGGTCAGAAGTCAAGCTGTTAGAACAGTTTTTTTCCAGTATCGTTCGCAGTCCTTTTTCTAGTTGTCAATCAACTGAGGTAATTGATTGGTGCTACGCTTGATGCGTGCTGCGTGACGTGTCCACGTGTGACGTCATAGGTTTTGATTGACAAGCGGCTGGTTCACTGATCGTTGAACACTGAGTGACTAAGTTCGCCAGTGGGGCGAGATTCTTGGAAGCGGCACTCCCCCGCAAACTAACTAGGTAGACGCTCTTTGTAGACGTTCTGGCGCCTTATAACTGGTGGCACAGTGTTGTCTAGACATAGGGTCTGATGTGAGTGGGCGTCGAGTCTGTTTGCACCTGCTGTCTGTCTACTCGTGCATGTGGTCGTGGGTCGAGTTGACCTTATGGCTGTTTATTTGTGCTATCTCCATGAAGGGTGATGCAATAAATAAATAATTCTTGGCCATCCAGTCTGTCTGTGACGTCCACTTACTTAATGTAGCTGTTTGCTACTGGCGAGCCTTGTCAGTATTCGTTCTGTAGGAAATTTTCTTGTTAGTTCTTGCTTAGTTTTCCTTGGGCGGGCCTATAGTATGGGCCGTATCGGCCTAAGCCTCTTAGTGGTCATAATTGGTCACCTTCTTTGTAGAGCGGCGCTATGATTGGTGTTTGCCGCCGACTAATTTTGTAGGAAGGGGGAAGAAGACAGTGTAGCTATAATTTAGCTGTGTAGGTCAAGTAAATGGACAGGGTAGATTTTACTGCACTGACCATTTATGACTTTTTAATTCTTATTGTAGGCGGGATTAGAACCTTACCCAGAGCCGTTGCTTTTTGTCAATTGGGATTTAGCCCAGTGATTGTTTTACGTAAATATTCCGAGTCAATATGGAGAGAAACCATACAGCACTCTTGGTATTTTAGTTCGGTGAGCCTACAATCTATAGGTTAATGTCCTTTGACTTTATTTTCGAATTTTGACCTTGGGTGCTGGCATGGGTTGTCGGCCCATGAGGCCCTAGTCAGCCTGTGGCCACGACCTGAGCCGTACCGAAGAAATTTTCATTTTTTTATTTTTCAGTCTTATTACGTGCGGTACGTGCATAGGCTCCGGATACTACAAGCTCTGGCTGTGTGGTGTTTTGTGCCGGTACACCGCTGGAGTTGGAGAGGTCGAACGGTCTGCTGGAGGCAATGGAGGCGTGAGACAGCGCGAGGCATGAGTGGCGTGAGGCGAGGACGTCAGACCCCCTACGTCAGACCCCCTACAGTGGCGGCGGTCGATCTGTCTGGCGATGACATTTTTCCGCGGCGGCGCGTCTGTCTGCCGAGGACGTTTCACCGTGCAGCGCGGGTGGCCTCGTGACGCCGCACACCACCGGCCTTGCTGTCTGTACCAGACCACCCGTGTTCGCCTACAGCCTGTCCGTGGTGATTCCTTTTGCATCAGCCGAGCAGCAGTGACTGGTGACTTGTGTCTAGCTCGATGCCCCGCAGAGTCTGCCTGGCAGTGACGTTACATCCAGTCATCCAGCTGGTGGCAAATTCTGTCTGATGCCCGGCAAGCAACAAGCCTGGCACGAATTGATGTCAAAGTTCTCTTTTGTAGTCGGCAGCGGAATGCTGCAAGCCTGAGTGTGAAGCTCAATAAGAAACTAAAATTGATTTCGTTTCGTTTTTTTATTATTTTTTTATCTATGTGGTCTACGACCCAGCTTAGTTAAGCTTGGATAGGGTTTAAACAGTTGAGAAAAAGTGCAGTTTCGGTAGTCGTCAGAACTTGTTGAGCTGTAGGCGCAGATACCTGCAACAGACAACAGTAAACAATGCAGTTAGTGCAGTGCAGCATAAATCTAAGCAGTACTAGATGCATGTTGATGTTAGTTAAGATCAGCAATATTTAGGTCTTGGTGGACTAGTAACTCCCAGTAAGGAAGACTGACACTCTTTTACCGTAGCAGTAGCCGACAAACTATATTACTGTGTGTTGAATGAATGAATGAGTGTGATCTCTCTTTCCAAAACTTCACCTTTTTTAATCAAATCGTTCAATACATTTAGTGTGGCAAAATTTCACATTTTCTAAATCATACTTTATAGGTGTTAGCTCATCTTATGGCTGGCATGGACGTAGCTATAATTTAGTTTGAGAGATCCTAGGCTTAATGCGAATAAAATTTTGGAGTGCTTGGTCATGTTATTTTACTTTGTCAATTTAAATATTGTGGTGTGAATGCGATATTAGTTGTAATTAGGTAACATAGCTTGTATCCTTTAGTAGTATGGCTGTCTCTGTCGTGGTTAGGCCTTCGCCTCTAGGGGTTCTTGTTCCCTTCAGAGAGGAGGGGGAGTAGTTGTTGGGAAGTCTTGTGCAGTGAAAATAGGCCTTAATGTTGTTATAGAGACCTGCCACGTGTAACTGAGCGCTGATTGGCCAGAATGAGGTCACGCGACCTTTTTAGCTGAGGTTTTAGCAATGGCGTGCAGTCAGATCAGCACGCGCAATATATATGTGTGGCAGTTTCTGATATTAAAGGACGTATGAGTGTTTATATGGAACACCAGTAATCTCAACATTTTCACACTTTAATAAAACCACAAATATTATATATAAAAAACTGCAAAATATTCATGTAATGTTGTATAAGCGCTGATGTAAAGCGGCAAAAATCAAAAGGTATAAGCATGAACATTATGCATTAGCTTAGACATTTATATCTGGCTACTGAGAATAGACTAAATGTCTAAGCTAATACATTACTTTTAGTTTTTTTATATATAAAACCAAAAAAGACCGACCTCGAAAACCCCCCCGTCTGATGCAAAGATCTTTGAGATATATCTTACATTATACAACTTGCGCTAGATCGCTGAAATTATGCATGCCTAACTAAGTTTATGACACAAGATTATTCATGTAAAAAGTTTTCCCATACAACCTACTGTTTAGCCACAATACATCTATTACACACGACGATGGATGGACAGATAAACAAACGGACGAACAACAACTATGCCACTAGCTCGACAGTTACTTAAGTACGATTGGCTAAACATTGAACTAAAACTGGACTTGGATAAAACAAACTTCACAACCAGCAGAAACCTAGGTTGATTCTCAGCTGAAATTGCCTTACCTCCACTTTGCTGTGAATGTTGCCATCATGAATGGCCGCGGCCAGTTCTTCCATAAACATCGCACTGGCAACGGGAGAGTGGCCGCAGGTCGACTTGACAAGCTGCAGTAAGTCTATCACTTGTTGGTAGGTTTCACTCGGCAACGAGCAGCCTGAAGCTGAATTCTGCTGACTGCCTGAGTTTACTGATATTTCACTCAGTATGTCGCGCGACTCATGACGACTGGCAGACAGATATAACAGATTATCACTACACTGCAGAGTCCATTATTGCTAAACCATGCAGCATTGTACAAATACGAATCAATTTGTGGCTATGCTCAAATTTTCAAAATTATGAAAATGTCATTTAATTTTGAATATTTAAACTGAAACAGTCAAATAAGTTCAGCGAAATAAAAAGTCAAGTAACCAAACTGACGTTGCTTTTTGTTTGCTCAACATGCGAGCACATTTAGAATGAATAAGCTAGGGCCACCTGACTAGTTTCACACGGTATTGCTTCTTTCCACAATGGTCAGGTCCAAACTTCTTCACTTGAAAAAACAATTAAAATCCAGCTGGTGTAAACTCAGAAAAAACTGGACAAGATGAATTTTAGCAAAGGAAACAGGCTGGGTGTGTAAAAATCAATGGGCTGGGCAGCTGGGCCTAGAAATCAAGTTTTACCCCAACATGGGTGAAAAATAAACGAGCCAAGACAGTTCAAGTAAAATAACCTCAGCATCTTTTGCTCATAAAAAAAAAGAAATTTCAGCTAATGCTCACGAGACGTGCGAAAGCCTATAGCAGTTCCGGTTCAGTAGTTTAGCTGAAAATTGGGATGTTCACGCTTTGTTAATATACAAATACCAAATTCTCTATCTAGATCGCATAACGATTGTTCCGTGGTGCCACCTTGTGAATGATATAGACTTGTGTTGCAGCCCGAAATCGCCAAAAAAATCCATAAAACTCCCTATTTTGGCGTTCAAGATCACTCAAGGTCATTGAATTCGGCGCCAATCGAGAGCCAGTGTATGACTTCCTATTAGTGATTAATAGTAACCTAGGCCCTATCTCGCACAGTTACTGAGATACAGCGATTTATTGCCTCAAAATCGCAAATTTTGTCCACCCCCTCTCATTTAGCACCCTCATTCAAGGTGACCCCCTTCGAATTTATAGAAAAGGTTTACGGTTCCTGAAACTAGACTCTTCCAGGCAGCCAACGGTGAAGAATTGCAATCCTAGCTTAGACCATTTTAACTGATGCACCCGTGTGACGGACAGACAGAACTGCAATGGCTAAGACGCGCTGAAAGTAGTAGCTGCTTTTGCGTGTAAAAAACTCATCAACGTGGCATATGACATGCGTGGGTGAAAGTGCTGATGTGCAGTCAGCAAATCTCACCTTTTGTTTGCCAGATTTGTAATAATCATCACAGCTCCCATAACTCCCATCTGCTGGAACCTGCCATGCAAAAAACATCACTACTTCACTGTCATCACAAATTCCTTCTACGTTGTCAACAATAAAAATCAATACAATAACCAGACAATAAAAATCCATGGCCACAGTCAAACTCACTCATGCAATTTATGTAGATTTAAATTATACATTTAACCTCGCATATACAATATGTCAGCCAGTAATGTCATCAGATAAGGCTAAGTCTTTAAAATTCATGACGTCGATGGGCTAGGCTTATGACGTCACTGGCATGTGTCACAACGGCGCATTTTTACATCATATCCAGTGGCGGTTCCAGCCCACAACATCTGGGTAGGCACGACCCCATGGCAAACCGTAACGTGGTAATGCGAGCCTATAACGGGGGTCTGGGGACACAGCCCCCAGTGAAGTCCAAGGGCGGAGCCCCTGGTCAAGGTGTCAAGGGGGCAAAGCCCCTAAAGATTAAGCACTTTTGGTTTTTAACTTTTTAGACGTTCAATGGAAGCCGCGAATTTACCCACTTTTCTAAAATTTAAAAACGCACAGAAATCAGATATTTGTGTCATCTTTGCAAAAAGTCATGGGTGGCCATGAAACTGGAGGGGGCCTGCAGCAAAACTGATGGCCTGTGCCCCCCCCCCCCGGCTTAGACCTAAAACCACCACTAGTCATGTCTGTAAATCGTCGATTTCAAATGTAAGTTTCTCCGTGTTCCATGTTGACAAAACACTGGACGCCAATATTACTGTCAAAATTATCAAAAATTCTGCACTTGTATATGTTAACCCAAAAAATTATGTGACTAAGTTTTCAAAGTTGTGCAACAAATGACCATATAAAAACAAAGACACCCCTAAATGAAAAAGTAATACTACGACTAAAGCCGAATGCCACTCACTTTGTGGAACTGTTCGACAACTGCTTGCGGACAATAATGTGCATCGCATCCTAAACACAAGGTTATCAGTGTTGACATCTGCCGAACATGTCCAACTGACATGAGTGACAATAACAAACTTCACGTCTCATTACTAGGATTAATTTCAGTTACTGTTTCCAAGAGGGGGTGGGTGGGTCCTCCTTTCGTGAAGCTAAATCTGTGGGGGGGATTGTTGAATCGAACAGACCAATCGAAAAGTTAACAAGTTGCTAATGGCTCACAGCAGCTGGAAACACATCACAGCAAATCAATGCCATATCATTAAGCCAGGCTCCTAAGTGATTAAGAAATCAATCAATGCTACAAAAGTATTGACACAAAAAAACAGAATCGTGCATGATAGTTGCAACAATAAAACAAAACGCTATAATTAGAATAAGACTGCCTTGAGCAGATTACATAGAGTTCAATCAAATCAAAATACTTAAAGTCACCACGTGAGTGAATGAGTGTGTAGGGTTTAACGTCCCGACACAGTATAAGTCATTTTGGGGATGGCAATGCGCATACACATATATAATATAAATGTACAAAACATCAGTTTATACACTTGTTAACGGCGACATGCAATGAGTGACACATCGAAAACAGCAAAAATCATAAAAAGGTGATATCACTCACCATCACAT
>Ga0209367_1004509_pt1 | contig 19233 bp, 13 predicted proteins | sample WorMetLIZISLAND2_FD_187412 | JGI IMG/M metagenome (GOLD analysis project Ga0209367, IMG submission 187412) | Marine gutless worms symbiont microbial communities from Max Planck institute for Marine Microbiology, Germany - Olavius geniculatus... ...
CAATCTGACGTAGTCTGGAGAAAATAAATTTTTTTGAACACCCCTACAGTCCGGGCTTGTTAAAATAGTGAAGCCATTATCACTTTGAACAAACGTTCAATTATTCAGATTTAAATCAATGAGCACGAAAGACGGCGGATACAGCAGCTCCGGCGGTCTTTCAAACTGCTGTATTAGTTTGCCTAATTTTGATTCTCTTCTGTGTAGTAAAATGTATTGTTTGTACTTTTTAATTGCTGTAGAAGTTCTGACTCCGGGACAAAAAGATAATTTTTGGATCGTTTACACATTTCTCAGCGCTATAATTATAGTAGGCCTATCTGTCTACTTTTAATGCCGAACAGTTTTCTCTCATAGCACGCTGGTAGAAAAAAAACTCACTCGTTTAGCAATAATAATCTTTAAAAAAAAACTTTTTCTGTCAAAAACTCACTTAATCCAATTTGCCCAATTATTACATAACTGTGGATTAAGCGAGTTTTAGAACAATGGTTTTTAATTTTGGCACATAAGAAGAATTACGGTGACCGCAGCGGTTGCAACTGCAGCTATCGTGCAGAATCTTACTTGCGAAGCCACCGTCAAGCTGACCAGCCCAGTGTAAAGACTGTGTGCAGTGTGCTACTGATAGTCATTAATCGTTAATTTCGATTAAATATTACTTTTTTCACTCAGCCAAAAGCTGTGCGTGACAGCAGCATACTTCTGAACACTAAAAATTGTTAAAGATAAAGATAATGGTCGTAATTACGATTATAATTGATAATACTATGAATCTGCTATCAACTGAAGGACGGTTAATAGCACCAAGTTAAGCCGTGATCACATCACTCCGGTGCTCGCCGATCTGCACTGGCTGCCGGCCGGTGCGGTATCGGATAGAGTACAAGATCGCACTGATCACATTTTTATTCAAAGCGTCAACGACGCAACAACCGCGGGCAGTACTCATCCACCACTACGAAGCTCTTAGACAGCTACGATCTCGCAGCGAAAACACTCTACAGATCAGTACAACAGTTCTGAACTTTTCTTTTTGCCATGGCTTACCTACAGTCTATAGTTTTACCGCAAACTGTTATTTTTGATTTCAGTGTAACAACAGGCACATATCTGTTCTGTACTGCGTGCTTTCTTTTAGTGACACGTGACTTGACCCAACTTGCTATTCTTCACTATTGTAAATGACTTAACATGTGCATTAACCGGGTAATAAATAATAAATAAATAATGTTCACTGTTAGCATGACTGTTTGCGTCCATGACAATTTCAATGTAAATTTTAATGACCGTGACTCTACATTCTTATGTACACTGATCACATACGTGAATATAAAAACGTTTCCATATTTATCGCAACGCGCAGCCGTAGCGGAAATAAGCTTGGTGAACTACGGGGGCGGAGCGCTGGTGACTTTGAGTGCGAACTATAGTTCTATGATCTGACTTCTGACTCTGACCTTTACCAATGTAATTGTCAGCGCGTGGAAATTTATGACGCACCATAGCCGGCCAGTGTAGCGGCGCACGGTCATCAGCATGCACTAAATATCGCACTGCTGGGCGAGCTTATACCACTCCAGACAGTGTAGTATCGGACTTGAGACACGCTCATATTGCATAGGCAACACCGTCGTTCGATTTATGACGCACGACTGCAGCCTAAAGTTGTGAAAACGGCGGTGGTGCAAGGTGAGTGTTGTTTAGCCGAGTTTATTGGCACATTTCATGCCGGAGCATTGATGGACTTGGAACTGGCAGTAGAGTGAGTAGACACGTGTATTGGACACGATACAATTCCATGCACCCTTGCGCCTCAGATTCATCGGGCTTTTTGCCGATTTTGTACGGCTGTATAAATTAAATTTACCCATTTACTTACTGACTTATATCTTTTCTTATTGTTGGGGTTAAAAAAAGGACTAAAGCTTGATAAGACATATCTTTTTCTGCCAAGTCGGCCTACTATTTACTATTTAAGTTTTTTTTCAAAGAAGCGACGCATGTCCTGGAGAGAGTGCGCAAAAAGTATCCGCCATACATTTCCCCAAATACCCCTCAAATACACCAGCTACGGTACCCCAAATACCTCCCATATGGTCAGTGCGCTCCTGCGGGCGAGGTGAGGTATGGTGATAACTGGAATTAGCATGATACGGTGCGGTGACAATCGTGTTGTCAGGTGAACGGAGGAGAGTGGGAGCTAGGTGACATCATGTGTGATACGTGGGTCGCACTGGACGTCATGTGCTGTACCGCGTCGATACTCAATCTAGCTGCCATCGGAGTCGACAGGTAGGCCGCTATATACGTACTGCTCGACATTCCGTGACCATGTCTTATTAGTTCTTTTATACCCCGTTTACACGATAAAGCTGGCTCGACGAGCTGGCTCTAGTTAGCTGGACGAGCCAGCTCGATGTTTGCTTGACGTTTACTTTGTGTAGGATATGCATGCTTCATAATTATTTGCTCGATGTTCGCTCGATCGTGTAAACGGGGTGTTATTTCTGTCTTGTCATGTCAAGTAACTAAATTTGATATACAAACTTTAGCAAATTGTGGCGTAAATTGACCAGTTTTTTGCGCGCTGCCTATATCTGTTGCCATCTGTTATTAAAATACTAATAACTTTTTAACATATGCCAATAGTTTATTTTATGTTTCTACTTTTTGTGCCAGCCTAGCTGGCACAAAAAGTTAGCTTTAAACTTTTGTTCCTATTTTCGCCAAATTTTCTGCGATTTTTTACTTTTCACGAACTTTCAACAGATAATGTTCAGTTTCAGATATAGTTTCAGTGTTTGTAAATTTGTAAATTTAGGTTTGTAAATGAATTGCAATACAGTGTCAAAATACAAATAATGCGACAATGCCATTTAGCGACGAACACAAACATAATGCATTGATTGATAATTATATCAATTTAAAGAATACGGTTTACTCAGAATGTATTTTTTGGTATTTTACATACTGTCGTTCTGCGACGTGTTTGATTTTGCCAATTTTTTTGGCAACGAGTGTGCACCATTTTGTGGAGTAATAATAATTGCGGAGGCAGTTTGATCGTGGATTTAACGTGATTTACGCACAAATTTCAGTGCAATATTGACGAAGCACGAGCGTTCCGGTAGGGTTAATTAGTTTTAAAAAAAAACAACACAGCGTGTCCGTCTGAAATATCACGAAGAAAAAAAATAACTCGTCATTCGAGCTAAATTTTTGAACGTAAGCGAGTTTGCTGTACTACAAGAGTTCATAAAGAAGGACTAATATTGTGGTCAACAAAACCTACCAGACGTGATTTAATGATTCTCTATCTACTTGGCGCCTATGCGCTTGTTGCTGCTGCAGCCGCGGCTAATGATGATGCTAGCGGCGCTTAGTTAACAGTCTATTCAAAACGAAAGGCTTTTCATGCATCAGTAAAACAGTTTCGTTAGCCTCCAGCAAAACGGTCGACAAACAGAAACCAGTGTAAATAACTGTGCAAAAATTATGACGTATGATATATCATCGATGTAAATAAAAGGTTTTTTATGTTTTTATAATAGTTTTAAAAACATGTTTTTAATGTTTTTTGTTTATTTTTTATGTTTTTGTGCTTTTTTGATGTCGTACGAAATGATGCATTTGTCATGGGCAAGTTGCGTCTAGCGTCCATTTCCTGGACAGAGCGAGTGTTTTGTAGCAGTATTACTGACTTTATTTCATTTGTATTGACAATACTTTTTACTTTAGTGAATACTGCAGTTTAATGTTTTTAATACATTTTCAGTGTATTTTTCTAAAGGTCAAAAAGCATGTTTTTATGTTTTTTATTTGCAAATTAATGCTTTTAACACCTATGTGATATACTGACGTCTATTGTATCAACTGTCGTGTCAGAATTTTTTTCTACAATTTATTTGTGTTCTTCTTGTGTGCGTCCGAGATACGTAATGTCTTCGTGATATTATTTGTAATACTGTCTTGATTGTGACAATAACGCTTTTTAACTAACTTTATTTACTAAATTTAATTTCAAAATTTAAAGAAATAATTTTAGCTTTTATACGCGCGAAAGCAGCTACTGCTTTCAGCGTGTCTTAGCCATCGCAATTCTGTCCGTCCGTTTGCCCGTCCGTCACACACCAAATCTTCATTTTCGGCTGACTGGAAGACTCTGGTTTCAGGAACCGTAAAGCTTTTTCATAAATTCGAAGAGGGTCACCCCGAACGAGGGCGCTAAGTGAGAGGGATGGGAAAAATTTGTAATTTTTGGCCAATAAGTCACTGTATCTCAGTAACGGTGCGAGATAGGGCTTAGGTTACTATTAATCACTAATAGAAGTCGTACACTGGCTCTTGATTACCACCGAATTCAATGACCTTGGATGATCTTGAACGCTAAAATAAGGGTTTTATGGATTTTTTGACGATTTTGGGCTGCGAGACATATTTCTTAAGCAAATTGCGCCAAAATCAATTGAGATAGACATGGACAAGCTGCATATGAAATTTTCAGCATTAAACGTAGATTTTGAAGCTTTAAGTCTCGATTTTCTAGATTCAAACAAACATGCGCACGAGGGCATCCAAGAGCGATACCCCGTAAATCGCGACGAAACGGCTGGAGATAGACTGACAGTTTGCGAACAGGAACTGTTATAGGCTTTCGCGCGTCTCGTGAGCATTAGCTTAAATTTCTTGTTATATCTTGCGCACCTTTAACCTTTTGACTTAAATGCAGTAGGCCTATATGGTTAAGACTGTGACATAACGTATCAACATCACTAATAATCACAATCGTCGTTGTTATTTTTATCGTTAGCATCACTGTCATTATTAAATAACAAACAATTTACGATTTAATTTTTGTATGAAAGGTTATAATTGTTTGTACGTTGTTATGTAAAGGTTTTTCGCGGTGACTCAGCCGATCAAATATTCCAAGCACAAGAATTCAAATCGCGTCTACATCACGCTGGCACTGACATGGATCATCTCTGTGGCGATCTCGTCGCCGATCGCGCTTGGTATGAACTACACCGAACGTCGTGCCCAGACTCCTACTCTTTGCACGTTCTACAACTCCGACTTTCTCATCTACTCTTCGATGGGCTCTTTCTACATCCCGTGTATTGTCATGACACTGCTTTACTGGCGAATCTTCCACGCTATTCGCCAGAGAGCGCGTAAGTCGGCGGCGGCGTCGGCGTTGTCACGGCCGCATCAGCAGCGCACGACGGCCGCTAAGACTTCGGCGTCATCGGCCGTCGTCTCCGGCGCCCCGGCCTCGCCTATTCCAGTAGCCACCGGCCGACGGTCCCTCCAACCGCCGCCAGCGCCCGCCTCAAACTACCCCGACCTTTGGAGTCACGTGACGTCACCGGTCACGTGACCGTTGGATTCTCCGTGTGTGGTTTCTCATAGGTGGTACGTTGTAACCATGCATCTATCTTGCACCGCTGTGGAAACATGGAGCCTCAGGGATATCGGGGTCACGACCCTGACCTTCTGGGGTCACGTGACGTCACCGCCGCCCGCCTCAAACTGCCTCCGACTGGCCGCCCATGAGGCCAGCTCCACCGACGACCAGACGCTCAGGCAGAATCCACTTTCACTATCTAACCTTAGTAGTGTTGCTACACTACCTTGTGAAGTGCAGAAGTTGTAGTTTGGCGCTCAGACAGAATTTGCTGCCGCCACCACCGCCTGCTGCCGGCGTACGAGAAACGTCTTTGAGCAGAGAAGAACTCTGTGATGGTGACATCTACTGCGGCGAGGCTGCCGCCGCTAACGACGTGGACTTGGAACAGCATGGAGGACACGTCGAGGTCAACATATGCCGGTTGGATCACGCCGGGGCAGTGGGCGGGTCGCGGTCAGGTAGTACGAGCGGCGCCTACCTGGCTCCATCAACGGTGGTCGTAGAGCGTCACGTGGATAATGTCGGTACACATTACAAGCGGACAGACAGACAGACAGACGGACGGACAACTCCCGTGACAATACTGCGCTGTGCTCACTGTGGATGATGTCGGTACGTCGGTCCTAGCAACGTCCAATGCCATTCATCTGACGTCAGCTCCACCGTCACCAGCGCCGTCCACGGTAATTTGCTGCAGGCTTGTCTTTAGCAAATGCATACTAGAACAACCGATTAAATATCTTAAACCTGCGCCTAAAACATGCTGCTATGTGCGACTATCGGGCGAATAAAACAGAACAAAAATTTGTCACTGCACAATTCTCTGTAGAAGTGGCAATTGAGAAGGTTGGAAATAAAAAAGTAAGTAGTAAATAGTGCTATGAATTACTAAAATTTAACTAATTAATCGTGGAATTTACATTTTATTACAAGCTGGATCTCAGATACGAACCTATGAATTTGAATCACATGTACTTTTTGAATACATTTCACGTTTTTAACATAAACTAGTTCCGCAATACAAGCAGGCTGTTTACGATACTGAGTTACTAACGCAATTCTGACGTTTTGACGTCTATGGTCTTATCCGGTGCAAGAGTAGGACATTGTATGTACATTATTTCAATAAAATAATACGCTGCAAAATTTGTTTTCAATGCAGCCAAAACTGTAAAATTTCAAAAGTCCAAATTTTAGGGGGCTTGGGGGGGGCAGAAAGTTAATTCTTGTGTAATTTATAATCTAAATGAAATATAAATTCACTTTTAAATCGTGATTTTTGAGTTAGTCATTCACTCAACAACAAACGATCCCACATGGAAAATGGTCTTCAAATGTGTGCCCTCGTTTTTACACTAAACCCACAAATTTTGCAAAAAATTTTTTAAAACTTTTAAAAACTAAAAAAAACTGAGAACGTGATAAACTTACCAAATAACCTGCATCTTAGCCATCGACATTCTGATACAGAAGGCGGGGCTGGTATCAGAAGTTTGGCTGCAGATAAATGTTTTGTCTCTAAGCAGCGTCAGAAAAACGGAGGACACGGTAGCCGTGGCATTGAGGCCGATCAGTCGAAGACATTCATCACACGATTCAACTTCAATCTGCAGCGGGTCAGACGCAACAAGAAATCTGCAGAGCAGCAGCCTCGTGTCGGCGGTGCACACAACGCACAGAAACGTGAACGCAAAGCCACCAAGACGCTCGCCATTGTTCTGGGTTCGACATCTACTATATACTTCTTGCTACAGTAGACTAATTTATAAATAATGGATGATGAAATTAGTGATTATAAGGCGAAATCGCTCTCGCAGCGCAATCGATTCTGCCTACAAATTTCCCTGTAGCGTTCGTTGTCTGTCTGTAACATCAGTTTCCCTCTGCTTGAACCATTTGCGGGTTTACTTGTGTGGTCCAGTGACACATTGTGTTAGGTGAGATACCTGACCCCTAAGAAGGAAAGATTTGGGGTTGAACCCGCAGCCAGAACGTGCAATTGCAAATTATAGCCAAGCCGTCAGATTTCTGCTGCCAACTTGCAAATACAAACGTAGAGTTGGGTGGACTTGCCGCAGCGATTTTGGCTTTTGCCGAATTAATATGGTTTTTGTTGTTATTAGTATCATCACATTTGTTTATTGACGACATAAAAATGATAAAAATGTAAACGCCACAAATAGACAGGTTGATCAAATCGTGGAATTCGATGTAGAGCTGTGCATGAATATTTTTATCATGAGTCTTTATAGTATTTAGCTTACAAGTCTTGTTAGCTGGTTAATTACGATACGATGTCATGTCATTCGCCTTCGAAAACTGTTAGACGAGATCTCAACTTAATTCAGCAGATAGAACTTGGTAGAGCTGTTACTGACGAAACTAAAATAAATACGATGTGGAATCAGTATTGTGGGATATAGACTAGCAAAAAGTCAAGATGCAGTCCAGTTGTGCCAGCCATGGGAGTATGAAAAGTTTTTAGAACGTTATGCGCACGGCCCTACTTACCACAAATAACTAACAAGAACAAGTAATTTGAGCAAAGCTCACATGACGCGCGATAGCAGCTGTTCTACCATTTGGGCAATCTTGTACAGCATGCAATAAAATAATAATACGTTTTGAAGGAGTACCAAAATTTGAGGTTTCCGTACGGAAAACTTTTTGAACGTAAGAGGTCGAGATATAGATTGTTAAAAATGGACGTCTTATGTCAAAAATTTTATAGGCCTACGCAGGTAGTCCAGGTTTATCTTCAGCCATTTCGACGCAATGCACTGTTGAAATGTGCGCCGCAGCCAAAAATGGCAACAAAAAAAATAATAATAATGGTAAGTGAACATTTATATAGCGCACTATCATTTCGAAGAAATCTCTAGTGCGCTGCCTATATGCAACTGTTTTCACGCTAGACGAGCTAATAGCGCTAAGAGAACCACTTTTTAAAGGGTACCTTTCTTTGATGCCCGCCTGCGCAGGCTTCCTTAAACCTAGAGGGTCGAGACTCGAAATTTGAATTATTGTGAAAATTTGCGTTTAATACAAAAAAATTCATACGCAGATTGTCTTGGTCTACTTGCAGCCATTTGGTCGTAATTCACTCTTAAAATGTGCGTTGCAGCCAAAAATTGCGAAAAATTTACTAAAAACCCCATTTTGAGGGTTCAAAATCGTTCAAGTTTATCGATATTAATAAATCTACAAAGCTCGTCGTTAGTCCTTGTTATGATAAGCAGCATGTATGCACCTATCTGCAACCGTTTTCACGGTACACAAGCCAATAGCAGTAAAATAATTATTTTAGGGGGTACCACTCTTTGACGCCCGCGTGCGCGAGCCTCCTTGAAGTTAGCGGGTCTGGATTTGGACTGCTAAAATTTTTGTTTTATGACGAAAATTTCATATTGCAGGTTGGTTGTCTGGATCTATCAGTAGCCATTTCGGCTCAATTTATTTTTAAACTGTGTGTCGCAGCCCGAAATCACGAAAAATTCACGAAAATCCCTAATTTTGAGGGTTCAAAGTTGTTCAAGGTCATCAATGTTAATAAAACGAAAAAGCCCGTGGCCAGTGCTTGTTATGATAAGTAACATGTCTGTACCTATTGCAGATAGGTACAGACATGTTGCTTATCATATCATATGTTGCTTATCGTACCTATCTGCAACCGTTTTCACACTAGCCGAGCCAATAACGGCAAAATAACGTTTTAGGGGATACCCCTCTTTGACGCCCTCGTTCGAGGGAACCCTTCACGCAGAAGCACGAAATTTTGTCGCAAAAAAATTAGAGTCTTTGTGGCAGCTCACAGTGAAGATTTCGTAATCTCAGCTTGCACCGTTTTGACACAATACAGCAGTGTGACGAACAGAAGAACAGACGGACGGACAAACTGCCAGACCATGGCTAAAACGCGCGAAGCATTCTGTTATCGCGCGTAAAAACTGTGCGAACTACAACGAAGGATGCACCGAGAAGAAAATTAACAGTTGCGAGCACGAAACAAGAATAAACCGATGAGCAAGCAGTCTAACGAATAATCCGTGACAATTCAGACTCCAGTTTTCAAATTTTCGCTTTGCTTCGCTGATGGTTTTCATTCGTGACTGTTCGAGCACAAGCTGAACATCGCCAGACGACCCTTGCTCATTGGTGGTCCGGTAGATCGGCGCGCTAACAGACAGACGAACAAATCATTGGTTTGCGTGGCGGCGACGCCGTCATTCAATTCCTTGTCACAAGACTTGAGCGGCGGAAATTAAGCCTCTGGAGCATCAGTCATTCGCGAGTAATCGTCGCCGGGCGGCGTTCTGACAAGTCACGTGACGTGACCGACCTATTGGCGCGCGTGCGCGAACCGGCACGTGTCGATGTGATGGAAGGTGTGCGGGCAAGCGCTTGCGGACGCTGATCCGCCGGGATCGGCGGACCAGCTGTTCTAGTGGCGATTCGTCGGGGTTGGAAGGCCGAAGCGCCATAGGCACCGAGAACGAGATGCCACAGATGCCGAGTAGGTGTGGAATGAAACTGGGATATTCACTCCACTCCATCCCTGTCGACGAGAGAATATGGGGAAGCATCGTGTAGCTTCCCATCGGAGTTCTGCGCGAAGCCTCGGTTGAAAATATCTTTGATAGATTTTTAGCCGCACGGTGAAAAGATTGGGGCATTTATCTTGGCTACAGTAAAAGGGTCAGATTTCTCAGATGGTCGAACATTTTATTCCAGACACCAGTTGCTTCCAGTGTGTGTCATTTGTTGTCTCTTTGCATGTCATTTTTTAAACTTTGTCACGTTGGATTTTCTTCTCAATGTGCGGCTCCCTCGAGGAAATTGCGGACCGACGACGGGTTAAAATGTTTAGAATCTAAACACCCTTAACGAAGATGCGGTCCTGTCGATGTCAACGAGATGCGTAAAACCCGTGATGGACCGATGTCGGCCGAACTGACTTAAGACGCGTGCGACGTGTGCGGCATGGGGAATTGGCGTAACACGTGGTATCATCACGTGACATTTGACCCCGCCTTCGGCCAGGCTTTATTCCGCATTACTTGGTATGATGACGTCACTATTGATTACGTCATAACCCCCACTTCTTACTAACTCATCATCAAGTCCACTCTTTAGGACTCAAGTTAACTAAAGCTGTCACTGATACTGGTGTAAGCGTCAACTAATTTGATTTTCAGAGAAGAAGATTTATTTTGGCGAAATATTGCAGACAAAGTGCGTCACAAGAAAAGAGACCAAAATAGGAAAAAAGTAAGTAAGTAAGTGATCAGCATTTGTGGCACACATGTGCGCGTCGCTTAACTGGCGTATGCCTATTTCTGTTCGCCAACATCGTCACTCGTTCTCGGTTCGGTCTGCACATTGTCCCTCATGCGTAAAAAGCAATTTCCACTAAACCGATTAGCTGTGTAGCTGTAGCTACAAAGGTGTGTGACGTAACTTCTGCAGCTGTTGTTCCTAAGGCGCATTTGTCACCTGTATTAAATCACGTGACCGTGCATTTGTTTACAGGTGTATTATTGTTGCTCTAGCTGGCTTTCGTATGTGTATTAGATAGATTGATATTTACGTCATCGGTCTTTTTTTTACATTTAATCCGTTCTCCAACGCCATATTTGCAAACTGTAAGCCCACATGTAGGCCTACGTATACGGCGAAATAAGCCAGCAAAGCTGCTCGTCAGAACTTTTGCGTGCTGAGTAATCAATGTGTGAAACTTTTTGTCTTAACTCCTTGGCTGGTTGTTTTCGCATGAAGACGTTGATATCTCTATGCGTTTGCGGAGTTACTATTTTCAGTCAGTTGCCTTGAGTCACTTTTCCTCAGACCAGCACATCGGGTAGTCCATTTCTCCCACTCTTCTCAGTCTGTTGCCGTGAGACAAATGTCTTCCCATGATATTTCCGTATATTCGGTATCTCTATTTCGTAATTCCGTCCCGATTCGCCTGCTTTGTGTGTTAGTGCTCATGTCTTGTTGTTCGGCTCTAATGTTATTAAGTGTAACATCCAGTGTCTACGGTATACATCAAATAAATAAACCACGTGATCGTGCATTTGTTCGCCGATGCTTCCGCGGGCAGTAGTAATAAACCACGTGACCGTGTATTCGTTTACAGGAGTGTTTCTGCTGTGTTGGGTTCCGTTCTTCACGCTGAACATCATCAACGCCATCTGCATCCGCTACGACCTGTTTGACGAGTTTTCCGTCTGTCGCATTGACCCAATTCTCTTCTCATTCCTCGTCTGGCTCGGCTACATGAACAGCTTCCTCAATCCGGTCATCTACACCATATTCAACATGGAGACAAATATACAAAGAGTAAAGGAAAGAGAGAGTGACTGAGACAACTCTGTTGTCACAGGACGACTCGGATTGGAACGCTTCAAGTTCTAACTTTTATATTCAACATGGAGTTCCGCCGGGCATTCGAGAAGATTCTACAGAACCCCTTCAGCTGTCGCTGAGCCAAGGGATATAGTCAAGTTTTTTAAAGCTTGAGTCCCAGTCCGAGTTCAAGTCACGAAGATAATGACTCGAATCCACTGTTGGACTTGAATACTACATTATTCACTGGCTTAGCTTATCATAGCAAGCACAGATGTAATTAACTGACGATAAATCAAAAAATACGAAAAACGTAAAAAATGGTTTCTATAAAAATAATGAGGTTTATTTTGCTGCTTTTCTTTAACCTGACTGATTGACTAAATTTAGTGATTTACGGTATAGTTTTTTATTTATTAAATTTTTTCATCGTACGCGAGCAAGTAAATCTAGATACAAAATTTGCTGTTATTTTATCGGTTGCGCTTCGATTTTTGCATGCAATAAATTTATGCCATTATTATCGTTTTTACGCGAACCATTTAGCGTTTATTTAAAAATAGCAAAAACATTGCAAAATAAAACCGTTAAGATGCGTTATTATTCAGAAAATGAAAACATGCAGTACATAAAAAGTTTTATTACAGATTTACAACTGCGATTATGATTGCCGTTTTTGTAGTAAGCCTATACTGACAAGCTGGCAGTTGCCCGGTTCCTCCTGAGATAAAAACGAACTTCGGACTTCCACATATTTTGTGATAAAACAATTGTTGAGTAATTTTCAAACGAAGAAGCAGTTTTTTTGTTATTAACGTGTTTTAAATCAACCGAAACGTGTAAAAATTGTTTAAATTTGTACTATATTTTATTCAAAACAAGAACTTAAAATTTCGAGTAATCTTACAGGCGCGAGTTAAGACGTGACTGAATAATTGCATGTTTGTTAACCTCAGACGATGTGGCCTAGGATTGTTACTGGTTTTCAGCGCGATTTCAATACAATAGTTGACTGTAAATAATACATACATCTTTTTAATCCTAGTGATACAAGCTTTTTACTACTGAAAAATACCTAAAGCTGCCACATTTATAAAATTCAATTCTGATAACGCTACGACCAAATCTGGGCATCAGAATAGACGACTAATGCAGTAATAAGCTCCTCGTACCTCTACGCCAGCGAACATAGTTGCACAAAATTCAAAATCAAATAAATATTCAGTAAAATAGGTATACCAGCATCACACAGCGTGCATTTCGCTGGTATTCGTACTACGTAAACTATATTGGAGAATAGCTTACCCTGTCTTATGAGCCACGTTGCGTTTTGGTCTAAAAACACCGGATTGTACGCTAAATCAAATATTAGAATACCGCTTTAATTTTATTTATTATTATTATTCCTTTTCATATAAGGTCGATGAGTTACAGGAGAAAAGACAACATCAGTTATTATAACGGCAAAAATATACCAGATTCAGTCGAGAACTCAACGCTTGCTCGATTTGCGGTTTGCCCGAATCTCAGAAATTAAGAATATCGTTTTTACGTGCAAGAGCTAGCATAGCCAGCTAAAGCGCGTATTAGCTATGGTAATTCTGTCTTGGTGTCTGTCTTGGTGTCAGTCTGTCACGTCCCGGTACCGTTCCAAGACCAGGTGAAATAGAAACTTCGGGTTTCGACCATATGATATTACAGTCGAGTAATTCACGACAAAATTTCATGCTGCTGGGTGATAGGAGTCCCTTCAAACGAGGGGGAGAAAGAGGAGCACTCGCCCTACTAATAGCTGCAGACAGGCTTATGCTTATCATAACAAGCACTGGCGTCGAGGTTTTTAGAAATGTCAATATCGATGACCTTGAATGACCGTGAATCTTAAAAATAGGGGTTTTAGTGATTTTTTGTGATTTTTTGCTGCAGAAAAGTGAACTGCGACGAAGTGGATAAAGATGGACCAAGACTACCTGCGAACAAAAACTGCTATAAACTCTCGCGCGTTTTATGAGCAGTAGCTCAGATTTCTTGTTTATTTTTAAGGTCGTAAGTTTTATCGCTCTGTGTTGCTATGTAATGTTGACGTTAAACCGGTTGACAATAAATTCATACTTTTAAAATATATTGTTCCTAACAGACACTATACAAACACAATGAAAGCTACTTCCACTGCGTCTGTGTAGTGATTGTTGCGAACGATCGATTTGTAAACGTTTGTTTTGTACAAATTTTATCTCATAATATTGTAATTGTCATCGTCGTCGTGTACGTGCATTTTGTTTGATATTTTATCGTTTTATTCACACAGATGTTTTATCCACTCGTTGCTGCATTATCCGCCTACATTTCAGATCAATCGTGACTTTAGTTCGCAATATTTCCACTTCGTAGCTCATCGCAAAGTGTAGACAATATCAAATTCGAACATTTCTGCAACTAGCAAAACTGAAAATAAATACCGCCGTGTACAATAAGGCTGAATGGAACTAATCAACAAAAAAGTTTCCAACATTATAATAACGAAATAACGCTAGCATTTAGATGAAAACAACTAGGACAAAAACATTCAGGTTTTTAAAAATAAAACTGTTAAATTAACGGCGTTGTACCTATTTATGGTACCTACATGGTACCTATATGTATGTACTAACTGCAGCTGTTAGAAAACAGCAAAATGCTAACAAAAAGTCGAAAATACAAAAAAAGACGCCGCCGATATCACGAAATAGAACAAACTATAGGAGAATTTTACCAGACCAACATTTTTGTCTACAAACGTATATTTATGGGATTGTGAATAGAGAGAAGGCCGGAAATAAAATCTGTGCAAAGACTTCTAAAGCAATAACTTTTATACGGAACTTCATAATAGTGGTGGGTGCCGCCCTCGACAGGTTGCCATATTGTATAGGAAACATGCAGCAAGTTCGGATTGCAATACAACTATCAGGACGCTACATACAGTTAGTTTAGCAATAGGCTAATATCTATCTGGTATCTAAAAATGTAAAATGGAATTTTTATCGAGAGTTTATAGTCGACTCTCATACTGTTCCTACTGAGTTACAACAATGATCGTACTATTTCTGACTACTACAAAAACCTCATTAATTCGCATAAACGACGCAGGCGCAAAGGTTCACCGGAAACGAAAACTAAGACTCATGACGTCACGGGGGATTCCGTGGTCATCCGCGTGACGTCATCGTTCTCGTCTGTTGGCGCCGGCGTCGGTGATTGATCGGCGGTGAGGGGTGGGGAAATGGCGTGTAGGGGAGAGAAGAATAGGTGATTAACAGCGTCTGAGAGGGGTATTCGTTGCGTGGGTTCATAGTCGAGCATGCGCAGAATGAGGTGGAATAACGCCTGCTCTTCATCGCTCTCTGTCTGCATGTACCGCTGTCACAGACACAAACACAAACACACAAACTATTAAGTTCAGCTCGTACCTAGCGTACGATTCTATCTTTCAATGATGAAAACAACACCAAAATTTTAAGACCAAGATCGAGACCGCTTAAACAAAAGCGATACAATCACATACCAGAATAGACAGACACACCCACCTGTACCGTTTAGTTTGTGCTAATAGACATGTCCCACATGCAAGAAAAACAAAAAAAAACTCTTTCGTTGCGTTATTCATTTTTGTTAAAATCAACTCAGACTAATAATCAGTTATTGCAAATTATCCTCAAAGTGTGCCAGTGAAAGAATTCTAAAAAACGGTTAATATTTGGTAAAGATGTGGACAAAACAAAGTAGGAAGTTTCTTTGGACACAGTGCAGTATCTAGAAAAAATGAATTACGTATATGATATTATTATTCTGTTGTTAGGACCGCCCCTGTTTCTTTCAGTTACGCGTGCGCGCTTGAATTTTGTCAACCGTAAACAGTAGATGGCGGCATCTGATCTATACGATTGTCCGCTTTTCACGCCTGCTGTGACAGTCGTATGGCGGCCCAGTTGCACTCTGCAGACGTGACCTGAACAGCACGTGCTGATTGATGTTACTGCCGCATGTGCGAGAACTCTTCTTGGCGAAGAGACGACAGCTGAACGTTATTACCTGCCGGAGCACTCGAACAGTCAACACGTCGTGCTCTGTATATACGTTAGCGAGTAGTCAATGTTTGATACAAGACGTACGTGAAACGACGAACTACGTTGTACGTTGTACGAACGAACCTACTGTTACGAACGACTTCTGAAGGAACGTTTTCCTGTACGACTACGACTACACGACACACGTCTGCGAGTCAGTTGGCGCGTGACCCCGTCGACGCAGCACGTGGCAGTCGGTTCCTCGTCAGCCGTCCGACTACCATCGTCTGCCACCCGACTTCCGTCTTCCAGCACGTGGCAAGCGGGTTCAACGGCAGCCGCTCGACTACCGCCTTCCGTCCGTCGTCGTCTTCCGTCCGCCATACTCCGGCTTCCACCTCGCTTCACCGATCGGCTACAGGACCGTCGCATGCTATGTTTTTGTTTGCTGCTGCGCTTTTATGTTTTAGTTCCATTCCCTAGACAATAGCCATTCATTGTATATCGTTGTTCATCTTGCTTTAATATAAATTTTACCAAACTGTAGGCCTATGCGTTATTGAGCAAGTGCAATCTAAGCCACACAAGCAAAAGCGTAACACTATCTACCATGAGCGGTCTACAGTGATCTTTGACGTAGCGTCCTGCCATATTCCACTCGTCCCAGTCTAACCGACCGTTGCAAAAATATCGGCTTTTTCTGCAACATTTATTACAGATAAAAATAAATATCTACTAACACTCAAATGTAAAATCATTGCTTTCGTTAACATGCAGTGAAAATAGTCAAAAATTAACTCGGTAGGTCTACGTTTTTTCACAACTTTACCGGATCTTGCAACATTGCACCACAGCAATTTAGCAGTTGTTTGTTGCAAGTTGAATTTACATTGACAGTAGCTTACAAATCCTTAGAATTTTTTTGTAATTAGTTTTCAACAGTTCCATGAATAAGTTGGTATCTGTTAAACTTATACTACATGTGCTGAGAGTGATGAATGTCTAAAATGTACAGGCAAGAAGAAATGTAGCAGCAACTACATGTACAGTATATCTGAAGCAGGTAGAAGATACAAGAGATAGCAAGAAGAAAGCTGAAACCAAAGAAGACATTTATTGACGAAACATCAACGCAGTCTTTATTAAGCAAGTATCATACATCCATCAATCGACGGAGCCTGCAACGGTAAGCCGCATCAACTAGGGGCTACAGCATCATCATAAGTAGCAGCAAGCAGCAGCGCAGCAGCACTGCTGGAAGAATTATGTACAGGTATGTCAGTTCTCCCGCAGAGAGACAGAGTTAAACAGTCGGCTCAATGCACTATAGCACAGGTATACGGTGAAAAACGGGTCGGATAAATAAGCTAACCGTCGACTTGAATTGCACGGGTTACTAAACTTCGCGGCAAAACTTTTCTCCATCCCCAAGTTCAATCAAATTCTACGTTGCGGCAAAAGACGCTCCAAAAAAAAATACAAAACCAAAGCTCGCTGCGGGCTTTGGGTTAGTTAAGGATTCGCAGTGCAAGAAGTTGTGCGCAACAAACCGTGCGACAAAATCTACAACAAATCAAAGTGCGTGAAATGTGGGCTTAGCGGCGTCGTGGCAAATAAGGGCAATTGCAACCCCCCCCCTAAATTTTAGTCCGTCAGAAAATGGTTTCATTGCCGATAAATTTTCACCAGGTTAATGAAATATTAAACCGCTTGAACGCTCTAAATCAGTGCAGAGATAATCGCCAATTGAACATTTGTCTCAGCAACTGACTTGTGTTATACAAACTCCATGAGAGACAACAGTGCCAGTGTACTTTGTCGGTTATTTGCTACGACACCAGACAAACAACTACGATTTTATCTCTCTTCTGCAACTGACATGGCTATAAATAACGCCACCGTTCATTCGGAAGCAGCACACCGTAGCATATCGGAAGCGGAAATAAATTCACGTACGCGCCTGCGCCCGGGATAAGCTACTGCATAGGTTATAGCGGACAGTGTATAGGTACACTACACAGCAATGCTCAAAAAGTTTGTTTGCTGTCGACTACTATTGCGTGAACGAGCGTTAATAGAATGTAGCATAATTCAAGGCAGATAAATAAGATAAGCCACGCCAAGATGGTATTTCATTATATCATCATCCTATTTAGTGATTTTAATGCTGTTTTTATTGCTCATTATATTTTATGTTTTAGTCTGATTGACTGTCTGACTGAGTGATTGATTAACTTTGTGGAAAAAAGAACATTTATAAAACGAAGTTGTTTACCCGTTACACTGGTTTTAATGGCTTCGCTGTTACTTGGCGAACATTATGCTATAGAAAGCCACATTGTGCGCTGCAGTCTATTCAGCATTCCAACGATTGTGATTAACTCAAAAATACTGAATGCATGAAAACAAAGACTTGTTTTCAGGACATCCGTATTTTGTTGACCAGTTCTGACTAATAAGGCGAAAAAAACTTTGTTGCAAAACCAAGCAATGATCAGAAAAATGCGCTATGACTTAATGAATGAATATAATCTTCAAACTGTCTAGTTATAAGCTTACTTTGATTTCTTGGCGATGCGATACGGCAGCGTGCCAAGAACTCGTTCCATCATAGCAAGATGCTCACGATTGTCATGTGTCTATATACACGGACACAGACAAACGCATATATACACAGAGACAAAGAAACGTACAGCAACGACTTCTAGGCAAAAACCGAAACACCGCCACCCACCATTGATGGCGCAACAGATACGGTGTCGAATATACGATCGAGTGGTCGGGTCGCTATCACGTAGTTACTACTTGGATGGGGACTGCCTGTTGACAGGAAAACCATCTAAGTATCCAACAACAAGGTCAACTCAGCCCTCCATCCCTGCGAGGTACAGTGTACGTAAATCGAATACCAGACTGTCTGGCTGTGGTTAAAGTAGGGCACGTTTACTTGTGTCGGGCAACAAGTAACACTGTGTGATTTTAGCTCCGAGATGGGTTTACTATAAAGAGCTATACCATTTAACCAAACCTCAACTTACTTGGTATCCAGCTCACCTCAGTAACACACTTTGTTCAAAGACATGGGGCGACTGAAAAAGCGAGACTGGAAAACCCGGCACCGTCAAAAATACAGGGGTGGAAAACACGGAACTGGAAAACCCGGCACCAACTCGCAGGGGTGGAAAACGAAGGAAAAACTGTATGGACAGCCAATGGAACAATTTTTGCAATTTATTGAAATAACAGTAAGTCTTATATTGTAATTCATATTTGTAATATAATTAGCAAAGCAATCACAACTGCCAGTATATGCCGTACCGGCAGAAACATTTAAAAGTCGTTTAATTGAACAATGACAAACAAGTAATTTGAGCAAAGCTCATGAGACGCGCGACAGCCTTAGCAGTTATTATTCGCAGGTTGTCTTGA
>Ga0209367_1004511_pt1 | contig 19233 bp, 14 predicted proteins | sample WorMetLIZISLAND2_FD_187412 | JGI IMG/M metagenome (GOLD analysis project Ga0209367, IMG submission 187412) | Marine gutless worms symbiont microbial communities from Max Planck institute for Marine Microbiology, Germany - Olavius geniculatus... ...
GTCGGCTCTCCCACCGTGTATTCTTCAATCACAATCTGAGCATTTCGACCAAAGTGGCAGTCTACAACGCCATGTGTGTTTCCGTTCTCCTTTTTGGCTGTGAAACTTGGACATTGTATCGACGCCATCTCAGAGCTCTGGAAGACTACCATATCAAGTCTGTGCATAAAATCCTTGGTCTTCACTAATGAAACAAAGTCCCACATGTTGGGATACGACGAAAAGCCAATGTCCACTGCATGGAACATTTAGTCATGCAGCGCCAGCTGAGATGGGTCGGCCACGTCATCCGGATGCTGTCAAACCGACTCCCGCGCCGTATTCTATACTCAGAGTTGCAGCAGGGACAGCGAGCTGCTGGAGGCCAGAAGAAGCGCTTCTCTGATCAACTGAAGACAACATTGAGGAAGTGCTCAATTCCTCCTGCTCAGTTGGAGACACTGGCGGCCGATAGAGAAGAGTGGCGGGAGGTGTGTGACGAGAGCTTGGCGGCCTTCGACATCAACTACGACCAGGAGGCAGATGCTCGTCGACACACGGTCACAAGCGTTCCTGCAACTGGTCCTCGCTGCCACATCTGTGGCAGAGTCTGTGCATCCGATTTTGGATTAAGGAGTCATCTCCGGTGCCATCGCCCGTCATTGACCAGCTAGCACAGTGTCATCGTCGCTCGCGACGGACAACATCAAGCAAGCAAGCAAGCAAGCACTTACCAAAACATGATGTTCTATGCTAAACGTATTTTTGTTCGGGTGCTGAGATCGCGGCGCATTGCGCACGGCCAACTGTTAATTTGCGCCTCAATCTGTCCTAAATGTCAAATGTCAAAAGTAAATTTATATAGCGCATTCTTATAGAAAAAAACCTTTTATGCGCTGGACAAACTATAGTACTGCGACAACACGCATGTTTTCAGCGATTGTCTGTAAGTGTCCACTCGTGCTTACTTATTTACTTACAACACGTTGTACAAGATCATGACGTGTTAAGGTGTTTTAGGCTTGTGGTGGGCTTTAGACTTTAGAGTTTATGTGGAGTGTTGCAGCAGGCCTACAACTCGACTGACTGGCTGGTTTACTCAACTTTACTAAGATGCAACAAACGTGCATCAGCACTGCATAAGCAAATAAAAAAATAACACGCCAGAAAAAATACGCAAATACGAAAGGAGTATTAAACATAATTAAACTAAATTAAACTAAACTAAGCAGGCATCATCTGTTGAAAAAAAGTTTTGAAAATATTGCAATGAGAGTGAGAGAGGACACTGACAAAGTTATGACGACGATCTCGTAGTTCGTGATTATCGTATGAGGGTTCACATTAGAGATGACCGCGAATGGCTTTTTGCATTTCCATTCCTTTTCATTCCCATGCAGTCACTTCCCATTCCTTCCCTGTGCGCTGCTTGTCGTTGAATCTAATACTTCGTTTACACGATCAAGCAAACATCAAGCATGCATGAAGCATAGCTTACACGAAGCAAACATGAAGCAAACGTCAAGCAAACATCGATCGAACATTGAGCAACTAGAGCACACGTCGTGCACTTGCATTTTGAATACATTTGCTTGATGTTTGCTTGATCGTGTAAACAAGGTATAAAACTTTTCAGGAAAGTCGTCATGCTATGCACTACTGAACGTCACAAACTACAGAAATTATGCCTAACGTATGAGCCTACTCAAATTTGACAAAAACAACTGTCTGTCGTTCTCTAAGCAGGACGTAAGCCTAACACTGCATCTGCTGATGGGAATTTATTTCCATGGGAATAAGGGCCATTCCCATTCCCATACAGGTTGTTTCCCATTCCTTTTCATTCCCGTTCCCAATTTTGTCATCAATTCCCATTCCCATGGGACTCCCATGGGATTCCCATTCCCATTTGTCAAGACAAGCCTATACTGCGTGGTTTAACCTACTGTGTGACTGTCTTGGTTAAAGGTTAAATTATGTATATAGACATAGCTCTCTCTCAGACCTGGCACTAAGCTCGTGTGAGAGACGTGCATCGTTGTCAGCGCTGTCTGCTGATGATGACGATGACGTCACTGATGACGCAACTGCAGTATAATGCCGGCGCGTGACGTCACAGCAGAAACGACGAGTGCCGTAGCTGCAGCAGCCGTCTCTGCTGTAAGACACAAGTCAGACCGCGTTCACATAGACACGATCGAGTACGAGTACGAGTCCGGGTTTCGGTTTACGGCTCGTAGAAGCTTCAATCGTACCAGTGCAGCGTTCACGGTCACTTGTACAGGCAAATAGCTCAACGCATTCTACTGTGTATTGACAATCTCCAGTGAAATCAAATCGAGAAAATGCTGCGCCAATAAAACAACAATATTGCACTATATCGTTAATAATTTTACAAATCGCGTACGTGAAAAATCATCAGTGAACAACGACGTAAGTTCTGAGTGACTTCAAGTGTGCGTCATAGCTTGTATAAATAAATTAAATTAATGCTATATAAAGATCGTTTACTGCATACGGGTTGGATAAAACATGACCTGCACAGAAACTGCTCGTATACATACGAGTACAATTCGCAGGAAACTCGTACTCGTAGTCTCGTACAGGTCTTGTACGCGTGAACGCACCTGAAGCTTAGGCTCTGCAGGACCACGGATGCTGACGTGCTGGTGGACTGATGATGTGAAAGTCTTCGTGGTCGACGTCGACTGCAGAAGAATCCTGTGTTCCAGTGGCCGTTGACGTCCATCCAGCCCTGACAGTAGTAGCGCAGTCGCTTACCTCTACGCGTCCTGCCACCTACATCACACGGTCCGTATTCAGCGACTTTTAGCTATCCCTTCAAATCTGGAATCGAAATCGGACTTGAGCCCCCCAACCCCCATTGGGCTTTTTTCTTGCTCTAGGAAAGAAAGTTTTGTTAAGGGTTTAGATTGTGTAGTAAACATAAGGGGAGGGGAGTCTCTGTATGCCGAGCCAGGCAATAGCTTCCCAATCAGCCAAGTGTAAGGTTGACAGACCTCCGGTAAGATTCATATCTGGACAATCGTTCACATGTGACAGTTTGTGGAGATGCGCTACAGGACTAGGATGGATCTGAAGGACTTAATTTGGGCTATATAGGCATATTATAGGCAACAACGGCGGTGTCATGCAGTGCCGGTTGGAGGCGTAAATATATGCTGCTATATCAGTAAATATCGACATCGTCATCAATCATTTGCGTTTGACGAGAATGACCGTGCACACCGCGGGTGGGATCCACGGCCGCATGGCCAGCTGTTGGGGATGACTGCAGGGGGTCATGGATTGGCCAACTATGCCAAGTGAGACTATGCGTTTAAGGGTACTGATGGAGCTATGGGGCGTATGACAGAATGATAAATGAATCCACGTATCATGCAGTAGGGGTCCAGTCGTTAGCAGCTGACAGGTATCTATGATAAATGGCAAAACTAAATATCACCATCGCTGTGCATTGACCAGGACGTATAGGCCTATACCTGTATGACTATCATAGGCCTACACGTATAGGCCTACACAGGGCTAAAAATTTGTGTGAAAACCTAACAAGTTTCTAAACCTAAAAACCTCAGAAATCTAAATTTTGGGTGTTTGAATTTTTTTTGTAATGCAGTTAATAATACAAGTTCAGTTTAATTTAATGTCGTATTTGTAAGTTAATCGTGATTTGTGAGTTTACGTAATTCATTCCAATAGAAGAAGCGCAGCGCTGTCGCTAGAGGGGGCCGACCGTACCGTCTATATCCGAAAGCCGATGTCCGACTTCCGGTCGCGGAAAAAAAGCGATTTCTCAGCTATTGTGTTTAGTCACATATATACGCTATGGTGACGCAGCTATATCGAACGCTACAATCAACGCTAGGACACGATACGGTAACTCGGCACACGTGGGACGTGACGACAGGCAAAAACTTTGCATTTAAAATTGCGGCCAAACGGCTGCAGTCTGCAGATAAACGCTACCATTGACAGCCTGCAGTAGAGGAACTCGTTATAGCCCTATCCAACGGTGCCATCGCCGACCCTCTACGACGTACTGTTTATCCACAATAAACTACATGTGTTGCAGACAGACGACACATAGTCAGTAAATAAGTAAGTAAGTAAATGATTTATAAAGCGCCAAAGTCTGAGAAAGAATCAGGGCATAGTACGCGAGACTCGACCTAATTTCCTAACCGTCGGCCAAATAAAGACTGCGTGGCATTGATAACAATGCATGACGCACATGTCGAAGTCGCGAAAGCTTGTAGGCCCTAGTGCATCTTAAATGCATAATTGCACTGTGCGCCTATGGGCCTTACCTTGAGTGCTGCGTGTAGGTAGTTGTCGATTTATCGCAGCCATCGTAAAGCAATAAATTGATAAATTGTGCAGCAAGAGACTGTCGGTGTCGCTAACACGGCATTGGTAGTAACTCGATCGTGGTAATATCGATGACCACAGAAGTCTAGTCGCTAGTCCTTCTCTTCAGGACACGTCGGCTAGCTGAGTGCATTGCAGCCACGCTGTGTTCAAGACTCAAACGATGTTACCGACCGTTAGCTTACTACGTAGGCTACGCACGACGTAGCAGCGGCTCACACTGACGCGCGGATTCGCTCTATAATCTTTGGTGCAGTGGCGTAACCAGGATTTGTCAAGGGATGAGAAGCGGGTTTCGATGGTGAGCGTAATATTGAACCTAAAACGGGGTATGAGTCGATAGATGGGATTGATGGGAAGCTAGGGGACTGAAGCCGAAAGCTTTTAGGATCCCGTGGAATCGGCATTTTTAAACTGCCTGTACGTTAGCAACTGCGGGTCTTAATTATATGTTTCACTGCATTTTTTTTTATTTTTGACCGATCGAGTGTGTCGTCTAGCTGTCGTCTGTATGTCGTCTGTAAGACTGCGTGGCTAAATGGTAGGTTTTGTTGGAAAACTTAGGCCTATATTGAACGACCAATTTGCCCTGTTTCATGGCTCTTCGCACGCAAAATTTCAGCTATCCAGTGCAACGAAAACATTTTAAATTTGAGGTTGAACAAGGATGGGTAGAAAAAAATGTGCGTTTTTAAAAGTCGCAGTAGGCCTATAGTCTATCTAACAAACGGCAGGTCGATCGAGATATGATCACGGCTGCTATTAATCACTATAGGAAGTCGCATGAGCTTCTGTGAGTAACACGAAAATCATCGACCTTGGATGACCTTGAAGAGACATGCACGCTGTTTATGCCAATCGTGCGGAGTGCGGTATTGTGGCTGAACAGTAAGACGATGGATCGGCGATGGTATATGCCTACATATAGTTGAATAGGGCGATGACGAGTCTCTATAGGCAGTAATGTGTTGATAGTAGGCCTAACCATGTTGCTATTTGCAGCAGTTTGGCCGCAATTTAAAATGCAAAAAATTGCTGCCTGCAGCCATCACCTACGTGCGCCGAATTACCGTATCGTATTTTAGCGTCGATTATAGAGTTTGATGTAGCAGCGTCACCTATAAAGGCCTATATGTACGCGTGGGACCGCAGTCGTTCTAGCTGGAAATCGCTTCGTTTCGGCGACCGGCAGTCAGACGCTGGCCTTAGGATAGGTATATCCTTCAAGCAGAATTCAAATTCAGCAGCTTAATTGGTCAAAGTTTGTGAGTGTGACTAGGGATTGCAATCCCGGGATCCCGAATCTCGGGACACCGGCCGTTTTTGCCAATCCCGAATCCCAGGATTGGCAGCGTCTTGATCCCGAGATTTTGTGATTACAAAAATTCATTAAAATTGTATTTTTTCGCATGTCAAATGATAAAAATAAGAACTTTAGGTCTAGCCGTCTGATGAATAAAATATTACATGAGCGCCAGCATACTACTCCGTGCTGTGTAATTCGTATTTTGACAGTCATCGTCACTCCATACAGTTCGGACATATCTTCCGTAGGGGCCTATCAAAGTGTATAGAAAATACACTTTGGTGGTCTATTATACATATCTTTATTTCGCCTCAAGGGCAGCCACAAACACAATTAAAACTGTAACAAGACAAGCACACACACAAAGAGAAACAGATTTTAAAAAGAATAAAAGAACCGTAAAATGCAACCAAACACACAACATCCTATGCATGAAATATTAAGTCAATTGGGGATACCAAAATAATGACCAATCTAAAAGCCTAATCCCGAAACGGGATCCCGGGATCCCGGGATTACCGTTACGAATTTCTCAATCCCGAATCCCGTGCTATCAGAGTAAGGATGAAACAGTTTACTTATTTATCGAAAAACGTAAGTACTCGAAAGGTAAGTGAACTTTTCCACCTTTATTTTACCTGAATGTGATTTGGTAATAGTAGATGTTTATGTTTGTTTTCTTGAATATCGAAAGACTAAAATCGCAGAGATTTTGACATTTTAAAAGATCAAACGATAGCATGTTGAGATGTATAAAGTTTTTACTTGACACGCGTTTAGTTGTTACCCAAAGGTCTCAAACGTCTGCCAGAAACTGTTTCCGGAATAACCGGAGGCACTTGACACTCACGAGCAGCCATTTGTCGCTAGTTAACGCCACAAGCTGCGTAATAATTGATCGTTCTAAACTTAGCTGAGCATAACTTGCTCTGGCTTGGTTAGATTTAGGATGCATTAGGGTAGTCAGACTTATGGTCAGGATCGTGAGCAGAATCGGTGATCACTTGTCATGTGACCTAGCCTAGTTCTAAGCTGTGTCAGACACAGCATAGATCCGGCCCGGCCAATAAACAGGCGGGCAATGGGTCAAAACATTTCGAACAGAAACAACATTATAACCTGTTTACTGAAAGTGACGTATCTGCTGATTCATCAACAGATGCTGTACAACGTCTACTTTTGTCGCAATAAACAATTTTAATAATGATGTGATACTAACTAAAACGACTGCCATCTTGCCTTGTCATCTGCTCAGGCGGCCAGTGCTAGCCTGCTAGCTTAGTGCTAGGCTGCTGCCTGCTAGAACGTGACGTCATTGCAGACGACCTACTTAGATGCCAAGGTTTTGCCTAGAAAAATGTATGGCTAAGAAACCGTTATGGATAATCACAGCCATATCTAGTATCATGTTGCGACCATGTTAGTAAAATGTTAGAGGTTGCTAAGGTGGGTCATGCTAAAATGTGCCTACAGTGCAGTCAGTGCGTTGGACTGTGGCAACCCATGTAGCAATGCTTATGGCTGTATGCACTGTCTGGGACAAGTGTGGTGCTGTGACATGGTTGGCACTGAATACCGAAAATTATGGGAAAATGTTTTCCATAGCTTTTAGTACTAAATCCATAGCTGTAACCCTAACAGAAAACAACCTTTTTTAATAGCTTTTTTGTAGTGCCACCGCTGAGATGACAATGTACTATTGTGATTTGGTACCAGCTTGCTATTGCAAAGGTCCATTATTCTGAAAGTCCACTGTGCAGACACGCGCCACAGTGCTGAGGTTAGGGTTACGGTTAGGATTAGGGTCAGGGTTATAGGGTTAGGGTTAGTGGGAATACTGCATCTTTTGGAATATTAGTGGATTCAAATCTGTGATTTGTAAAACTACCAGTGATGGAAACGTGGCATTGTTTGCTGTGTAGTTGATTGACAAACGATGCCTCCTATTGGAGACTCGCGGGACTTGAAGTCCCTTGTGCAGGAACACATTGACAAGAACAAAGTCGTTATCTTCTCAAAGTCTTATTGTCCTTACTGCAAGAAGGTTCATCTGCAGTCATTACTGTAGTCATTGTAATTTACGCCAAAGCCCGCTGAAAATTTTGTGTCAGTAGGGTTTTGCCTGCTGCATAAGGGTGATGATCTGGCAAATCAACTTTGGGAAAACAATTTCTACTAATGATCTCAGCTTGAGTCACTATCTGTGTAATTTAGTTAGTTCAGGCTCAGGCACAAAGAACTCAAAAGTCATCATTTTGCTAAAGTCTTATTGTCTACTTGAGTGGCTGTGTTTACATCAGATTGACTGCAGTGTAATGGATGATTACAGCTGACAGTGAATAATTGTTAGTTTGTTCGTTTGTATTTAAAGACATTGCCTGTCATCAAGCATGTGGTAATCTAAGCTATGACAGAGAATAGTTGACAGTGAAAAAATGTCAGTAATCTAATCCAGTGACATTGCATCTCATCTCATCTTAAGCGTGTGGTAAGCTAAGCGATGCTGATGTCATGCTGATGTTGTAGGTTAAAGGTCTGTTTGACAGTCTGTCAGTCAGCTACCATGCTCTGGAGCTAGACAATGTCGGTCAGTAATTAGTCGATCACAGAGTTTTTTTATGCTAATACTGTTAATATGATTGTCTTCTGTTCAGTTTATCTGCATCATTTCAGTCTAATTCATATTCCTCATGCAGCTGTATGGTACTAAAACTGATAGCCCTTAGCCGTTCTTTGCAACCGAATATGATGTTGTATGGGAAGGAAGCAGTGGTCACTGAAAACTGTCGACAAACTAACTAATAAAGTTGTTATTTGATGAATTTACGTAACTTGTGGTATACTGTATAGGAGTTATCAGTTTATCATTCAACTCTTTGGGTGGTCTGTGTGTGTTAATTACAGTAAAAGAATCCGAGATCCGTGTGACGTTGGCCGAGATGACCCTAACACCGAGACTCTTGACCTGCTTGTTTGTCTGCAGTTGGTTTATATGTCTCTGCATGTCTGTGTCTATGTGCTAATGGTAGAGAAAGGAGCTGAGATTCAAGAAATGTTGGCTGAGATGACTGGTCAGAAGACTGTTCCTAACGTCTTCATCAGTGGACAGCACATTGGTATGTAATTGTCATCTGGTTACTTCTTGGCACAGCATACAAACATAGTTGGCATTGTATGGTCACTTGATAGGTCTTGCTGATTTGTCCATCTGTCCTGTATGTGGCTTTTAACTTGAAAATAACAAGGCACACCTAGCACAGAAATCTGAAATTAGGGTTAGAACGATACCAAAAAGCTACCCAGTACCCAATATTATTGTGTCCTGCCGATACCAGTACCCAATACCAATACTGATTTCAGTTGGTTCATCAGCCTCCCGCCATGGAACTGCCACCATTAAGGCTTCACACCATGGGAAGTAAAGTGCATTGTGTAAACTGTGTTAATGTAATTAACGGTAGTGGTCGATCTGTTTGTTTTCTATTGTGGCCTGTGCACCGGCTGCACTTGCCTGCCATTTCACTGTGCAATATCCGTTCACTTTTTGTCTACTGCCTTACATCTATTGATCATCGGTGCTGTGGTGTATGCTGTACCAGGAATAAGATAGCTACATTTGATCCTCACGGCCGTGTACGGCACTAGACTCCGTATACTCTAGCTATTAAAATTTCTGTGCATTCCTTGGCAGGTGTGAACAAACAGTAATATCGTGGGAAAGTGTTGACACTGACTGACGCTCCTCATGACCACCCACAGGTCGTGCCCCATACGCCTTGCTCTCCCCTCCCCCTCTCACACTCCATTCTCAGTGGACAACTGGGCACATGCCTGGACATTCACTTGGCTTCCATCGAGTGCAGGTATTAAGACGATTCATAAGTTTTTTTTCTGTCAGCTGTGTGTTTGATGACTGATAGATATACAACAGTCAAAACTGGCAGTATTTTACTAAGGCTAAATCTACCACATGTTTATTTGTTACCACAACGTATGTCATTCGTCCTATCGCACTAATTACTGTGATGCCTGCTCCATGCAGCAGCGGTGCTATGATCTCAGCAGCAACACACACCCTCACCATGTACCGCAAACTCGAGCATTGGCTGAGTAATGATATACTGAAATCGTCACACAATTGCATGTGCTTCCAGGTGTGGGGTAAACACACTGCAGGCATTAGTGGGCACCCATGTCAGGTGATACTGCCAGACATGGCAACATCAGACGTCGCTTTACACGCTGCACAGTCTTGCTCGCCACTGCTAACTGCCATCTAGACGTTCACTACTTAACAATAGCACTTCAATTTGTACGCCCAGTTCAGCTGGCGTGATGTGTGGTCGGACAGTCTATCGCTTTCAATCACAGATTAACAAACTTGACACAGCGCCCACAGCTATCCGAGCAGCATTGGCGTTGGGTCTCATGGTCAAGGACAGTATCGGCTGATACCAATACTGGCCGATATCGATACCACGCAATACCAGCAGATATTGGATAACAGGCAATACCCCTGTAGCAGTATCGTTCGAACCCTATCTGAAATTTAAATTAGTATTAGTACTAGAATACTGAAGCTACATTCTGTGGAGCGTCTGATGCCAATGGACTGTTTGTCTGTCTGTACGTGTCTTTGTATGTCTTGCTGTTTTTGGGTCTGTGTATCTAAGTATGTGTCTGCTTGTATTTCTAGGTGGTTGTGATAATACATTGAAGCTACACTCCCAGGAGCGTCTGATGCCAATGGTGCGTGGGGAGATCAGTGAAGAGACTTACGACTACGATCTTATTGTCATCGGTGGTGGATCCGGCGGGCTTGCTGCGGCAAAGGTGCTACGACTCTGCTTCACTTTGCATCTAATCTAATCTAATCTAATCTAATCTAATCTAATAACGATTTGATACAGCACCAGAATGTCTCAGTGTTAAATTTAATTGTGAATCAGAAGTGCTTACATCTAGTGCCTACCAACTATCATGGCTACAGTTATGTCGATAGTAAGTAAGTACGTGAGTAATTTTTATAGCACATTAAATGTAATAACTTCGAATGTGCTCGATGTGCTAGTAGAACGAGAAATAGAAATGTTTTAGATCTCATCTAAAAGTAAGTAGCTCTCTCACAAAGTTACGAGCAAACATCTGAATTTCGAATGATGTGTTCAAATTGTGCATTGTGACTTTTTGATACAGTATTTGATATATATTTATTCCATTTTGTTCTAAGCTGTACTAAGAATGGAGACATTTGCACTCTACAGAAGCATGCCCATAGTGCTCTGATAGTGTGTGTTGCTAATGCAATAAAATTTTAGCTCAAAAATGCTTATGGCACTGCAGTCACTTCACTAACTTGCTATTTAATGCAGGTCTGCCTATTGGCACGGCAGGACAGACCAGTGGGTGCCATCTGATGCATCAGGGCTCACATTCTCGAAATTGTTTGAGGAATTTTCTACAAATCTTCTAAGTTAGGTGACTTAGGATTTCCGAACAACATAACATCGATCTGTGTGTCTGTAGGAAGCTGCAAAACACGGTGCAAAGGTGGCATGTCTGGACTTTGTCAAGCCAAGTCCGCAAGGAACCACCTGGGGTCAGTGGTTGACACATTGCTCACATTGTGTCTGTCTGTCTGTCTGCGTCTGTTTGTCTCTATGTCTGCCTGTCTAACTTTAACCTGTGCAGATTTGCAGATATTTGCTTAGTATGGACAGTGTTTAGCAGTGCTCATTCTAATAAGTTAGAACTTATGAAAACCCCACAACCCACAAAGTTGGGCCTCTGAAACAGGATAGTGGATTTAATCCCCCAAAACCTAAAGCCTGGTAATTTGTTGTAGTGCTTTTAGTTTTTAAAACATTTTTTAAAACTTTGCTGTCAGTGCTCTGTCTGCATGTCTGTCTGTCTGTGTCTGTCTCTATGCTGATGTGTATGTCTGTGTGTAGGGCTAGGTGGGACGTGTGTAAACGTTGGCTGTATTCCCAAGAAGCTGATGCATCAGACAGCATTGCTAAGTGAGTTGTTCTTTTATGTCTGCTCTCACTGTAGGTGCTCTAGCTGTCTTAGAACTACCTTCATCACCGACCATGTTTTCATGTTTGTCTAGTTTGATTAACTGAGCAAAAGACTGACTGTTAAAGGTTACATGTAGCTTTTTATGGGAAAGCCATCTCAGAGCTACTGAGCATCATCTGCCATATGGGATCACACTGTGTCCTGCCACTTGACTGACGCAGATGAATTCAACCCCAGCCAGACAGGCCGATACATGATTAACATTCCGTGGAGGGATGGAAGGCTGAACTTGGTGTTGGTTATATACCAAGATGGTTTACCTGCCCACAGACAGTTATTCTACCAAGTGGTAATTACTTGATAGTGTCCCACCTGGAATCCAAACCCATGAGCTTTCGATAGAGAGTTGAACATGCTGCCAATACACCAGTAAGCCACGATGTATGCTAAATGTATATCTGTTGCATTTTATCAGTTAAACTACTGAGGGTTACTTGCAGTGCGACCACCAGAGACTTGGGATTTTTACGCGCGAAACGTCTTAGCCATCGCAATTCTGTCCGTCTGTCTGTCAGTCACATGGGTGGATCAGTCAAAAATGGTGCAAGCTAGGATCACCAAGTCTTTACTGTTGGCTGCCTGGAAGACTCTAGTTTTAGCATCAGTAAAGCTTTTCTATAAATTCGAAAGGGATCACCCCGAACGAGGGCGCTAAATGAAAGGGGGTGGAAATAATTTGCGATTTTCAGCCAATACGTTGGCTGAGTGAGACAGGTTGCGCCCTCTGGCGAGTACAGGTAAAACACTATAGATAATTAGCTGCCAGTCGTCTGGCGCCCTCTGGCGACTGTAAAAGAAACATCGTTGCTAGGATGGGCGAACTTCACTTAGATTGTGTTTTACTGTGCTTTCAAACATGCACCACATTGTTGCGCATTCCCCTTTGCATTAGCTGGGCTTTTCTTGTCGTTTCAGCAATGGAACTGAGTAACTAGCTGATAGCGACCTGACTGGGAGTCGAACCTGTGACCTCATGATCATAAGTCTGGTGCCGTATGCCACCAAGCCAGAATACCTGAAGAGTTGCCAGTGTACTGTAGACATAGAGCTGTACTAAGTATGGCTGTTAGCAAAGAGAAAGTAACCCTATAAACTAGCACTAGTAACAGTGCAGCATGTCAGTGTGAATGCTCGCTGACATTGTGCGCTTTATAAATTAAATTTACTTACTTACTACTTACTTACTAATGCTGTACTAACAGATCATATCAGATCTTGATGATGGCCATATTTATGTATTTGTTATGTATGTAGGTCGAGCACTGAGTGATGCTCGGGAATTTGGCTGGGAATTCAGCAGCGAAGGTATTTGTCTACATCTGCTACTCTCCGTGGGATGGTAAAATGAGCAGTAACTCATTTATATGGGTTACAGAAGGTGGTGACCTTAGTACAGCTGACTGGGGCTGCCTAGCCGGCTGCTGTGTTAGCCTGTGTCTGCAGGCTGCACGTGGTGGCTATGTGGCTGGCGGCTTGGGTTAGTGACGAAAAGCGCATTAGAGGCGTTGTACGCGAGATGCGCTATACAAATTGACACCTTTTAACTTTTTACCTTTACCAGTGCCTGTCTTTGACAGTAAAACCCATGATTTACATACACGGAAATATGACGTCAGCATGACCTTACCAGTAGCAAAGAATATCTAACTTTTTTACGTGTGGAACAATTGTTTTCTCCTAAACATCCCTTGAAAATTTTGCGGAAATCTGAGCATTCTCTACGGAGATATAAAAGAAAACGTGAGTGGGTGTTTTTTTCTGAACACAGTGTAGTTTACCTGTGTGCGTCAGGTTGACTGCAGTAGCAGACCAGTGGTACAGACAGCTGCTGCCTTGAAAACTTAAAGGTTGTCTATAGCTCTTAGTGGTAACCCTTTTCAAAGCTGCCATATAGAATCAAACAGTGTTATCTGCCACCCGACACAGGTACGTGCCTGCTTTAATACTAGCCAGGTTGGCAGGTGCTTGTTTCACCAACCCCGGAGGGATGGAACATCATGGAAAGTTGAGTTGACTTTGGTGATTGGTTTTATACCAAGATGGTTTATCTGTCCAGCGACAGTCACTTATGCACGCAAATACTAGCCACTTGAGTTGAACAGGAGTCGAACCAACATTTTAACCGTTATGCTATCAAGCCGTCTTAAGTCGCAGTTGTATTCTGTGATGTCTGTTGTAGTGACTCACAGCTGGGAAACCATGAGACAAGCCATTCAGGTATTTTCCAATATCTCATCTGTTATTAATTGCTGTTTACGTGCGATAGCAGAATGCTTCGTGCATCTTAGCCATGACCTGGGTGTCCACCCGTCTGTCTGACCATCACACCCTGGCACTGTATCAAAACGGTGCAAGCTAAAGTCACAAAATCTTCACCATGTGCTGCCTCAAGGTCTCTAGTTTTTTGTGACAGAATTTTGTGCCCCTGGGTGCAGGGGTTCCCCTCGAACGAGGCGTCAAAGAGGGGTACTCCCTAAAAAGACATTATTTTGCTGTTACTGGCTCATGTAGTGTGAAAACGGTTGCAGATAGGTGCAGACATGCTGCTTATAACAAGCACTGGTGATGGGCTTTTTAGATTTATCAACATTGATGACCTTGAACCCCCAAAAAGGGGTTTTTAGTAAATTTTTCGCAATTTTTGGATGCAATACACATTTCAACACTGAATTGCAACGAAATGGCTGGAGATAGACTAAGACAACCTGCGTACGAAATTTTTAGCATTTCAAGTCCCGACCCCTTAGGTTCAAGGAGGCTGCCACAGGTGGGCGTCATAGACAGCTATCCCCCCTTACTTCAATGACCTTGAACCCCCAAAATAGGGGTTTTTAGTGATTTTTTTTGCGATTTCCGGCTGGACCTTGACAACCTGTGCATGGCATTTTTAACATAGAACGTTTATTTTTAAGAATCTAAGTTTCGATCTTTTAAATTCAAGGAGTCTTCCGTATGGAAACCTGAAATTCAAGTACTTTTTTCAAAATGCATTAATACTTATTGCTGTAGTCCTACGCTGATTGACAAAGTGGCAGGACCGTTGCTATCACGTGTCACATGAGCTTTGCTCAAATTACTTGTTTCTGTTTCTCGTACTATCTATGATCTCTGATGATCTCGACATAGTTCTGCTTAAGTCAGTCAAGGCGCATGTCTGTATTAAACACCAGTACAGTGTCATGACAGTGTGTTGCTTTGCACTGTTCTAGGGGTAATGCACTAAATTGCAGTTCAAGGCAGTTCTGTTGAAAAACATTTACGAATTTCTAGTACAAGACAGCAAGATGTTAATAACAAAGAGTAAACTCAGTCACAAAATGTCACCTTTGCTTCTGTTACTGGTAGAAGAGGCTGTGTTTAGTCGCTGTAGACAATCGGCCAGTGGCAGCTGATTATAGTTAGGTGATGATCGGTCTTTATCGACAACATACTGTTGTTAAAAACTATCAGCACGGTAACTGTAGATGAGTTAAATGCCAAAACATTTTTTACAATTCGCAGTAAATAAAATTACGCTGACCAATGTTGGCGATTTTGGGTGCAAGCTCGAAATTATGTGCATGGGCATCGGTGAGATGTGGTACCGGTGTTCTACACTTGGGTGGTAACAAGTCATCGAAGGGGATGAGCGAGTAGGTGATTGTTTGATTCAACGAAAGAATTGTTTGTCGCCCTGTTCACAGAGGGCAACCATAAGGAGTCACCAGTGTAATAAGATGATTTGCCAATGACTTGCCAGCCTGGCTATCTTATCAATGCGTCCATAGTGCAAATAACATGAAGTAATTTGTAGTCATGTGTGGTAATGTGATGCTAGGACCACATCGGGTCGTTGAATTTTAACCACAAAGTTGCTCTGAGGTCAGCTTCAGTCACCTACATCAACGCCTACGCCGAGTTCATCGAGCCTCACAAGATCAAGGTCTGGACTTTCGTACTTCTACTGCTGCTGCTTGTTGCACAGCTGTGATTATGGTGATGTAAAGGTCACAGTGACCACTTGTCTGGAAAAGCTGGAAATGTCGGGGAATTTTACAGATGTCAGGGACTTCAGTAAAGATCCAAAATGTCCGGGAATTGTCACAATAAATAGCCCAAAAACTTTCCCAAAAATTGCATCCCATGCGCATTCTGCCATCAAATGGCAATTGATCCCTGCCATGCACTATGGTGTGCTTAAACAGATAGTTAACACTGATTATACACAACAGTCGCGTATTATTCCCACGCTTGGACCACACCAACCATAACGTGTCTTTTGGTTCCCGTGCATTTCGAGTTTCCGCACCACAAGTGTTTAATTCCATTCCTCTTCATATCCGTCAAGCTCAAACACTCACCTCTTTCAGACGTCATCTTAAAACGTATTATTATCAGTCTGCTTATCTTGCTCCCTAGCGCTCCTCTCCAGTGCGCCCTGATTCTGTTCTGAGATTTTGGCGCTACATAAATTGGTACATACTTACATCTGCAGATTATCTACTACAATATGGGCACATAGACTAACCCACATAGTCGAAATACTAAAACGTGGAAGGCCTCAAGTTGGGGTTTACTTATGCACATGTCAATCATTATAGACATATTTTCACAATAGAAGTAAGGAGGTCGACATATATGCAGATCTACTTCTACACAACGATAAGTGATGGTGCAGGTTTGCGGTGTGTGCAGTGCACTGACAGGAACGGTGCCGAGAAAGAACTGACGTCAAAGTTCTTCATCATTGCTACGGGAGGTCGGCCGAAGTATCCCAGCATTCCCGGCGCCAAGGAGTTTGGCATCTCCAGGTCAGCGTGTTTCGGCTGCTGTTGTGTCTGTCGGCTAATGGCCAGTTCATACTGTTAAGTTAAGAAGTTGTGTTGCAGGTCAACTCAGCTCAGCTGCCATGACAGCTGGGTGACAATGCACTGATTAATATTGTCCGCTAGCCTGACTGAGTATTTGAGTTGAGTTGAGTTGCATTGGTTTCATAAGTGTGAATTGGCCATAAGTCTTGTACAGCTGTGTATCGTTCACAGTGTCTAATACTGTGATCAGTTTTGAAACATTTTTGCTTTATTAGATCAAAGTAAAGGAGGTGAAATTGATTGAATGTGCACTACTTTTCTGTATTATTTAATATAACTTACATTTTCAATATTGTTTTGTCTGCTATCTGGCAGCTTACTGTCAGGCTGCTGTTACTACATTAAAGGTCCATGGCCACGGTCAAACTCACTTGTGAAATTTCTGTAGATCTGAATTAGACATTTTACCTTGCATATATAATATGTTGATTTAAGCTTTAGAAGTATATGAAAATAATGCACAAATTATAACAAAATGCAGCGTTACGTTACATTATGCAAAATAATCTATCTAAGTCAGTGGCTGGAAGTGATGTCACCGTGTACCCAGTCAGTGTTTACCAATTAATTTTAATATTTTTAATGGCAGAAAATACTGTGTCGCATGACAACTGCAGCAGTACATAGGTAGGCAATGTGATTTTATAATGCTTATTGTTTCTGTGCATATTTTGCGCTGACTACAGGTACACGCAGTGATGTCATCAGCCTGTCAACATGGCGTCTTGTTTTCTGCATTGTTTTCGTAGATTGTTGACTTCTAATGTAAGTTTCTTTGTGTTGACGAAACGCTGGGTGCCGATATTACTGTTAAAATTCTCAGAAAATTGTGCTTTTTTCGGAACATGGTACGTTAATTTTTGTGTCAATGGATCTTTAAAGCTTATCATGATGCTATGTGTCTCTGGAATGTGCTGCCTCAGTAAGGGTTGGATCTAAGGCTACAGTTAGTTTGCTGAGCTTATTAGTTCTTATTGTGTGTATGTCTCTAACAGTGATGACATATTCTCGCTGGAGTATTGCCCTGGTAAGACTCTGTCCGTCGGAGCCAGCTATGTGTCGCTCGAATGTGCGGGGTTTCTGCGAGGTCTTGGTCTTGATGTCACAGTGATGGTACGTTCAATTCTACTGCGTGGCTTTGACCAGCAAATGGCGGAGTTGGCAGGTGATTACATGAAGACGGAAGGTGTCAAATTTCTGCGACCTTGTGTGCCGACCAAGGTCAGTCAGTTGGTCTCTCTCCCTGTCTCTCTATAACACTTCTGCTCTTTGTCTCTGCCTCTCTATGTAGTATGTAAATGTCCAGGTAAAGGTGGTGTATAGCTGTTAACAAACAAGTAATTTGAGCAAAGCTGACATGATGCACGTGCTTAGCGGTCATGCCACTTGGGCAATCGTTTACCGCATGCAATAGAATAATACTGCGTTTTGAAGGAGTACCCAAATTTGAGGCCTCCGTATGGAAGACTCCTTGAATTTAAGAGGTCAAAATCTGTTCTGTTAAAAATGGATGTTCTATCCTTAAAATTTCAAAGGCCTACGCAGGTTGTCAAGGTTTATCTGCAGCTATTTTGGCGCAATTCACTCTTGAAATGTGCGCCACAGCCGATAATTGCAAAAAACACAAATCCCCCATTGTTCAACGGAACCCCACGCTTATACAAGACCCATCTTCAATTCGAGGTTTACGGTAATAGTGGTGTGGTGGGAATTTAGTAGTGGTGTGTCCAGGCTCTCCAGGCCTGTACCATGGCTCTACTCTTAGTGTAGTAACTGCGTTCTGTCAGCACCTGATAACCTGGAGCCCGATTCACAAACATTGTCGTAAGACATGTCGTAAGACATGTCATAAAATTATCATAACTCATCATTTAAGATGTCATAAGCTGACATGTCATGAGCTGCTGACTAGTCAGTAAGTAAAAGCGGTCGTTTAGAGTTAAATTTGTAATGTTTTAATTTAGAAATTTCTAATATTCTGACTACACAATTTCGAGTACATGGTGTTAACATAGGTGCTGATTTATTTTTTTTATTTGTTTAGATATTTTTATTTATTGATTGTTTTGATTTTTTAAATTTTTTTTATAGTTTATTAATATTTGCTAGTTTTTAGAGACAATAGGCCTGTTGAAAGTTGTACGAGGGTGGGAGAGGTAAAGTATTTGAAGCATTTCTTGGCCGTGGCACACTCTGCTGCACTCTCTAGACAGTGCATGGTAGCGATTGCGTTAGCTATTTAACATTTAGCTACTACATTAAATAGTTGTATAGAACCTACAACGAAAGAAAAACAGTCTGCACCAATCACCGATAGACAGCGGTAGACTGTGCAGTTTTATTTTGGTATTGTGGTACTGTCGAGTATCGCGATATTTGAGTCATTATCATTAATTCATTTGTCGCACTGCATAACACTACGCTGTATTATTTTTTATTCTATGTCCGTTGTCAAGATATGTGTTTACATGGCTATGGCGTAGCAACGGTCTATCGCCAATGCAAAGTGCTCTTTATTTATACATTAATAATTTATCCAGCAAAAAGACCACGCAAAACAGATATAGTATAAATGTGACATTTCTAGATTACGAGTATAATTGAATTAAAGGTCTTATAAATAGATAC
>Ga0209367_1004512_pt1 | contig 19233 bp, 11 predicted proteins | sample WorMetLIZISLAND2_FD_187412 | JGI IMG/M metagenome (GOLD analysis project Ga0209367, IMG submission 187412) | Marine gutless worms symbiont microbial communities from Max Planck institute for Marine Microbiology, Germany - Olavius geniculatus... ...
GTGTAGGGAAGGGCGCAGTGAACTTGCGCTGCGTGGACGTGGACGTGCGTCTGGTACACGAGCAGTCAGTGACGCAGCACGGCAGTTGACTCTTCAAGGAACGTTGTCGTCGCTGTCCGTAAGATGGCGCTAGTGTCTCACCGGCCTCCTCACAGTCGTCGTCGACACGGAAACCGGCCGCCGCGGCGCAGGCGCAGTCTGGACATCCGGGCGCGCGTGCGCAATCGTCGACCAGCAGCGACGGGTAGATGACGTCATCGTGACGACTGCGCGCCTGGCGCACCGACCTTGTGACGTCATCAGCACCGCGAACTACCGGCACGTACGGCTCGCGAGTCTTTCGACGTGAACGCTTGCGCGTGTGTGAACTAAACAATAACAACGACACCGGCGATCGTTATCAACGAACTATTTCAAACACTCACAGCACCCATGATTCTCACTCTTCACTAGTTGGCGGCACTACTGCAAGGCAACTAGTAATGTCCCTCGACTCTTTTATCGAGGACTTTTTGCACGCTGCGTTCAGTGCCCTGTTTTAGCTTGTTATCGCAAAGGTGTCTGTCCGTCAGTCACACTCTTACTCGTACACACTCACCAGTTTAGCTTGCCGTCACTTTCTATCAGGTCCGCGATTACCTTCTCAGCCTTATAAGTTATAACATTCACAAATCATCAGATCATCATCATCATCATCATTTATTTGGTAGAAAGCAGAAGACACGCAATAGTAGTTGCAACAGACACACAGAAAACACAAGGCTATGTAGATAGCACTTACAGTGACCCTTAATAAAACAAAGACAATCTAAAACATACACATAAAACATACACATAAAACACGCATTTGTGAAAATAAGACAAACAGCCGACTGAGGCTGACTTGAGTATAGGTTACTGATTTGAACTAGGCCTACTAGTAAGATGGTTAGAGAAGTCAACCAACTGGATAGTTCTCTTAAATGATTCAAGTGTTTTGAAATTCACAACATCTGTTGGAAGACCATTCCGTACATTTATTACTCTCATACTAAAGAAGGAACTTCTAGATGTACAGCCACTAAAAGGCTTATACAATTTGTAGGGATGACCCCTGGTGCTTGCACTGCAAACTTCAAAATAATCAGCTACGTTTATGCTCGTGAGGCCAAAAACAATTTTATAACATAAAATCAGATCAAAATGCAATCTACGAACTTCAAGTAGCTGACAGTCTTTAAAGCACATCTCGCTAATGACAATAACTAGGGTTTTTCAGTTTCACGAAGAATAGCCTATTCATCACCAGTAATCGATACTTCGTTACTCACCTCCTGTTTAGTTGAAATACGACGCAGAGCAGCACGGCGCCGGTTATTGTACCCAGAGTTATACCGACCAACACTGCGACCAGTACGCCTGCGTCCACCAATTACAAAGAATCCGCAAGTAACAAAGTAAATGCGCAAGAAAATTGAAAGGCACAAATGTAACAGTTAGGCGCAAAGCGCCGCGATTTTAACGCTCGAACAAAAGTCTAGCGGTCGCTTAAACTGTTCAAAGTCAATGCCGGCTTGTCTCAAATGAACCGGAAGTCTGTTCCACAGTTAAGGGGCTGCAGCCACAAAACGTTAATGAGATATTTGTACCGAATCATAACCTGTTCAAGTATACAAAAATGCAATTTTAGAAATATCAATTTTGCATAAAGATATTATGTTACGTTCGTTTTTGTCAAGATCCTGTCAATGCGAAAATTCGACAGTAATGCTGATACCCCGATCCACCAGCAAACTTCCAGCAAATGTATCCAAAATACACCTGCTAATTGCTCGACGTTTGCTGGATAAATTTGCTGGACATTTGCTGGACGTTTGCTGGAAGTTTCCTGGAAGTTTCCTGGACGTTTGCTGGATCGTGTAAACACCCTATAAAGTACATTATCATTGCGGGTCGACATGTCCATAAAATAGCTCCTGTAGGACTTACTTGTTAAAATTGACTTTTTTTGCATTTTTAGTTAGCTAATTGAAAATGTAAAAAAATCAATTTTAACAAGCAAATCCTACGGGAATACATGTGGACCTGGACTATATTGCGCATATTGTTGTTGCTGACCGTTTTCGAAGCGCAGTTGCAGACGTGATAGCGCCGTCGGTTTTATTGTCACAGCATCTTCGCTAGCTGCAAACAGAAGTTTTTTACAAACCATTGAACACAGGTCTCACGCACACACTCGCGGTCTACGACTCAAAAGACAATGGGCTACTTCACTTTTTGATTTAGACTTTCGCTGAGGCTTTTCGCTGAGTCAAAGCTAAAGCTGAACGCTTAAGTCTGTACTTAGACCACAGTTCAACTAAACTTAACGAATGCAAACATTATAGGCCTACTGCCTGTGTGGTTAAATGTTAAATGCGACTCGTTATAGTACGCCTACATGTATATGACGTTGCCATTGATAGCCAGCTTAAAGGTGCATAGAAAACGACGTAACTGAACTGAACTGAACTGACATGGATCAGTTGTTGACGAACTGATGAATGGGCAAGCAGTAATTTTGCATTATGCACTGTGAGGCATAAAAAAACACCAAAATTTTTCGATCATTACTTAAAGGTGGATTGTCTGATACAACTATTGTCTGGTACAACTATTTCTGATATAACCAACCTTTAAATGATTATTTAAGTTTCCACGTCACTTAACATGTGCTGCTGAGCTACCTGGGGAAATCAAAACACATGAAATCGGCGTTAAAATAAACAACAATGCTAAAAAAACCGTCTGTGGCATTATTGATAGTAACCTAGAGAAAGATAACGATATTTCAATAGTTTTTGATAGAAACATTTTTGACACAACTGGTTATCAAATGGCCGTTCAAATACCCAAATTTTATCACTTCATATAATTATGTAGCCCCTATCAGCCATAATCACAGTTCATTCGACAATGTTTGCAGTGTCTTGCATCAGTGAGTCTATCGAACGCTGTTTTGAAATGTCAGTGAACTCAAGAAGCGACTGGTTCAAGTCTGGAGCAGAACACTATCAACACTGATAGCAATAAATGGAGAATGCATCACCTTGCCTGTGTGTACACAAATGGCCGATATTGCAAATATTTACTGTCAGCAGTTGCACAACTGGACAACTGGATAAACTGTGAGCCAAAGCGCTAAAAATTAAAACAAAATGTGCTAAATGTGTTATGTGAATCAAATAATAATGCACTGAATAAAAATGTAATATTTTGATTGTTTTGTTTTCCCCAAGTAGTGTAGAAACAGAAGTTCGGTTAGGCGGTAACATAAGTGGTCATCTGACGGCTACTTGTGTCTGGAATATCTGTCACATATATGCATCACCTTGCCTGTGTGTAAAATTTAATAATTTGTCTTCAAGTTATGATCGATAAATTTTGGTGTGTTTTTATGCCTCACAGTGTAGTAGTCACCGTCTAACGGCGTCGGTAACTGCGTGACTACGCGCACGTACGCGACTACGCGTCAATTAATGACCATCAGGCTCTCCTTTTTCGCCCGTCGGTCAGTTCGTCAAGAACCAAATCCTGTCAGTTTACTTCAGTTCAGTTCAGCTACGTCGCTCTATACGCGCTTTTAGTATACACAATAAACGGTAGAAGGGAAAAAGTCCAAAGTGTCGAACCCCCAGACTGGTGCAGTTCGACTGAGTGCATGTGCTATCCACAGACAGCGTATACATAACGCATTTGGAGAATAATATCATGAGTTTGAACTAAAGTGTGCTTGCTGCATTAAGCTGGAGAAGAGCGAAAGAGTTTCAGCTTTTGGGAGATGTCATCGAAACTTCCTATCGGGCTTTGCTGCGGGACGCCAAACTCCTGAATTCGTGGCGCAGCCCCTGCTAATCTCTTGCCTGGGGAAAACCAATAGTTAAGAAAAATTAACTAAAACTGAAAGACAAAATAGGCCTAGCACGATAAAATCGAGAAACGGATCGCCAGTGTACAGGTCTAATATATAACAAAAAAAGTTGCAAACAATGTGTTCCAATAGTTGTCTTGAATAGACTGATAGGTTGAACTAGTAACTAATAGGCCTAATTTATCTAAGTTAGGCTATATAAAGTCATCGGACAGTCGATTCTGAAGAAGGTAGCAGTGGTTGCCGAAACGTCAGCAGTAACTGATATAAATGTTGTATTTTGATGAAATTACATAACTTATTGGTGTTCCACAGTTGTGACGTTTGAACTTTATGAACTTTGTGAATAAAAGCAAAGTTTACTGCAACTTGCGCCTGATAGATGAAATTGAAAAAAAAATCTCTCAATAATAATGACAATACCTATTGACCTGTTTTGAGACGAGTCCGAGTGACTAAATGTAATTTGAAGTTTTGGAAACTTTTGTCAACATTTGCGCACCGCCAAGGACACTGCTGAAGTGGTTTGGCGATAACAATTTGGTCTGAGTGTGGATCTCAGAAAACAACCATACGGTGAGTCGTGTTTCAATTATTGTCGCCAGAAGAAGCTGGCTGTGGTCGCACGCACCTGCTGGTCTGGTGCAGTTTCCTACGTGTCCGGACCACCGACCGTCGCGACACGTGACGTAGAAAGTCTCCGCTGATTGGTTGCAGATGATGGCGGCGCTGTCAAGATGGCGTGACACGAACGCGCCATCTGGCGGACTGATCTCCGAACAACCGATCACTGCGCATACAGCGTCGAATGAACGCAAATCAAATACCGTACAGAATAACTTTATCTGCTTTCGCCTAACAGGAGCAGCAGCAGCAGCAGCAACTTTGATTACGGCGCACGCCAGAACGGAATATGGACGTCACGACTGCATAGTTAAACGGGTCCGGATGTCGCCGGTGCGTGACTTGGACCGATGATGCTAATGCCCGGCACTCGGCTGCAGCAGCTGCTTTACTGCATGTCATGCTATATTGATATCAGACATCGTAAAGGCTATCTACAGCTCGTAGCGTCAGTTTCTGCGTTAACGATAGTTCTATGGCACACGATGAGTTAAAATAAATATAAAAGACGAAAATTTTATATGCAACTGGATGCTAATTATAGTTTTTTTCTATGTGCTACAGTTTACTTTCAGGTTTCTCAAAAGATCTCATTTTAGTTTTGACATACGCCTACTTTTGCGTTTCAGTATGCTCAGTATACTTGTCCTAATTTGTATTTCATTCCGCACAGTTTTCTTTTTTCAACCGAAAAATTCTACACAGTTTACTTTCGTTTTCGTTACAAACATACATCTCCGAGAGTGAGACTGACCGGTGTAATGCAGCAACTGCAGAGGAGCGTGGTCTCCGTGTTCACTGTGACCCCGTCGCGGCTGCTGCTGTTGCTGCTGGTATTGATGATGTTCTTGTTCTTCGTCGTCGCCATGGTGGTCGACGGTGGATGCAGCTGGCGTCGACGGTACGACGCCCGGCGACGTCATCCTGCCGACGAAGTAGACGGCGAGACGGTTGGACGACGAGTAGTAGGTGCGGTCAGGCTGAGGCCGCACTGACGCTGACTGACAAGCCGCGTACGTCGACTCATCACCGCTGACCACGTCCACGATCTTCCACGTTGAAGTGCAGACAGCCACTCCAGTGCGTGCTTCCAACGACGATGTCCAGTCTGACAGTACATCATCATCGCCACCTTGCAGCAAAACGTAACAAGTTACCGACACGCCGAAGCATTCAGCTGCTACTTAGATGGCTTGGTGGCCTAACGGTTGAAGCGTAAAGCGTGTTTTCCATCCAATGTAAGGCACGCAACGTATACAACGCGACAAACGTAACGGACGTAACGCAACAAACGTAGCTGACGCAACGGACGCTTTTTTTGCTTTTTGGCTGTTGCGTCAGCTGCATTCGTTGCATTTGCTGTGGTACGATTAATTGTCCCCGACATTACCTCTCCACCGTCACTCGCGGTCTTCAGGCAGATTCACAAAAATCTTTTGTTCTATCATTCGTACCCGGACTTGCTCATAAAATGACAGTTTACTCACTTGATTTTATAGAAACGATGCTTGTCATTTAAGCGACGTGCTCAAACACCTCTCTGACGACGACGACGACGACGAAGTCAAATTTACCGTCATAGAGCGAGCTGGCGTCAGCAGCGAAGGATGTCGTCGAAGCCAATCTCCACGTGACGTTGAAGCGCTGTCCGGCTGCTGTCTGCAGTATCCACGGACAGCTTGCCGATGACGTCACGGCCTCCTCACCTCCAGCACTGACGGACCCTGGCCGAGGAAACATGGCCAAGTAGCCGTCGCTAGATGTCAGCACCGTCTCGTTGCCGTGTGTACAGTCATCACTGAACGACGCTGTCAAGCGCAAACAAGCACCGAAGTAATTTCATAAAAGGCGAAATCGCTTTTCGTCTTTATTCGTCAGGTGGCAACAGCAATTTGCACTTGCATGTTTTAGCCAAATATCCCTTTCCTTTAGGGTCAAGGATTTTTTGACACAATGTGTCAGAAGGTCCACTAGTGACAAACGCCAACTGACACGTAAAGCCGCCGAACGGTTTCAGTATAGGGTGCAAGAATGTGACAGACAAACGAAAGACCACGCTACGGAGAAGCGTGTAGAAATAGGCGAAATTTGTTGCGCTGCGAGATGCGATTACGCCTAAAACTTAACCCTCTCAAACATATAAGATCCTTAGACTGGTGCTAATCGTTGTTTTCTTGGCTCTCAGGCAGACATTAGTTTACACTGCGAGACCACGGATACGGGGATTGCGCAGTGTGCCCGTTGGCGCCCCATCTTCCGCTGGTAATCACTGTGTCTGCGGTTCCCACAGAGGGATCGTCAAACAGAGCGAATTTTGATTGTAAAAAAATTACGAAAAAGTCGGGCATGGTCAAAAAATAAAGTAGTTAGATTTTTGTGGCGATTCGGATTCTCGTGTGGAGTGGATAGGCTACTAGATCATCATCAGCCTGCAGGGTGATAGCAGCTGTATTGTTTTTCATATTCGTCAGGTGACAGAGCCATTCGAGGCGGAGGTTTGAGATCTCTGATTGCTTCTAGTTAAATAGTGCAGACCGAGTATCGTCATTATCAAAAGCTGAGACGATTGTGCACTGCCCTCGCCCAGTGAAGAGGCTTCAGCCTCCGATGTGGTGATATTAATGTTTTATCGGCAGTGTTTTGCTTACGCTGTGGACGAAATGGGCAGTTTAATCAGTGCGCTAATGCTGGCCGATATCGATGCACTAAGCGCATTGTATGAAGGCGTATATGGCATATTAAGTTGCAGAAAAAACACCATAAAAATCATACTACAACGGACCAGTAGCGTACGCGGGATAGTGCGATGGGGTTATTTTTTCCCATTGCTCCTCTGTACCCTTACTCCTCTACAGCGAGTGACCAAAAGTTAGTCACCGAACTGCGAAGTGGCATACGACGCGAAAATCAGCCTTATACAGCAAAATGTCAAGCCGACAGGAGAGCAGATAAATACACAATACTTATATCTAACAGCAGAATGGTTAAGAAAATATCAAACGTAAGCTGAAGACGAAAGAAAAGCGAAGGCATTGCAATAAAATCAAACGGCGAGACGCGGCCGCACACCGGATAACGGTTCGAGCACGATGAATGACTCGAGCTTACTGGCAACATCATGAGAAGGAAGGTCAGGAAAGGTTAGGGACATGTGGGTAGAGAGCGTTAAGGACAGGACCTACAGGAAAGAGGAAGCGATGATATATTCAGGCAGCGGGATGTGTCAGAGCCAGGAAGTCATTGAAGACATCCGTTTGTGCGGCCTCATCGTCGCTTACCAGTACGCCCACGCTGCTAATGACCAAAATAACTGATTTACGACTCAACTATTAAAACTTTTCGTTACACTAAAAAAACTTGATGAAGTGTTTTACGAAATATCTTTTTCGAAGGCAGTTAATACATAAATACCAGATTGAAAATTAGAATTTTATGGATTTTAAAAGTGCCTGTTAAACATGTGAAAAATTTACTAATTTCAAATAGCGAATGGTGTGACAACAGCATTTAGTCTGTTAGAATGTGCGCCTAAATGACTGCATACAAAAGTCATCTTTAACAACGGTTTATGCGTACTCACGTATAAAAGTAATGACAAGTGTCAAACAGCAAATATAAATGTACAAAACATCAGTTTAGCCGAGTTATAGCCCATTTTGTCCCAAATTTCGTTGCCATGGCAACCAGGTAGGGTCCGGGGTAAAATTAAATGACACCGTTAGATTCGCCATCCCCAAAAACCATACCTTAGAACCAAAAATTACGACTCTATCTTATACACAGCCAAAGTTATGACCGTTTACAGAATTGCTTAATTTTCCCCATAGGCGCCATTGTAATTTTTTCGATTTTTGCGAATAAATACGTTAAATATTAATTTCAAATTGTTTAACCCCCAAAAGGCACATCCTTGCGCGAGACCGCGTCGTTTGAGCCATTGCACGCAAAAATCCGCCGAAGGGTCTGACCTGTAGGTGAGTTGACTAAAAAAAAGGTATATGGATAGCTATAAAAAATTTTGCGTATATTTCACCTATTTGCCGAGAAGCCCCCCTTGTGCAGATTGACATGAAATTTTGCATGAGGGGTCGTCTCGCCGACGTAATAAACCGTGCCAAATTTTATCTCAATCAGATCAGGGGTTTTGATTCTATGGGGGGGTCGAATTTTTGGCTTTCCCATAAGAAAGAGAAGTCGCCGTTAACACAGGGCTTGAACTACCGTTCAGCCTGTGATAGGGCAAAGTAATATTCTGGCCACTAGCTATTGTCTCACGATGCGTATGAATGAAATTCATTCACTCTATTAGTTTTCGTTTCAAAATCCAACTCTCAGTTGTGATTTTATGAGTGCAATTGGTGCCCTATTTCTATTTGTCCCGTTTCTGAGTTCACTGAAACAACCTCCCTTACAAAAAGACTTCTTCCGGGTAGCCTACTGAAAAAAAACGGCAGAGATTGATTATACAGCACGTACCGTACGCATCATGTTATTTAGCAATACACCACATTCGTTTAACATTTAATCCACATTTACAATGTGAAATATTTTTTCCTATTTTTCGGGCGATGTAGTCTCAGACAAAAACGGCGTTAAAATTGACTGCTTTTGCAGAAAAGTTTTTTGGCATATAGTCCACGTCGTTCGTAGGCCTAGGCCTATATACTTGTAATTTCGTGAACAATTTTTCTACGAATTTGGGTCTCAAAACGTTGCTCCTGCTTTAATACATCCACAAGCTGTGTTCAGTAAAAATACAGAGTTCGGATAGATGGATCGATGCAGTTTCATCTCTCAATCAGCGCCGCTGAAAGAGAATATGATGCATCGCATGTTACAGTATGATACACAGGAGACAGTCAGCCGCAATTGCCTGCAACGCATGTAATAAAAATAGCTTCAGAAAACCTGGACGCCCACAGGGCACAGGTATTTATTTTACCACGACGTTTTAATTCTAATCTTAGTTTCAGTTATAAAGCCTATATATAACGACACTTTCTGTTTCACTCAGAAAAAGCAGCAGAAATTGACCTACATCGCCGCTGTTTGGCATCAGCGGCCAAAAGACATACGCATCGCTCAGCGACATAATTGGTCATAACTAAGTGTCTGTCTAACTGAAGTAATTATTAAAATAACTTTGAGGATGATTGGCACGATTAACAGCCGCTTAAGCTGTTTAAAGTTAATGCCAGTTTGTTTCAGATGAGCTGGAAGTACACGGTGTTTCATAAAAACCCTTTTTTCATAATTCACTCAAATGATGATTAATTTACACAAAATTTGTATCAATTGTAGCTAAAGAAATGCTAATTCAAAATATTGCAACAAAATGTAGCAGTTGATTAAATATTCTTTGCTAGTCTTGACGTAATGCTGACGTTATAATGTGTCACGGTTACAAACTAGATAGTCTCAACTGGTGCTGTCAGTTGCTACCCTGCTTCGATGGTGAGCTTAACCTGGTTCGCAGATGAAAAATGTTTATTGTGTCAGTACAAAGCAACATGGGGACATGAAATCAGGCGTCTTGCGATCCAAAAATGCAACCATTTGCAAACTCGGTGTGCTAGTGCACTGTCTTGCTCGAACGCGTAAAAGTCCAACTATCCCCACAGACACGTAAACGCCATCGCTTTACATGTTTTTGTAATTGTAACTGTAAAACTTCAACAATTTGTCATGAATGAACCAGATTTTTCACCATTGGAGCAAGGTAGCAAGTGACAGCACCAGTTGAGACTATCCAGTTTGTACCCGCGAGACATTATGACGTCAGCATTACGGCAGAACTAGCAAAAAAAATTTAATCAACTGCCATGTTTGGTTGCAATATTTTGAATTAGTATTTCTTCAGCTACAGCTGGTACAAATTTTGTGTAAATTGATCATCATTTGAGTGAATTATGAAACAAACAAAAAGGGTTTTTTTTATAAAACACCGTGTATATCACATTCGTGCACGCTGTTTAAATTGTTCGACGAATTTGCATGCCATTTGGTTTAATGACACATCGTGTTACTTAGGGGGTTCCTGTTTAACATAAAAGAGGAGATTCGAACTTCCAGCGAAAACATACAATTGCGTCTGTTTTACTAAAAAACGATTTATAATTTACCATGTGGCAGCATCGATCACCGATGTCGCTTTTTGCCAAATTACCTTGGTTTATCTTGTTTAACATAGTAGGAAATTCATGCGTGAGTGAGTTGGGTGAAGCCATATACACGTCGTCATGGAATAAATAAGTTGCCTTCCGCCACTCCAAGCGGCCGTATCTTTTAGCGTGTCTTAGACGACGAAAACGTACTTATTAAACCCTAAACTAACTCTAATACTGATCTTAACCCCAACGCTATCCCTAACAGACCTAACTGTGGCGGCCGACACCATTAGATAACGCGAGGAGGGTTGTATGTTCATACCGGTGACGCAGTCGTGTTCGATGTCCAGGTACGACTTGAAGTCCTTGCCGCACGGCTGGGCGATGGCGTCCACCGTGGCGACCAGTAGTGAGCAGTTCTGACGCCAAGCGGCGCTGCTGCACGCGTCCTGGACGTGTGAGGTCACGTCGGCGTAGCAGCCGAGCGCGTGTGCGTACTCGGACGTAATACACCGGCCGGCAGTCAGACGACCGTACAGAGCTCGTCGTATGATGACCACCTGACCAGCTGGACACGACGCGCGGAACGTCTCCGACGTGCAAAACACCTCTAGACCACACACATAGCGCTCGCCCAGTCACTCGTGCACGCCTATCTACACTGACTGTAAAAATCAACTCGCACAGAATATATTGACTGTGCACGGCGACTTCGTCCAAATTTCCTATTGTTAGACAAAAATTTTCCGGAAAAAAATTTGAAATGCTGAAATATATGGATGAGGCAATTGCCCCCTGCTTCGACGCCACTATTGATGCACGTGGTTGAAAAACTGAAGATATTTAACGTCAGTTCTTCTCTTCGCAGACATAATTTTCCCCTCATAGAGAACGAAAGACGACGAAGGCCATGCAGTGACGGCGTTGGGTTGCAGAGATTGCAGTGATGACGCATGCTGTAAGACAGAGATAGCGACGCTCAGTCAGCAAGTCCAGCAGACAATAAGCATGATAACGATGACCGATGCACGACGCCCTTCTAATTGCATCGTCACCCGCAAACAATGACTGCCGCGCTTCTCGTCGCTCGAACTACTTAACACTGTTACAGACCACAGACAGCCACTCAACCAATGCACAGTTCTATATGCATTGTGTCTGCATTAGCCTACTCATTGTTGGTCGTCACGTGTTGCAGGGTAAGCCTTGAAAACATTGTGAATACTCATTATTTCGTAGCGACGACAACAGAATTAAGAGATCATGCTATATTACTATAGTAATCTGAAATATTGTTTCAAGACGATTCATTTGACTTGCTGCTCTGCGTCAATTAGGCTACAGAGTGTTACCGGCGGCTGGACATATGCGTAGAATTACGGTTTAAGTTCATGATATGACTGGTCAACGGTTACATATGCACGACCAAAGTAATAAGCTCGTGATGACGGCAATTACCATTTTCTGACGGCTTGCCATAATTCTGTTATATTTTCTGAAAACAAAATTTTATGCATTTATTCTAACATTATGCCGACATGGGGCCGTGCCCCCAAGATGCTAAGAGTCGCACTAAAACGCGCCTCACACCGGACGCGCATTTTAAAATGCGTCAAATTCAATTTGCGGTCTGGTTTTGAGCCCTACTGGGGAGCTCACGACGCTGTCTCATAACTCACAGGCTGAAATGCCAGACTGATGGTCAGGCGTAATCAAGGTCTGAGCGCATTACAGTGGTGCAGGAGCAATTTAGCACTCAGGTGGGCCAGAAAATGCATCAAATTTGCATTTTTCACTCAAATTTTTAAAAAATCTAAGAGGGGCTACTGCCCCTACGCATGGGCATTATTTCCTTTGCAGACCTTTCCGCAATAGGGAAAAGGCACCCCATATTTTCGGTGCCTGCGGCGCCTTCATTCTTCGCCTTTAGTACTTGACTTGCCCTCACCCTCCAATCCAAATACTGGATTCGCCCGCGGATCGCAGTACAGTTTATGTTCATTTCAGTTCAGATAGCGAGTTTAGTCTGTGAGAGCGATATTACCATGCATCACCATGAATGGCCACGGAGGAATTACCGGTACGAATGACTAGGAGTTGCATTTGCGTCGGCGATCTTTTGCCAGTGCCGCCGGATTATATCGAGATTCAGCAGTGCACCGTGTATGCATTGGCTGTACGTTGATACAGAGACTGAGAGATGGCGAACTATGCAGTCGTCTCTTGCGCGACATGAAACACCGCCAGCCAGTGCCTGCGGTGCAGTATGTATGGTCGCGATCATGTCTCGTCTTCAGCGACAGACCGTCATGGCGGCCTGTCCACACCCTGGCCCGACTGACGCAAAACTAGACCCCAGCGTATCGAATTTCGTAATTGGTCGCTGTTCGCATGTGGACGGGAAGGGTGCGACTCGCGGTCTAGGGCGGCCAGACGGGGCGAGAATCTCGGCGCGAGATCTCGGCGTGCGCAACGACGACGACACGCCAACTTGATTTCCCAGCGGTGCCGCTGACGCCGCCGCCGATCCGTCGTCGTCGTCGTCGTTCTGCAGACTGCAACTCGACGCTATCATCGCCGACCGACCGACCGACCGACCGGACGGAGTCAACGCTCGGACGCGCTTCATCCGCGGCCTGCAGCCAACGGTGACCTTACAACAGCACACACCTCACACCTGCTACTGACAACGACCTCGAGGTTTTGTCTTTGATCGACGCCAGGTTTGCAACGCTGGCTAACAAGTCATACAAATCCATCAATAGGCTATATTGTCTGCCGCAGCCGTTTTGACAAAAACAGCAGCGGCTGCCGAAGCGTCAACAATAAATTAGATGGATGTTGTATTTTAATGAATTTATATGACTTAATGGACCTCGAGATTTTGTCTGCCGGACGCCGGCGATGATAACAAACCGCAGCAGGATGCAATAAGCTGCAGATCGCGGATATTAAGCTGTCTCAGTACTGTTTTACTTTTCCCGCTGTTGTCTTTTTTGATCACCGAGATCATGTGAAACCATGTTGCAAAACAAACTTAGTTTGAGGAACGCGGTGCACACGTTTGCTGAAGGCACGCAGCGCTTATCGGCCGTCGAGAAGCAAAGTTTATGTTTCGTTTATGTTTGTCACTTTTTCCCCAGTACTGACATCCCAGTCACCTAGCATTCAACGTGAGACATATAAGTGAAAATGAGATAGCGATTCCAGCTACAGGCACGACGATTGCGCCATATGTAAGTAATGACGATGACGCCAGCATCAGTGTGCCACACGGTAGGCCTACGTATATAATATGCTATATACGGACACGTGCACAGTGGACACATTTTAAGCTACTTTATTATCATCAATGTTATGCCATCCAGTTAGCCGATACAGATAATGTATGTATTTAAAGCCCATTGATAGATCTAACAAACTGAGTGAAATAACACGTGAAGCTTAAATTATAGGCTAATTCTTCCATAAACTATCAGAATTACGACCAATTCACACCTACGACGACGACGCGACTTGGCTCAACTCAACTGCTCGGCCAGGCTAGCAAACAACGCGTGCTCTGTGCACAGCAGCATGACGTCAAAGTGCTAATAACGTCACTGCATTGTCACCCACAGTCACGACAGTTGAATTGGGTTGAGTTGCGTCGTAGGTGTGAATTGACCATTAGAGGACGAAAGTTTATAAGCAAGCCGATAATTGCAAACGCAGAACCCACTACGCAAAACAATCGCAAAATTCAGCAATAACTTGGCGTGTTTGATGTGTTTTTCTTCTTTTTCTTAACGAACTCCTGTCAGAGCGTTGCCGTACTGATGACTTGGCGGCAAACGTCACTATCCTTGGCCTTCCTACAGGCAGTGCAAACTCCGAAGTTCTGTGGCTAGACGTCTTCATCAACTGTTCTTAGCCAGGTTGTTCTTGGACGCCCGGCCGGTGTTTAATGTGCTTTTGTGTAAATTAGTTTAAAATCAGTTAACTTCTTGATATCTTCATATTTATTTCTGTATCGTTACTACGGTTAAATAAATATTTTCAAAACGTTTTTTGCTATGAGCACAGTGAAAGATAAAAGCTATGAGCGAAAACGTATTCAATGACTATACAGGTCTTCGGCCTGTACAACGAGGTGCGAAAGACCGGCCTTCCGTGGGTATAGCGCATCCAAGTTTTATGAACGCCGAATTAAAAGGCCGAGTAGTACCGGTACCGGACAGTCACTATATTATACTAACCATTCGCCGGTATAGCTTATCGACACCGGCGCCGATACTTTACGGTCAATTTGAGTGGAATGGTGACAACGACGCAGGGTGTTAATGCAGCCTACAAGACGAAGCGTCAATATCTGGTTACGTTGGAATGAGCACGGCGAGAGCGACCCGAAGTCAGTCGTTGAAGCGTGCGGTCGGGTCATTCACGCCAAGCAAACAGGAAGCGGCGACTCTCGTAAAAGACAATCGAACCGCAAGCGAAGGGAGATGAACGGGCCGGGACAGACGACCAGCGCTCGCCGCAGTGTCCTAAACTAGCTAGTCGTGGTCGTTGTGGTCGCTGACGAAGCGACTGGCTGCCTGCAATATATCACCTGACTGACCAAAGCACGACGCTTAAATCCACGAACCACGTCCGATCACTGAATGTCTGAATGAATGAATGTTTCCAGTGAAGTCAGCTACCGTAGCGTCACTAGCAAACGCAATCAACTACACTACAGTAGCACTTATTTTCAGACAGAATAGTTCTTACAGCGCAACCGATTCCGCCTGTTTCTACACATTTTTCCGTAGTAGAGTGGTCTTGTCACATTTGTGCCACTTGCTTAGATTTAGATGCCATTTGGCAGGTACAGTTGCGGGGCCAATAGCACATTGTGTCATATTGGGGTCATTCAAAGGTCAGGAAAAAATTGTGGATGAACCCTCAGCCAAAACACGTAGGCCTACAGATAATTGCAGATTGCAGCAAAACCGTCAGTTCTATGCTGCCACTTGCCGAATACAAACGAACAATTCCTCCCTTTGCCAAATTACTTTGGACTTTATTTTTTTAAAAATTTAACATGTACTCAGCAGCCAACACATGATAACAACAGTACTGTGAGGACAACTCCAGCGTTGAGAAAACTCGGATACAAAATGAATTAAATCAAACTCTCAAATCATACAGACTAGATGAGTTTAAACTCAAACTCAACTCGCCTACTTTGTAGTGAGTTAAATCAAACTCACTAAAATAATGGATTAACTCATAAACTGTTTTTGTTTTTTTTCGGTTATCAATCAATCAAGCGATCAATCAGAAAAGTTATCAAGTCTGTCCTAAGATGATAAAAACTGGTCAGTCACCAAACAATCACTGTTTGGTCACTTCGGTGGTCCACAAAAATATTTCTTTTTTAGTTAGTCAATCAACCAAATTTTGTCGAAAAAATTTCAAACTTATACCGTTTCTAATCACCGTTTATTTTCCCTGATATTTTATGTTTGCTTTCAACAACAAAAATTTTTTAAAGTTTGCATCTAAAAGTTAGTTGTGTTTCAGAGTTTCAATCTGTCAGCTTACGCCGAACAGAGTCTTTCTACTGCAGCATATGATGACACTGTTGTAGGCCCCTATTAGCCCATTACTGCGTCATCATCATCTCTTTAATAAAACAGATTGCCAAAACGCAACCATACATAGCATACATACATGCGTGACTTATTTTGTGATGTATTGTCAAAGCAGGTGTCCTTTTTGGGACGTTATGTAGTAGTAAGTTAAACTGCCGGATATTTGTGCAGCAGCGTTAACGACCAATCTTGATCTGCGAAATGTGAAGACGCTTCTGTATCGGCAATTAACAATATCTGAAAATAACCGGTTCAGTCCAGTTAGACTTTTGTTGGGGCCCAGTTGGCCAGAGATTTGTTGACTTGTTGTGGATGTGTAATTTAAACCATAAACTGCCAACTTGCAGTGAGTTGATTTTAGAAGCCAAGAAAACTCACAACTCACACAAATACTGAATTAAATCAAACTCATAACTCACACGTGTTGGGGTGAGTCAACTCAAACTCACAACTCTCAATAACTGAGTTAACTCGCGAGTTGAAACTCATTTGAGTTAACTCATGCCCAACACTGGACAGCTCGATGGCGAAAATCGTGGCCTTGCCCTTGACCTTGGCCTATAATCATTAGTTTCGAAGTAACTAATCTGAAACACAGTCCATGGATAAAAATATGTCTTTATTTATCGACTGTGGTCCAAAACATTGGAACTATGTTTGTCTGAGCATTTTGTGGTTCATTCGATTTGAATAAGATTAAGCTGGCTTTTGATGCGCAGTAAAAAAATTCCATACTTACTTAACCTCCTTGATTTAGTGGCCTTGGCCTTCAAAATGCTGACCTCGAGCCCATCCACGAATAGCAAGCAGCAGGAGTAAAAAGCGGCACAATAAGCACTTTGACAGACGCGTTAAAATACAATGCTCGTACATTGGCAGGCGGGCCACAGTCACGTCCACACTGGCCTACACATTCATCATTCTTCCACCTCAGCTGCAGCGGCGGCCGAATTAGGCTAGCAGCGGCAAGAAAAATTCTCCCAGCCTCTTCTATGTTTCAGCCAATTGCTTTAGCAACGCTACCTTTAATCAATTCAATCAATAAGTCAACCATTCAGTTCAAAATTTCAGCCACATCCGATGAAAAATGCGAGGACGCCACGCCACAGAAGCGCCATGCCTCCTCCTAGAATTTTAAGCTGTCGGAAAATTGTCGCAAATTTTTTTCTTGTCGAAAATTTTTGTCCAATAACGCAAAATTTAGCACCCAAAACCCCATTTTGGAAAAATTAAAATTTAAATTTAAATTTTGACCATCAACAATCTATTAGCTTATGTTTGAAATTTGCAGCCTGTCTGTCCGAATTTTGCAGTGTCTGCCAGAAAATTGCTTCGCTTACCTTTTTTAACCCACGACGCAGCTGTTAATCAAACGGGTTATAACATTATAAACGCTATAATAAAGTTAATAAATCAACTACCAATTTTTTTGTAACATTTCTTATGATCTTCTAGAGAACATACAAGAAATCTTCCGAGCCAAAGAAAACTGTAAACTAAAGAGCATCATAACATGTTCATGAGGGTTGTGTACCACCATGCACCCCAGGTACCACAGTTAACAAGTTACAAACAACCTGCTGCATTTCGACATAGTCACAAAAATGCAGGTGTTATACATCAGAATGTGTGCAAATAAATTTCACACAAATGCATTTGTCAAAAAAAATCCATCGGAAAACATAGGGTGCGGATGGTTCGGTACCACCACCCCCTTGGTAGTTTGAGGGTTTTTAAACTACTGTGAAATGTATACGCTGATCGGCTGTATAGCTGAAACTGCTATTCGAAAACAAATAGTCAAAGTCTGCATAAGGTGGTTTAACATCTGATCGACCCAACGGAATAAGAGTGATGGACGTGATGAGGCTGCAAAACCGATCAGTCAATATATTGACAGTATATGACGCGCGCACAGGATACACACGCTGAATCGCCATGTCTGGCCGACCGTAAACTCCGCCGCTGATTCCTCCGTGTTCAGCGCTCACTAGACGCAGCAGCGAAAAAACGACGTCGACTTGACGGCCCCAGTGTTACCATGTCTGGCTTCTTCCACTAGATCTAGGGTTTTGAGGGTCGCCCGGATTTCGGGATGGTTTTGGCCAAATGTGCCATAATCTAGTTTTTCGCTACGTGGCATGTTTTCGGCTCTAACTTACCATTGGCATGATTTTATTCAAAAGCTAACCTTTGTGACATTTAAACCATTTGCAATGATATTTATTTGGCATTACTAACACTGATAACAATTCCCCGCTTGTCAGCTTAGCAAATGAGAACTATCTGATAGTAGCCATGCAACTTTCAGTGCACATAACTAAATCGAATTTACAATAGCTCATTGATTCTAACCTACTGATTTGCGGTGGTGACGTCATCTTGTGAAGCAACTTGTAGTTTGATACGATAATTCCCAGAAATTGTGCTCAATGTCCAAAAAGTTAAGTCCACTTTCGTGAATGATGAGTGACGCAAAAAACAGTTTGAACAAAAACAACCGCATTAGTACATATTGGTACTAATATGAAAAAAACCTAATTATATGTGTATGGGTTTTTGTCGAAAAATTTTTTTTTCAAAAATATTTAGCGATAACACTGGAAGTCGTCGTCCAGTTAAGCCGTCCGCGTCTCGGTCGGTGTGTGTGCGTTGTTCGGCGCGCGGCACGTGCTGTCCTTCGGGACGCACGGACGCTGACGCCGACGCACGTGATCGATGTCGACCACGGTCTGCGACTATATCGGCCGCCGCTTAGCTCAGCCTCCTACCCTCAGCGGGAACTGGAGCTACAAGACTGCAACTGACTGCAATGCGAGTGGCCAGGTACATACTGTGCCGGGCCAAGTCAGTCTCCTGTCTCCTGGATTAGCTTCTTGAGAACCGCGGTCTGCGACTATCGGCGGCCGGCCGCGGCGGCGAGCGAGAAGGGATAGCTGCGACCGAGCGAGTCGCCGAGCGAGCGATCGGCTCTCGTCAGCGAGTGTTAGTTTAT
>Ga0209367_1004513_pt1 | contig 19229 bp, 15 predicted proteins | sample WorMetLIZISLAND2_FD_187412 | JGI IMG/M metagenome (GOLD analysis project Ga0209367, IMG submission 187412) | Marine gutless worms symbiont microbial communities from Max Planck institute for Marine Microbiology, Germany - Olavius geniculatus... ...
AGAGAGAGAGAGAGAGAGAGAGAGAGAGAGAGAGAGAGAGTATTTATTTGCCAAAAACACAAATGACAGATGTCAGCGAAAATACAACATATGGACACATATAGCAGATAATGTGACAGAAGCTAGCACTTGCACTGATCTGAAAGCAGCTAAAGATAGCTACTAGAACAGCGAATAAGAAACCAGTAACAGAAATTATATAACAGAACTGCAGCTCTTGGTCTTCGGGCAGCATATAAGAACTTTCCTGTTATTGTCGCTCCTATCCAAACCTACATACCAGTACCTGACACTTCACTGAAGTGGTGCTTACAATGACTGATCAGGGACGACAGTGTTCCCCACAGGAAATGTTTTTGATGTTCTGCTGGCCAGTTTGCTAAGTTTGCCTAATTCTCCAGCATCCTAGTTATTATATAAACTGAGGGTTTTCTAGATTACTTAAAAGTATGAAAACGTAAGTCATTCTTGTGTATCAAATGTTCAGCAATCATTGACTGTACTTCAGCAGCGAAATATTTCTCAGCTGTATTCTGAGTTTTACTCACTGATGCAGTAGTTATTTGATTTAAGGTGACTGGCATTTTGTTAGAAAACTTTGGAAACTCCGATTCAAACCGGAAGATAAAAGTAACGATTGGCCAATGCATATTTTGCAGAATTCCATGGTGACATTGAAATTCCATAAAAGTGAACCAATTCTGTGGGTCGGCTGGCAATTCTGGAGGCTGTGAAAAACTAATACTAATAATACTGATAATTAAGCAATGCCAAACACACTACCAGCATTGTTGACTGACGGACCAGCAGCAGCAGACGTGGAAGCAGTGGAACAAGGTCTGCTGACAGACTGGAAAGCTTTCTCCACTTCAGCTACAATCATTCATACACTGATCTGTGAAAACTAAAGTGTTAATTTTCAGATCGATTTTTCAAACTGCGCATCAAGTTCACACGAAGCCGCATCAAAATCTCTCACAGTACCATTATAGTAGTAACCTTCAAGGATGTTAACATGCCCAGAATATGGTGACAATGAGAATGAGACCCCTAAAAATTTCAAGAACGAAGACGAGACCAGCAACAAGGTGTTGCTGTGGCTGTAAGCAGCTCAGCAACACCTGGCGGATGGTCACTCCGAAGAAGGCAACAGCAATTGCCAAAAAGTCAACATCTAAACAATGAAATTAAATGTTGTATTTTTATGAATCACTACACAACTTATAATTTATTTTTATTCTTACCGTACTTCGCACTGCATTTTATTCGGTTGGTGACTTATTATTCAGCATTTCTCACACACTGGCATAATCGAGCAATAGAACCGCAAATGCTGATTGAGGATTTGAACCAGCATGATATCAGAAAGTGGCAGACCAGACCTCTGTATGCAGGTGGGGGCTCCTGTGGATGCATCTGTTCATGTGGACTGGCTCTCGGAGGTGGCAACGGAGGCAGCTGAAAAACAACCACAAACCAACTCTATGAAGCAATGAATGAATTTATTCAGAAACACACCATAAAATAAACACTACAACGTAGTGTTGTTATGATATGATGATTCCGATTTTGATTCGATTTTGACCAAAAATTGCAATTTCGAATCGATTTGTTTCAAGGCGTCAGTTAAAAAGCTAACTGTAGAACCTACGACGATCGACCATGCTTTGTTCTATCAGATTGTGAAACTATGTATGTTTGGAATTAAAGTCGTTGTTACGTGCTAACAAACGCTTTGTAACATTATGTGTTAGTCTTATTTCTTTAAAGACATGACATGGCGAAAATACTATTCGATTTGCATGATTTTCATGATGTAAACTAGCCCCTACTGCAAGCAAGCTTGCTCTGTATACATGCCCTTAGGCCAGGGGTCTCAAACTCATTTGGGGGTGCGGGCCACACTGCAAGATATCACTCAGTTGGTGGGCCACATTGTTTTTAGAGACGACAAAATGCAGCAAATGCAGTAATTAATAGGCCCCTACAAATGACAGAAGTTATTTTTACAGTGTACACTGTAGTTTAGAACTTCAGATTTTTTCCCGTCTCCGACTAACTCTTACCGCTGATTTGGCAGAAACCAGAGAGTCGACGTTAGTCTTGAAATCACGGGTGTTAGCCAATTGCAATGCTGCATTCAAACGTTTATAGGTGAGTCTTAATCACAAAGCGGATTTGTTGATCTTCATTGATGAGAAGAACTCTTCACAAACGTACGTACAGCCAAACATCGCCATTAGGCTATTTCGGAGGCTGCAGAGACTAACTTTGGATACCTTTTTCTGAAAAAAATAGTCGAAATCAGGAACACCTATCCGTGTACAGGTGTACTTCTGCTTCTGCTTGTCACACTTCAAATCCAATACCTCCATCTGGAATTCTTCGGAAACGCTTTCTGCGTCAACATCAAACGGAATGGCAAAGAGTGCAAACTGTGGTTTAAGATTATTGAACTCTTTAGAACATCGGTCAAACTCTGCAAGAAATCGAAAAATGACATCTGCATAATCTTTTAACCGCTGTGGCTTAACTTCACTTAAGCCCTTTGACTTAGGCCTCCCACCTGAAGAGATGAGAAATCGTCCAAGTTGCCAGCGCCAGTGTTGGTCGCTGCCAGCATCAGCATGCGGCTCCACTAAATAGAACGCAAATGAGAAAAAATAGTAGTTTCGCTGGGTTACTGGAAAAATGTTGTAAAACGAATAAAATGACTTATTTTTATCCTAAATTTTTAGAATTTCAGATAATGTGTCGCGGGCCGCAAATGACGCCTTCGCGCGGCCCGCGAGTTTGAGATCCCTGCCTTAGGCAGTGTCATGGTGTGCGCCACCTAGGCCTACCGTACAGCGCAACGGAGATGGCTGCGTGCGGCATTAATTAGTCAGACGGTGGCGCCAGCGCTGCACTGCGCGAGTGTATCTCATCACGACAGCGTGAATGAGCAAAACGCTACAATGGACAAAATCGTTTCGGTGGTGCACGGAAATCACGATTTTGTTCCGATTCGATTTCGAGCAAAAATTGTGATTTTTGAATTCGAGTCCAATATTGTAACAACATTAGTACAACGCAAGATACAGGTATACAAATATATGTTGATTTAAGCATGTTCCAAGAACAGGGGTCTCACAAAAAGGGGCTTTCGATGGGGACAGGAAATGTTAGACAGTAGCAAAACATTTTCTGGCCTAAAAGGGCATCTTTATGGCACATTGCAACACAACTTCACTTTGTGCAGCACAACATTCTCTGGCTACATAAGGCTACAAAATTCAGAAAGCTATATCTCAAATCAGGTAACAGTTAGCAAAACTACGTACAGTTGTAACGATAAATTCATGCTAAATTTGTGTACGCTGCTGTCAGAAAATTTACACGAGGGCCTCACATTTTTACCAAACATGACCTAATAGGATTTTGTGCCAGCCCTGGACGTCTAAACAGCACCAGTTGGAATGCCAGCCAAAAAAAAATCACTGGCTGAATGTATTACAAAAAGGCAGTAAATCAAACGTACAAAACATTTGAGGAAAATGCGAGTTATGAAGATCATCAGAAACAACAATACAATACATGAGTGTCAAAAGATGTAAAGACGTTATCTAAAGACATTTTTGTCACGTTAAACATCCGTTAAAGCAACAGTGGCAGACTGTTACACATCCCCTTTTAGCCAACTTTGTTTGCATGCTAGCTTAATGGCATTTAAAGGTCCATGGCCAAAGTCAAACTCACTCGTGCAATTTATGTAGCTCTTAATTAGACATTTCACCTTGCATATAGAATACGCTGATTTAAGCTTTATAAATATAGGAAATTAATTAATGCCTGATTGTGACGAAAAATGGCTTCACGTTACATTATGCCAAAAAAATCAAGGCACTAGCATCCCCAGTGACGTCATCAGTCTAGCCCATAAACATCATGAATATTAATGACCTAGCCAGTGACGTCATTAGATAAGGCTAGGTCATTAATTATTCATGATGTTGATAGGCTGCGCTGAAAACGTCACCGGTTGTGCAGCCTAGCCAAAATGGTGTTGCGTTTTTAGATCATGTCTGTAAACTGTCGACCTAAGTGTAGTTTCTCTGTGTTGACAAAATGCTGGGCCCTAATATTACTGTCAAAATTATCAAAAGATTATGCAATTTTTAAAAAATGGATAAAATATATATGTTAATTTTAGTGTCCACGGACCTTTAAAACCAGTGAACAGCACATTGTATTTGATGGTCTATGTTACCTTTTTAGGGGAATTCTTAGCTCAGTTAATGCGTCTAACTTACTGTCTTTTGGTTTGTTTTTAGATCGAGAGAAGATTGTCGTGGCTATTTCTCTGTTTTTATTGATCTATCTGAGTCTGAGATGAGTCAGGACCGTCAGGTCACTATTGACTCATCTCAGAAAATGTATCACGCGATGTAGACGAGTTTCAAAAGATGAAATGATGTTTTATTCTAAGTTCATGTGTTTATTAAATGTAATCAACATTATCAAATTTACAAACTCAAAAGTCATCAACGACGCACCACTATTCACAAACTAACCCTACAGTTTCACTTGCTCGCTCACTCGCTCGCTTTGCTACGTCTTTCTTCTTCTTCTCCATACATGCGTGCAACCTTGCTTCTGCGTCTGCTTGCGTATTTATACAAAATCTGCCTGGTCGGCGTGGCATCGCAATACATTTAGATTAACCAGCCATTAGTCTGGGTATGCGGATTTATGAGTATACCTGTCCAGTACAACATAACCAAGGTTGGCCAACGGCCAGTAACAATAGTTAATAAAATGTTGCAATAGTAAAGAAACAGCAGAGGGACTTACTGTTTTATTAATCTTCACCATCCAGTCACTGCAACATTCCCACAACAACAACAGCTGCATTGACCAATAAGTTAATCGTTTCCACCTATACCCACACATTTCTCAGTAGAGTGGTCTGTCTGTCTGTCGCATTCCTGCACCCTGCTTAAACTGTTTTCAATGGACTTACATGCAGTTTGGCTGGGGTCCAATTGCACATCACGTTAGACTGGGGTCAAACTCCCTACCAAACTGTGTAACTGTCGGTCCTATGCTGCTACCCAATGAATACGAATGAGAGATGTTTGACAGTGATTCTGCATTTTGCTACGAGGCACACAGTGTGGGCTGATCTCTATTCCCTTAACCCTCGGCCAGACACCAGTTTACAAGTGCCAAACCATGGATATGGAGCTAGGAAGTAGGCAGACAAAGCACGCCCATTTATAGCCCGGCTTTCACCAACACTCACTGTGTCTACTCATGGAGGCATGGCCAGATTAAGTTTATTTTTACCTTGAAACAAGTAAGTGTCGATTTTATGAACATTAATATTAACCGAGGATGAGAAAGAAAATAAATGTTGATGTGAAGTGATGGCAGAAGAATAAAAAATTACCAACTTGAGGTCAGTGTCATTGGCAAAGAGAAACCACTGAACGCTGGTATTAACCGATGGCTCTAACGGCACTGCAAGAACATGGCGTTCCGAGCAACCACGAGGAATGGATGGTCTACTGGAAATATGTCGAGTGTATGGACCGACTGCCAGATAGTCACACACCGCCTGTACATTATACCACACTAGTGGCAGCAGTAGTAATAACAGCAGTAGACTAGTAGTAGAATAAAGCAAGCCCCACGTCAATAATTCCGAAACAAAGCCATGGTTTCTTAACGAAACAGACCCACAATGGTTGTAAAACCAAAAACTGTGGTAATTTCAAACAGCAAACCAAACTTAGTGTGAGTAGCGGTAGTGTCCGACCATGAAGTAAACAATGCCATGTGCCATGAAGCTGTAGTAGTAACTGTGCGACTAGTAGCCTAGCATGAGTAGTAGCAGAATCTGAATAGTAGTGAAGTCAAGCAAACCACATGGCATTAAGCAGCAGTTGCAGCATGAGTATCATTATTATCATGATTTGACATCCACTTACAAACAGAACAGCAAACTTAACAAGTTTAACCATTGAGTTATAGTAACAACAGTTTGTGAATCAAATGTTTTTAAAACTTTCTTAATGACTGCTTGTGTATCTGACAGGCAGACAGTTTCTGGAAATCAGTTCGAAGCAGTGGTGCCATTGCATGTAATCTACGTATCAGTGAGTAGCAGTAGTGGTGAGTAGTAGTAGCCTCACTGTAAGGTAGACGAAGCCATGAGGCATCGAGCTGTAGTGATTGTGGTACCAGACCAGGTGACTGTCACTGTACAGCTGAGCATAGACGTATTTAAACCTCTTTGACAAAAAACCCTCTGTGACAAACAACATAACAGATAGTTCTCAGCACCAGTAAAACAAATGAATGTAATTTGGCAATAGGCGGAATCGCTAATTTGTATTCACCATGTGGCAGCATAGAACTGATGGTTCAATTGCAAATTGGTACCACACGCTTTGGCTGGAATTCAATCCCCCAAATCTCTCCTTCCCCTGGGGTCAGGGTCCCCATATAACACAATGTGTCATTGAACCCCCACAAATGACATCTAGATCTGTCGAACAGTTTAGGCAGGATGCACAAATGTGACAGACAGACAGACGACGGACATCGACTGCCACCATGCTATGGAGAAATGTGAAGAAACAGGCGGCATCATTTGGCTGCAAGAAGCAATTCCACATAAAACCAACAGCAATCACAAATCTGAAACCTTTGCCCAGAACAGTGCTACCATCTAGACAGCACAGTGTACCTAACCTTCTCTTCTTTGGGCAATACATTTTAAAAAATTCATCCAAGAATCCCCAAATGCAGATCAGAAGCTCTGGATCTGGATGCTGAAACACCAAGTCCACTACCATCTGTCAAATTTCATCAAAATCCCCCAAATTTCAGCTCTAGCCCTAAAAGGTGAACTCCAATGCTGCATGGAACGAACACACTACAAACACTGGACTTGGCACATCATCATCATCACCACCACATAGCCAGCCTGGGCTGCAGCATTGCTCCGTATTTGTACTTGATGGTGCTGCACCATGGCATGGATCAGCTGAAAAAGAGCCAAAGTCCCAAAGTATTTTCTCCAGGCAGTTGTTTCCATGAGTGATGAGGTGGTCGACCAAGTGATGCATCAACACGACAGCAAAGAGCTTGTTTGGTAGTCGATATTTCCGATATATAGAGTCATCACTAGTGCACACTCAAGAAAAAACTAGTTTCACATAACTTGCACAATTCCACGCTTTTCAACACAATTTTCTAATGTATTTTCAACATAGTTCACTTCGTCAGTTTATTTCGCTGTTAGTTTTATTTACTAATATGCTATTTAGTACATATTTACTGCTTGTTTGACACACTTATTATGTGTTTGTTCGAACTTCATTCATCCCAGCCATTTGCCGTAGGCCCAAAGAACTTCACAGTCCAATGACAAATACACAGCTGTGCACACTTGCTATCAAAATTACAGCTTTCACTACAAAACAGGGGTTGGGTATAGGGAGGGGGCATATCTGCATCTAATGAGAACAAACTGCACAGACATATGAGCAACAAGTAGCAATGACTTACTTTTGAAGCGTTTCACAAATCCTGCTTTAATCAGCTGTGGATAACCTGCAAACATAAATATTATCAATTACAGTAGACTATAGAAACAATCCTAAATGCTTATGGAACCATGTGAAAAGTAAAACCAAATGCAGCAAGGTAATTGTTGATCTTTTTGTAATTGAAGATAATCAGGAAAAGATTGCTACGTGTAATAAGGATAAGGCACAAGCTCTGTGTGACTTTTTTTCATGTGTATTTTCTAAGGAGCCTTGTGATGATTTTGTTACATTACTTACTCGTCCACTGGATGTTGATGTAAGTGAATTAGTCCTTTGTTCTTCTGTATAAAAGCTTGCCTTGCCTTGTCTTGAAGTAATCCGTCGATTATGACGATGACGCTGTGCTAAGACCACATCTGGAATAGCTAACATTGTTTGGGCTCCTAGAAAGATGTGTGAAAGAAAAAAATTGAAAAAGTCCAAATGAGGGCAACAAAATTAATTAGGGGTCTTTCTGGTCTTACTTACTTACTTAGCACTTAAATCCTCCCGTCCTTGACAGGACAATGGGCCGCAAGAGTTCACCATGTTGAAGTTTGTAGCCACAGCCCGGATGCTGTTCTAATTGACTCCTCGGTCCACCAGGTCTTCTTTAAATGTAGACTGCCAAGTTTTCGTTGGATGACCTCATCGTCTGCCACCACCATGAGGAGTCCATGACATGGTGTGATTGGCTGGTCGTCCAAGTGGCATCCTGATGATATGGCCTGCCATCCGAAGTCGTCTCTCTGCTACAATGTCCTGTAATCTTCGCTGCCCAGTCCAGCTTAGCAACTCCATGTTAGGCACATGGTCCTTCCATGTAATGCCCAGAATCTTCCGTAAGTTGCGCTGACGAAAGACGTCCAGCTGCTGACATATTCTAGCTGTACTCTTCCAAGTCTCGCTGGCGTATATGGCTGTAGAGACAATGACGGAGGTGTAGAGGTCCAGCTTAATCTTGAAGCTAAGCGTGCTGGATCGCCACACGTTGTCAAGTCGTCGGAAGACTGCTGCTGCTTTTGCCAATCGAGTGTTGACATCTGCTGCAAAATGTCCATCGCTAGATATTACACTTCCCAGGTAGGTGAATCTCTCTACATATTCTATGTTCCCTTGTGCAACGATTATTGGCTGTGGTGATGAGCGCTGAGTGATTCCCATGTGGCCTTCATTCTTTTCGTGGCTTATATTCAGTCCAACTTGTGCACTTTGTTCCTCGAGCTTGGTAGTCATCTCTTGACATACGTTCTCTTCCTCTGCCACTATCACTAAGTCATCACCGAAGTCCAAATCCGTTAAGTGGTTCCGCTTCTGCCAGACGATGCCGTATTTTTGGTCTTAGTTATGAAGAAAGATTGCATGTTTTGCAATTGCCAACTTTAAGATATAGGCAGTTAAGAGGGTGATTCAGTTATATAAATATGTCAATAACAAGTACAATACCAATTTCGCAGCGATGACACAAGTACTCTAATAAAGTACTTAAGTACAAGAACAAGTACAATCTGGAAAGAGTACTTAAGTACTTATAAATACCAAGTACAAGTACAAGTACATAAGTACATATTAAGTACATAAGCAAAAGTGTTACCTGTCACTACATAAAACCAAGACAGATAATGATGTCAAACTGCTTATGTTTCTGATGAAGAAGTAGTGTTTTATACAACTGATCTGACTGTTTATTCATGTGAGGTGTTAGAATATGTCCTTAGTTTAGCTTGGTTATAAAGTCACTCTACGGGGGTTGATGACGGAACACTCTTGACGAGTACTGGCTACTTCCTCAGCCGATCAGGTTCATGGGTTGGATCGTCAAACTGAGATGCTTTAACTTTGCATCCAGAGTCAGCAATCGCATTTCCTAACTCATGCATTAAGTCCTAAACGTTTCCACTAGTATCAGCATGACATTTGATTGTGATCTGGTGCAATTTTCACCAAACTGAATAACTCTTTTCGCCATGCCAAAAGCAGGATAGGACATTTCCTCCAGGCAGTTTTAGCCCGTTTTATAACACTTATGACCAGGGCAGACATTTCCTAACCTGTTATCAACTTTGAAGTTAACCTTGTCACTTGACATAGAACATGACTCATCACCATCAGTGGCAGCAACACAACTGTGTTATAGAGAAAGAGTTCTCTGAAATGGACTCTGTCAGCTGACTTCAATACTTAACAAGTGTGTTGTTGTAAGACACTGTGGTAGCCGGGGAGGGGCAGTGCAACACAGGGGCGACGGAGTACAATTGACGTTGTAACATGGGACATTATGCAGTGCAACAACAAAGCGTCGACCTTTGGTTAAGACTCAACTAACTCATGGGGTATGTCGAAGTCTGTACAGAGAAATGTTCATACGGGGAACTGTCTGACAAACGAATAACTTATTATCCAGAAACTACTTACACTTCGAACTGATTAGCATTTTCAACAGCACAATCCAGGTACTTAAAAGGTACTTATGTGTAATTATGAACCAAGTACCTTAACAAGAAATTTGAGCTAATGCTCATGAGATGTGCAAAAGCCTATAGCAGCCTGGTTTAGTAGTGTAGCTGAAAATTGGGGTGTTCACGCTAAGTTAATATACAAATACCAAATTCTTTATCTGGATTGCATAACGATATCTCCGTGGCGCCACCTTGTGACCGATATAGACTTGTGTCGCAGCCCGAAATCGCCAAAAAAATCCATAAAACGCCTATTTTAGCGTTTAAGGTCATTCAAGGTCATTGAATTCGGCGCCAATCGAGAGCCAGTGTACAACTTCCTAATAGTGATTAATAGTAACCTAGGCCCTATCTCGCACTGTTACTGAGATACAGCGACTTATTGGCCAAAAATCGCAAATTTTGCCCACCCCCTCTCATTTAGCGCCCTCCTTTGGGTGGCACCCTTCAAATTTATGAAAAAGCTTTACGGTTCCTAAAACTAGAGTCTTCTAGGCAGCCGACGGAGAAGATTGGGTAATTCTAGCTTGCACCACTTTTGACTGATCTATCCGTGTGACAGACAGATGGACGAACAGAATTGCGATGGCTAAGACGTGCTGAAAGCAGTAGCTGCTTTCGTGCGTAAAAAATGTACTTAAGTACAAGTACCTAAGTAGCATCACGTATGAATACTTAAGTACAAGTACTTAAGTACATGAAAAGTATTTGAGTACGTACTTATGTACTAATGCACTTAAGTACTCATCATCACTGCAATTTCGTGTTACAGAACTTTTGCAGTATAAATCTATGTTAGTAAATTTACTGTCTTATGATAACAAGGGACATAGCTATAAACTGGTGCCCCAGTTGTGTAAATATGATCCCTGTAACAATAATTCTAGTGGCAGATCAGGGATCTTGCTGTTGGCACTGGAAAATTGCTAGAGGTAGATCGGGTAGACACATTATTGGGAAGATGGTAGATATTATTAAGGCCCGCAGTTTTCCGCGGTAAATTTTGCCAAATTCCGCAGACCAGTTTGCAAATTTCCACGGCTCACCATGGCAGAATTGTCCAAATTCCGCAGCTTACCACAGCCTTTCGTTTGTGCATAAACTAAGCTTTATTCTGTTTAAAAAACTTCAGTTTTTGGATGCTGGCATAACGCTCAGTTATGCTAGCAACATACAAAGGAAATTATCAACTTTTTTCTTTTCAAAAGTGCAATTTGTAGATATTATTAGTTGCATCGTGTTAAAGGTCCGTGGTCACCAAAATTAACATATACATTTTATCCATTTTCCTGAAAGTGTAGAATTTTATGATAACTTTGACAGTAATATCAGCGCCCAGCGTTCTGTCAACACGGAAAAATTTACCTTTGAAGTCGACGATCTACGAAAACGATGTAGAAAACGCGTCGCCATGATGACCTGTGGTGACGTCATGAGTTTAGCCTATAGACGTCACAAATTAATATTCATGACGTCTATAGGCCTAGCCTAGAATGATGACGTCATCAGCTAGCCATTAATATTCATGATCTATATGGGCTAGGGTCACGACGTCACTGCGGGCACTGATAGATTAAAATATTTCGCATAACGTAACGTAATGCCGCATTTCGTTTGAATTCCCGCATTAATTTCATATATTTATGAAGCTCAAATCGACATATTATATATGCGAGGTTAAATGTCTAATTTAAATCTACAGAAATTGCGCGAGTGAGTTTGACCGTGGCCATGGACCTTTAATTAACGATTGTGCCGTATACAATGGTAATTATTAATAGGGATGCAGTTTTAGGCAGCTCAGTTTGATTTTTCTCCGTGATATAGTTAGTCTGAAGCCGACGATCGTACTAATCATCGATCATTTCTTAACTTCTGTAAAATTCCACGAAATTCCGCAGCAAAATCACTTCTACACATTCATGAAGTACTCCAAAAAGTAAATAAATGGTAAAAATTTCAAGGATGTAGGATTATTTGTTAAGAAAATACAGCAAGCCAAAATCGGCACAGAATTTAGTCGTCCGCGGACTCGCGGTACCCCACCCGTGAATGACAGCCTGTATCTCAGAGACCACATGAAACAGAGTGCTGAAATTCTGCATGGCATTGTTTGTTACAATTGCCTATTTACTCACCAAAACTCATCAATTTCTGAGATGGTCAGGTGGGAAGATTTTCACATTTTGGTTGATTTGGCACGGAATGACCCAGGCAACTTCATCATGTGAATCACGGTGCCCAAGCCTATCAATCCACAGCCCTACGCCAAACATAATTGGCATTATGCATGCATTAGGCTTAGTAGCCTGGACAATACACTGGCCAAAAGAGACCTGTTTCAATGGGTTACTGATCAACTGCTTCAGAAACAGCTTGGGTAGCGGTGGTACAAATCTGAGTCCGCCACTGCTAGTGTCAATATCATCTGCTGTCGGATAAAATGCCCTATCAAACTCAGTCTCGCGAATGTCTGCTAAAATCAATGTTGTGGCTTTCATCACTACATTTTCGGCTTCTGAAACTCCTGCTACATTTTGACTCAGAAAGTATTTATCTGTCAAAATCAAATCACAGAGACCACGAAACCCTATGACATCAGTGCCAAGGGGGTTGGAGTGTGGCGAGGGGGTGTCCTCCCCACAGGAGGAGAAATCTGGGGAGGGGGCAGTTTTTTTAAGATTTTAGGGTCAATATGGCGTATTTTTGTGGACTCTTGATGCTAAATTTCGTTTTTTTTCTATGACAAAAACAGTATACATGTAGAAATACACGAGGAATGCAAGGACTCCCACTGAGATTTACTTGCATGCAATAAGCAGCATTACTCAGGGGCGTCTATTCCTCTAAGTACTTGGAGCAAGTTCCCCCTTCCCCTCAACTCAAGGTGAGGTGCCAAAGCGTCAACGGAGTGGAAAAAGGGGGAGGGTATCTCCCTCCCCAGCTAACTAGCAGATATTGGGGAGCATCGTGAGCTCTCCTAGTGGGGTCCGAAGCAAAGCCCCAGCAAAAAAAAATAATTTTGTGCATTCTAAGCATCATAGAACACTTCTGCTTCCAAGATATCATAAATATTAGAAATACAGAACAATAATAATATTCAACTTCTCCCTCTAATTTCCCAAAATACCTCCCTCTATTTTTTTTTCTTGGAGCATTTCCTCTAAGGTTTATATGGTGTAAACGCCCCTGGCATTATTGTTTACTGTTATTTACTCTTACATAGGCATAGCCAGAAACTGGAGTCACAAGAGGTGAACTAGCCCCCAAAGGCCAAAAATTGAGGTAGAAAGCTGAGAACATAGGTGCACTTCCTGGGGAGAGGGCCAGTCGCCAGGGCACAGCCCCAGAAGCAAATGCTTTTTGGGGCATGAAAATCCCCTAAAATGCATATACTGAGTATAAATTTTATTAGTTTTACTGCAGAACTTTATAATGCACTGCATATGCAAAGCAAAAAAGGCAACCTTGGCATCTTGGGGGCATGGCCCCTTTGCTCCCCTAAATCCGCCTATGTCAGTAGCATACTCTTAAGTGCCCTTTTATTTCCAATGCCCATGGGTCATCAGGACGAGTAAGGGCTGCTTGCATAACAGTTTCACGCATTTTCAGAATGTTTTTGCAACGATTAGCAAAAATAAACAACACAAGTGATCACCATTTAAAGCTGGTTCTCGACCACCATATAAAACATTTTTGTGCTGTCAAAGGACACGACATTACTCGCAAGAGGATATGTGCATTATTGGAAAAGAAGAAGAAGACGATCGTTATTTCACCAAATTTAACTAAATGTATTAGGTGTGCAGGTTAAATAATTTCCGAAAATGAATTACTACTAATGCAACTACACACAGGGGAAAGATTGTTTTTTCTCCTAATTTTTTCACGGTCACTATGACCGTTTTATTCACGCACCCGTCTAAATCTTCGCATTTTACCCGTGGGTGGCGAAAGAACTTCATGAAATTACCGCCAACGATGAGCATACCTATGTGTTTTGTACTGCTATTTTTGGACGTCATAATACAAGAACGCAATTCCGAGGCAGAAATGTCACTGACAGCAATGCGACGTGACGAAAAAAGGAATTTATCTAACAAAAACAACCCTGCAACAACATCGATTATTTATGTCGCGCATTAATCAGTCACGTAAATAAGTAAAGATAACGCTATTCGGAGCGTAAGAGCTTTTTGTGCCGACCCGCTGACCGTGCTTAGCCCGTCTGTCTGTCCGTGTGTAAGTGTAACGGATGTATTGTGGCTAAACGGTAAGAGATAGAGACTAGGTTGCTATTGATCACTAATCACTAATCTTTTGTCGCTCACTTATCCAGTTTGGCTTACTGACGTAATCCTTTTCTCTTTGCCTTCTAATCTAACTCACCTTCAGGATGTCTTGCAAGTTGCAACATATCTCTTCCTGGATGACTGCTAACCTATTAACTCTCAACTCCTCTAAGACTGAATTTCTTCTTGTTGGGCTTAAACAACAACTTGCTAAAATAAATAACTCTTCTCTCAACACTACTCACTCTGCTCGTAACCTTGGCTTCATATTTGACGAACACCTCACTTTCGGATCTCGGATGAAATCTCTGCACTGTCTAAATCTTGCTATTCTTACATTCGTCAGCTTCATTTCCTCCGTCCTTTTCTGAGTTTCTTGATTCTAAAACAGCCAGCCTCATTGCAACTTCCATCGTTCACTCCAAACTTAACTACTGTAACTCTCTATACTATAATCTTCCCAAGTCTCAATTAAATTGTCTTCAACACATCCAAAACTCCTTTGCTCGTGCTGTCGTCAGAGCTCCTCAATTTAGTCATACCACTCCTATTGTTAAATCTCTTCACTGGCTGAAAATAAATGAACATATTGAATATAAAATTATCTCTCTTACCTTTAAACTTCTCTACACTACTCAACCTCTTTACCTATATGACTTAATCTCTCTCCAGCCACCACGTAACACTTGATACTCCTCTGTTGTCACTAAAAATTACCAGTCGTTCCTTTCGCCGTCTCTCAAATTATTATTACAGTAGGCCTACACCAATATGCCCCATTTTAAAAAGCAAAATTCCGAAATTTTTTCAAAGGCGAGACCCGCGAAAATGTACGTTTTTTCCATAGATGTGAAATACTTTCCAGAAAAAAAAATTAAAAAACGTTAAAAACGTTTAAAAAGTGGAAAAATTTTAAAAAAACGTTTAAAATAAACGTTGGCCATAATTTGCTTAACCTCTTGCCTAATGCTTAATGCTGTAAGTTCAGTATAACTGGAACTATAGTCTAGATAAAGGGAACTCTATTTAATTTCAATTTAACCGTGTGGTCATAAGACCATTAGGCCTAACTGACATTAACTTTGAACAGTTTAAACGGCAGTTGAAGATATTTTTGTTCGGGCGTTGAGAGCGCGGCGCATTGTGGCTATTGTTAAATTGCGCCTTCTAAATAATCTTACTTACTTACTTACTTACCACAGCACTAGACTAACCAAATATACTATACTGGGTGGCGCAAAAAACGTCCCGAACATTTGCAGGCATCATTCACTCAAGTAGGCCTAGTCGAAATGTATCAGTGCAAAAGCATATGTCTAATGACCAAACATCTTCGAATGTGTAGGAATTTTCGCCTAAAACACTTCTGTATTAGCCCTGATACAAACAAAATAGCGTCACACGCCGTAAGACAATTTTTGCAAGCTGTTCATCATTTGCGTTGCCGCTTGTAGCCTACGCAGGCTACGCCAAAACGTTACAGTAAGCCAAATCATCAGTCAACTAATTAGCAGAATATGTGCTGAATAGGTTCTCCATTCTCCTTTGCTACTGCTGCTAGACGCTTTTTCTACTGCTTTATGGCTTTTCTGATTCTGGTTGTCTGACGTCGACATCGTGCCATTTGTCTCTGATAACATGCTGAAGATTTTTGAGCTTTGAAAAACGGTTTACACATTCATTCATAGACATAGACAAGTTTTTATCATGTATCCCGAACAATATTATAAGTGGGGATTCAAATCTGTTGAATGCCGTGTACATTTCTGTGAGCTGATGAAATCGGGCGTTTTGTGTCGAAGGAAATTTCAGTTGCTTTGATGCGGTGTGATGGAACGCTGTCTTCACATAATTGGATTTTTAACTCGTTTTACGTCATTAAGCGGTATTCAGTGGTGTCATTAGTGAAGTCATTGAAATTAATAAGTAAGTACGAGTTGGTAAGTAAGAGTAAGTAAGTTGGCCTACGAATGTGCGAAAGAAAATTTATGTTTTTGAAGTATACGCCCCTTACAGTTCGGGACGTTTTTTCGGCGCCACCCGGTATAAAAACTTTTTATTTGGTATAATTTGGACTAACTAAGTAAACTACCATATTTATGACCTATCAATTTGTTTTGGTTTTTCCAAAAGTGCTTGTAAAATTTTTATAGGCATTTCAATGCACTTTTTAAAATAAAAAACGTAGCAAAAAAGAAAAAAAACGTAAAAAAGATTTTTTACATCTATAGTTTTTTCCTGGCCCTGTTGTGGCTCTCGACTTCGAGGACAAGAACAAGAAGCCCAGCTGTCGCTAGGATAGCCACCGTACTGGTTGTCAGTGATCTTTAAGGTCATCCAAGGTCAATGATTTTCATCTAATCTGACAGGGCGTAAATGCTATATTCTATTATTGATTACAGTTACAGTTACAGTTATAGGTTACACTCTTCAACAACGTTCTCAGAGGAATCATGCAGTGTAGACTTGTCTGAAAAGATAGGTTTTCACCTTAGATCGGAACTGTTTGCGACTGATGTGCGGTGAACGTAGGTCAGGTGGAAGCGCGTACCAGACGACAGGAGCCGCGATGGAGAAACTTCGCTGGCCAATGGATGTGTTAGCCCGCGAAACGAACAGGTCGCCGCGGCCAGCCGAACGAAGTGATCGACGTGACAGGTCCAAGACTGGGCAGATGACTTGCTTGAGGTAGACGGGACCAGTACCTCGGACACAGTCGAAGGTCAAAGCAGCAATCTTGAACTGTATCCTGGCCGTGACCGGCAGCCAGTGAAGAGTGTCGCGAAGCACCGGTGTGATGTGTTCGTATTTGCCGATGTCAACAACCATACGAGCGGCGGCATTCAGTACCATCTGTAGCTGACGTGTGACTGCACTAGACGTGCCATACAGCACCGCGTTGCAGTAGTCCTCTCGGTTAGCCACAAAGGCAGTAGCGAGTGTGCGCCGAGCATCAGTTGTCAACGAACGCCGTATCTCTCACCCGTTCCAGTTCATGGCCAGTTTTCCGTTGAAAAACGCACATTTTCCCTACAGCCCTTCATTCAACCCCCAATATGAAAATGTTCCCCTTGGATTATAGACCGCTGAAATTTTGCAAAAAGGTTTTCCCCCTGAAAATAGCTGGACCGTTAGGCTGCTTAAGTAGGACTACGGTTGGTTAAAAAATCGTGGTAGGCCTATAGGCTTTGGCCTCGAGCGACGCATTGACCTCTCACTTATCTTGAAGTATGCCTAACCATGAAAGTCTGTTAGTTACTCAGACTGAAACACTGAAATAACCATCGATCGTGTATGGTTGTCAACAACGCATTTTAACCAATCTTGCAAATTAGGCTAACGGTCGTGCTGTGATACAAGGTTATGTCTGTCTGTTGTCCGTAACGGATTGTATTGTGACTAAACGGTAGGCCTACGTCTTGCCAAAAAAAGTGTCTGCAGAAGCAAATGGTTTTCTTCGACGGCTACCCTCAGGGCCTTCCATCCCCCCTGAAGGATGGAGACACCTCCCCCCCAATTAGGAGGGGCTACAAGACCGAGACGCCGTAAGCGTCGAGGGGGTGAGGAATGGGGAGGGGGTTTCCCCCTCCCCAGCCGATTAGGGGGCTGGGGGAGCGTCGTGAGCTCCATTGTACATGACCGTCGTGAGCTCCCCCAGCGGGGTCCGGGGCGGAGCCCCGGCCGAAAAACGAATTTCATGCATTTTAAGCTTTACAATGAATTTTTCTGGTGGATAGATAATCTGATATTTACGACTCTATGGTCAGTTAAAATTTAAAAAAAAATAAGCACAAACACATTAACTTTTGTTAAACGCTGTCTGTAGCTACTAGCTTCGCGTATGGCTCTCTGTAAATACAATTATCATTAATTTATTATTATTACTAAAACTAGCCGTTTCTCTACATGAATGACGTAAAATCTAAATTCATGTACAATGGAGCAAAACAGGCCCAAAACCGCCCAACATTGGGCAGGGTGGGCTGTAATTTTAGCAGAGGGTCGAAATCACTGCAGTGGATCAGCTCCTAGCTGCCTCACTTTTTACCACTGCTCCCAACCAGTTCTGTAGACTGATATTACTAGGGTCCGAGACCAGGGTTGCAGTCTAGAGTATTTTTCAGTTTCGGAAAATTTTTCCAGTCTTGGTCCTGTTGGCTATACAGGCTATAGGTAACTAAGTGACTTTGTATATTTCAACAAAGTTGAATTTCGTTCACAGTGACAGTGTTACTACTGAATTGCCACATTGCTAAACATATTTTTCCAAAATACATAAGTTTGACAAATATGTGCACTGCACTGTAAAACAATCTTTTTCACAGTTAAAAAGCTAGTTGACTAGTTGTCAAAGTAGTAATAAGTAACATCAACAGTGAACAGTTTTTACCAGCCACATTAACAACTTAATTTTGCAAGTGTTACTTTTTGTGCAAAAAGCTGTCAAAATAATGTATTACTGCTTTAAGTTCACATCACAAGTATACGTTCGAAAGTAAACATTTACTGAAGCTGCACAGAGACATTTGATGCATAGATGCAGTCAGACTCAGATGTACTCAGCGCTGCTGACGAGCTGGGGAGAAATAAGAACTAAGAACACTAGACAAATCAGCCATGCAGAAACAACAGAACAAGAGCAGAACGAACTACTTAAAAAGGCACGACATCCTCTGAGTTGTATTATTTCAGGCAGTTTGAAATACTTTCCAGTAAGTAAAAGTGACAATACAGCACTTCACATTTTATAATACAGGAATTCTAAAACCTGACCTGACTGCTAGTTCTAGACCTATATTAGATGCTGCTAATGCTTAGCCTCTGAGTACTGGCAGTGTCACTGTCAGTTGTCACGATAAACAAATTCCACACAAAAGTACAACTAAGTTGATAAAACGTTC
>Ga0209367_1004515_pt1 | contig 19225 bp, 4 predicted proteins | sample WorMetLIZISLAND2_FD_187412 | JGI IMG/M metagenome (GOLD analysis project Ga0209367, IMG submission 187412) | Marine gutless worms symbiont microbial communities from Max Planck institute for Marine Microbiology, Germany - Olavius geniculatus... ...
TCTCCAGATAACCTGAAGCGATTCCTTGAGTTCCGCGATTGTTTTTGGCTTTGTTTTAAGCTTGCGGTAAGCTCCAACATTGCACACCACACGTGATAGTTCACTGAGTTTGCATTCGGCGAATTTAGAGGTTATTGGTTTTTTCTGATGAAATCTGGACAGTTGGCCCGCAGTCAGTTTCCTGCGCTGCGCGCTGTGTGTGCTGGTGCGCTGTCCTGCTGGAAGATGAATCCGGTGAGCAGCCGGCGATTGCTTGAAAAGAACTACAATTTAGTAATAATTTATAAACAAAATAAATTACTGTTTGTCAAAGCGTCACTGTGACGTCATCGGTAACCGGTTTTTGAAAATTAAATAGCATTTTTAGCTTAAACATTTTTTAATGCTAAAAAATCGGTAGGCGGTCATGTTCAGAAGTCTATAATTTCGTCGTTTTTTAACAGAATCATATTTCACTTCGCAGTTAGATGTAGAACGTTTCTGTAAATGAACCTGTAAAATACCATGTTAAAATTCCAAGCGGTTGCTGAGAAAACGGCAAAAAACTTTAGGGGGCTACTTTTTTGCCGCACCCTGTAGGTGGCAGTGCGATGCTATCGCACGTCACGTGAGCTTTGCTAAAGTTGCTTGTTTATTTTTTAAGCAGATGTAAGCCTGGCAATAAAATGCAACAGTAGTAGGAAGTTGTTGTGTAAGAAATAAATTACAAAAATAGTTGTTTTAATTCCTGTTGCAAGGGATTGTCCGGTAACGCTCTGTCTTTTTAAACTCTAAAGAATTTACCGCGATTAGCATTTCCGATTCCGACTTCGCTGGTTAATAGGAACTACCAGATGCACAAACGTTGCTAAACAAAATGTTATTGGCAAATGAAAAGCGAAAGATGAGGTGTAGTGTGTTCGATTATTGTGAGTGCAGTTTGATTTGACGAGGAAGTATCTGTCAAACGTGTTCTGTAGAATCGACACAATTATAGGCTTATGCTACGCCCTACGTCAGCGATTCGTCGTAACTTCAGCATACATGGACGTCTCAAACCCGACGTTACAACGCCCTGTACTGTTGTGAGTTGTGTCAGTGAATAGGGGCCTTGTTGTTTGGCGATGACACCCGATTTCTAGCTCTCTTTTACATCGTGTGAGGCCAAGGACAATAACGAACGCCCTGCTAAGGAATACGGATTTTGTGCAACTTTCGGTTCGAAGAATCTGTAAATTCGCCGGCTTTGCCTTGCGAGCTCTGAGTCTCCGACGACTACGTACTTTTCTAGTGACTATAAACAAGGCGAATAACTACAACTGCGCGCTTTTGTTTAGCACTGACATCAACGACCTTAGATGACGTTAACAGCCATTGCGCACTCCAGTGCACAAAACATGTATCTTTTGCAGCTCACCAAGATATTTGAACGAAAACAGATCCACACTATAATCGGCAACAAACAATATCGTCACCGGTTGATGCTTCCACGGATTCCCGAAGTGACTGCGACATAGCGCTCGGCTTTCTTGTTCTTATTTGCGACGGCAATTTTATAACCAAACGTTTTAACACCAATATGTTAAAAAGGTTTTTTAATAGCATGTAGACCATAAAAGTGACGGTCTTTTAAACTAAACTTTATTACTTGAAGAACTTTAACATTCATTTAGCCTTTTCCCACCTCTAAATGGGTTCGTTTTTTGAAATCATTTTCATAATCTTTCTAAATTTTAGTGTTACTCTACACTTAAACTGTAAATTAAACAGCGTAGCCTACGTACATCCTTAACCATTGCGACAAAATTAAAATAATTGTTTGCATAAAATAGAATTTGTCTACACAGGCAGATAAAAAGTAATAGGCCTACACGAGACAACAAAAATGACAAATAATATAACTTACCTAGCGAAAAAAGAAACTCGGATACTGAAGGGGTGTCACGTTTTGGCCAACCCATAAAATCGCACATGTTAAAATGTGTCCAGCAATAAACGTTCGTTTAAATGCTACATTACTGTTAATTTAGCAACGTAGAATGGCTATCATAGGCTTATACCAGAAATTCGCGCAGATCCCAGCGTGAAGACCGCTTGGCCCGGCGCTGCGCCCATGCCCGTCTGTGGAGTCCACTTCAGGGTTAAAAATTCCGTTCTCAGCAACGAATACAATCGCAATAGCGTACGCCGCATGTGCAGAGTTGATTTTTGGTAGGTAAAAATGAGTTTCTATAACTTTCGGTTAGTGGACCAAAGTCTGCCCATTTTTTGTCAAAGCGGCAAGGATTTCGGCTGATAACGCAGTTTTTCGTCGATTGGTGATTTGTTCCAGAGATGTTCGCTGTCGAAGTCTACAGGGTGAGTCTGAATAAAATTCCCCAACACGAGAATCACGATATGCGTGTAAGGCAGAAATGTTTTTACACGAATTTTTTTCTCTTTTATTTAGCACACAATAATTTGTAAACTTGTTTAATTTTGCTACGTTTAGGCTATAGTTATATTTTGTGAATTGGTGTGGCATCAAAGTCAATGTTCGACTTTCGCTAGTCAACAGCGTAATGTATCGACCTTCTCATTTTCCAACGCTGAAAACACTGCTAAACTGCTGCACAAGCTAATAAAAATTATAAGGACATTGCTTTTACTGAGGAAAATTTTCAATCCTTTTTTGGAAAAAATAGCATCTGTTGTTTAGTGTTCAAAATCAATTTTTCAGATTGTCTAAATCCACATTTTGTCTTTATAAAATGTTTTATCCATGACCAGAGTTGCGATTATGGCTCAAAATATTGGAAAAATATTTTTAAAAGTAATCTGAATCAAATTAATACGCTTACGTCACAACGATATCATAGCAAAAACGATATTAAACACTCGATTAGTTAAATAGTAGGCCTAAAGTCAGCCTTTTGTACGTCTGTGCAGCTGCAAAATTCGTTCCTGACGTTTGCGTTTCCGTTGATTTGGGTAGGCCTATGTCATGTAAATAAAGCACAAAGCCGAACACTTTTCCACAGTTATGTACTAAACAAACAAGCAGAATTTGACACAATTAAAACTGATAACGCCGTTTGCTGCTTGCCGGTGTTTTGAAACTGTTTCGGAAATAATTGCGATCAAAATCTCCGAAATCGTGCCAAATTTTGGATGTTTTGCCCCCAAAATTATAAAGTTGTGGACTTGCCAGTATTCCTGTTTTTTTTGCGGAAGTTCATTTTTGGTGAGTCAAGAGTTCACCTCCCAGCTTTTTTGATGGTGAACCCAAGTTTATCACACTTTTTTGTCAAGGCCCCCTAATTGTTTTTTATCATAACGTTCTCTTATTTTTCATATCTGGATCTGGTTTTGATCGAAGTATAAAATTGTCCGAAATCGCGCCGAGTTTTGGACGTTTTTCGCTTCTTATTTATTGGAGAAAGCCTCAAATTTTGGTGAATCAATTATCTAGGTGTACACGTTTTCGATCACGTTTCAAAGTTTCACGGCGATCAACCGACAGTTTTCGGAGATGTCGCTGAAAGAAAAAAAAACATCAACAGTAAAATACAAAAACAATTTCGGCAAAAACTAAGCTACCCGAGCGGCCTTACACTGTTGCCGGAATTTTCTTCGCACATCTACGTTTAGATATTAAGTAAATAGTTCTGACGAGTTCTTACCAGAGACTTTTGAGAGAGGTAGTTTTAGATCTTCTGCAGTACTTGTTGGAAGTTCGCGACGCAATACCACCTTACTGACGTCTATCAAACGTTTACTTGCTATGTCATTTTTCCAACAGCATTTTGTTGATGATGTCTTTGTACCAACGCTGACGTCAAATACCAGAATAAAATCTGCAAACTCAAGACACAAAGACGTCAAATTTTCACGAACTTTAATAATTTTTGGCACAAAAATATCCAAGACGATAGAATTATTTAAGATGCACTGAATTACCACCTCACCTAATTTATGTCAACGCACTACCGTGTGAAACATAGATGCTCCAGATTTTAACATTACGCGATGATTATTTGTTTCGGATTGCTTACTTCTGCCTTATCAGTTCGACAGAGGGTGCCACGTAGTTTAATAATTTTGTGGTATTAAATATTTTATGATAAAAACAACAGACAACAAAATAGCAGACTGATGAGCTTAAAACACGTCTACTCGATAGGTAAATGCCATTTGATCAGTCGTTTGTTGATTCCACTATTAGCCAATGGCGTTGCATCTAAGCCGTTGTCTTTGTATGCGGGAGTCCACTTTTAACATAAGTTCTGATGATTTGCAAGCAAGTTGTTATACAAACTTATTATTTTGCTAAATAATTTGTATTGACGTTTATTTAGTGCTTAATTAAGTCATTACAGCGTTTACTTGAAAAATAACTCAGCGCTATGCAACAATTTGGAACATCTATGTTTCACACGGTAGTGCATTGACAAAAATTAGTTGAGGTGGAAAATGAGTGCACCTTGCATAATTTCATCGTTTTGGCTATCTTTTTAAAATAAAAATATTAAATTTAGTGAAAATCTGGCAAATTTATGACAAATAAAATTTTCACTGTTTTTTTTCTGGGACACGGTGTACATTCTGTGGCGAAGACTTTGCAAAGTTTCGATAATGTCAGATCAAAAAAAATACTCAACTTCATACGTAGCACTTCTCACAAGTAAAGCAAGTAAACAAATTGTATAGTGCGCAATGTCAGCGAAAACATATCCGCTGAATTTTATTCATATCGACTAAAGCTAAATTAATGAAATAAACATGTTGTGAATTTTAATTAAATTCGATGAAAGTATAAAATATGGAAGTATTTTGCCTTTTATATTTCCAAAAGAAAATAAAGTTTATAGACTTTTGCCTTTATGCTTACCTCGATTCCAATTTTTAAAATATCGCATGTTTGTACACAATAATAAAACTTTAGGTTTTGACATTATTGAACTATAGTGCTGAATGCTATCTCTGCACATTGAAACAAAGCAATTCTGTTTTAATTTCTTTTCTGTTTTGCATGTGTACACGCATCTCATGAAAATGAATCTGTAAGCATAACAGCAGTAAGCTTAATGAAAATAAAAACGGCAAACATAGACTAAGCTTGTACCTATGTCATTCCCAACGTGTGCTAGTAATTCTTTCCAAGTCGTACTATAGCAAAAACTCAATAGAACTGATCACGGCAGCGTACGCTCACAGGCACCGACACGCTGTACATCGTTGACGTTCACGATCTCGAAACCGTGTATACCTACTTAAGCCGGCGTACTTTCAGAAGGTCTTTTCAAATCGTTCTCCCCCTGGGCCGGGCTCTTCACGTTTCGCTGAACAACTATAGACCCATATAATATATTACGCTTCGCTGGGCACTTGTATCCATCATAGTCGACAAACCGGCGTGACAGCAAAATTTTTACCCGCGCCATGGCGGGTAATGCCATCGTATGATCTCCGTATATCTGCGCGATGTAACGCTGATCACATCCATTAGGCTACCTAGAATCTTATGACACGATTAATTAGCCCAGTATCTTAGCTCTTCGCACTATAACTTTAGCTACTTAGTGCAAAGAAAACAACCTCATATTTGAAGTAGAACAAAGGTAGAGTAGGGAGATCTGGCGATTTTCAACCAATAATTTGCCGTATCTCAAAAACGGTGAAAGATAGGGCCAGAGTTCTTATTCATCACCAACATAACCTCGCATAAACCCTTTAATTAAAACGAAAATACATAACCAATCATGCGTCTTTTTGAAATCCCCTCAGAAATCTGGCAGAAGGTAGATTCTAGTGTCAGCGGCAAAATATGTAGCTCAGAGATTGTAGTTTTTAGCGATAGACTTATAACGCTTGTACGCGTATTCTTTGGTGTTCGCTGTAAACGGCGCCAAGTGTTCCAGCAATAAGACTATTGTAAGCTCAGGCTTCGTATGAATGAACACAGGCATTCTAGCTGCAAATCATGATCCGCAAAATATTTTGGATTGGTCGACAAACTGACTTACGCGCGTCAGCATGTAACGCTTTGCGCATCTTAGCTATCGTCGAGGTGTCTGTCTGTCTGTCACACTCTGCAGTCTTATCACAACGGTGCTAGGGTGCTAGCTAAAATTATGCAATTGTTACTGTAAGTTGACACCAAAATTTGGATGAAAAGATTTTTCTCGAACGAAAGCGTCAAAAAGGTGCGCCCCCTAAAACTCGTTACTTCACCGCTATTGGCTCGTCTAGCATAACAAGAACTGGTGACGAGCTTTCCAGAGGTATCAACATCGATTACCTGGAATGACCTTAAACCCCAAAATTACGAAGTTGTAGTGATTTTCGCAATTTGGAGCTGCGGCGCACATTTCAAGAGTGAACTACGACGAAATGTCTGAAGATAGACTAAAACAATTACCTGCACATAAAATTTTCAGCATTTAGCACTTTAAAAACATTTAGCACTAAAAGCATTTAGCACTTTAATTTTTGGTCTTCTAGGTTTACGGAGTTCTCCGTACGGGGGCTTTAAATATGGACATTTCTTCAAAATGCACGAGTTATGCTAATATCCATTAATTTAGCGTAAAAGGGTTGCAGAATAACGTAGATCTGCTGCTTACCGTAACAAACTCTGATGATGAGCTTTTCGCGAGTATTAACATCAATGACTTTGAACGACTTTAAACTTCCAGTTCCAAAATCCGAAGTTTTAGTGACTTGTTCGCGATTTTAGGCTGAGGCGCATATTTCAACAGTCAATTGCGCCGAAACTACCAGAGATATACCAGGAAAACTTGCACATAATTTTTGCATAAAACGTAGATTTCCACCGTTCAAGTTTCGACTTCTTATTCAAGAAGTTTTCCTCGCGTAAACCTCAAATTTGGGTACTCTTTCAAAACGCACTATTATTATTTTATTGCACGTTGTACACTGATTCCTTAGGTGGCAGCATCGATGCTGTCGCGCGTCGAGTGAGCTTGGATCAAATTACTTGTTTAATTTTCTGCATGGTGCGGGTTATAACCAACGATTTAGCTTGCGCCTCTTGTTCCCACAATTTTACTTTCTGCGCGTAGGCAGCAGTCTAGTGTGACGGCAACTCAGCGGTCAAATGTCAAATGTAAATTTTTGTAGCGCATTATCGTACCGCTAATGCGCTGGACAGTGGACACAGCGGTGGTCTAATAATGGCATACACGCTCGCAGAAGACGTGTTATAGGGCCTATAGCTGCAAAGTCGCGACACTGAGGACTACAGAGCGTCGAGTACAATATTACAGTCACAAAACATGGGGTTTTTCTTGTTTTTAGGCCTACTCTGTATACTTCAACTAGACGTTTAATTTCGTTAAACTAAAAAAAAATAAAATTATAGTTAAACTATAATTAGTTACTAGTTAGTAGCTTTTTAGTCTACCTGTAACGGTAGTTCCTGGAGGGCTTATATTGTACCGCAAAGGTTTTATTTACAGCGGTGACTATTTGACCGGCAGCCCATCTGACCGGTCAGATAGCTTACAGGCTATCTGACCGGTATCTGACCTGTCAAAACGAAAAATCGCAGTCGCCTCCTCACGAATGACATTAAATACAGTATACGCACTACTAACTAGAATTAACGTAAATATTATGGTGTAGTGTTTAGGACATAGGATTAAGATTAAGGTTAGAGTCAGGGTCTGGGTTTGGGTTAAGGTTAGCGTTTTTAAAAGATTTATGTGTCAATAATGAACATAAAAAAATTAGCGTACAATATGGGTGGTAAATTCGAAATTTCTGCAGGCAAGCAAAAAAACTTGCCGACTGCATCCTGATAACCCATCTGCTTGCTAGGCTTGACGTGCTAGTTGGCTAACTGGCGGATCCATGATACCGTACTGACTACGGTTGAGGTCGTCAGTTGCTCGGCTGCCGCCGTCTCTGCGGCAGTACGTTGTACCGTCGCATGAACACGGTCTTAGCCGGTAGTACTATGAGCACCATTGCTTGTACGTATGTACTGGTTAAAGCTGTTCAAGGCGGTGACCGGTCCAATATCCGGCTTTCACAGGGTCGGATATTTGACCGTTCATATTGACCATTCAGTTTTTCACTTCACTCAACGTTTGTTTCTGCACTACCGACCATATATATGATTCCTGAAACTAGAGTCTTCTAGGCAGCCGATGATAAAAATTTGGTGATTCTAGCTTGCACCGTCTTTGACTGATCCACCCGTGTGACAGACAGACAGACAGGCGGACGGACAGACAGAACTGCGATGGCTAAGACGCGCTGAAAGCAGTAGCTGCTTTCGAGCGTAAAAAATTAAACTTAGGAGTGTCACTTGGCGAAAAAGTGCTAGAGTTAGAATATAGAAGTATGCATCACAAGACACACAAAATGTCATGTCAGCTTACTACTGCTTCAGGGTGGTCGGCATTCATCCATTTCTCCAACAGCCGCTCTGCAGCCCGGCATCCATTCTGTCCATCACTGACAGTCTGCAGCCTTTTCCTCCATTGCTTGAAATAATCCTTTTCTCTCTTTCAGCCCTGCTTCAGTGTGTGCCTGAGTACATTCTCTCACGATAAGGGCAGCTAGCACTCTGCGACACCCTCCATACAGCAACAAATTAATCATGGTTTTCTCATAGACTAATTTCTGCACAGCGTATTTTATCAAGCCTATAACAATGGACTGCCTTTATGGACGGTAAAAACTTTTTTTCGTATTTAGATATCTCATAGTCATCAGTTTTCACTTATGGTTTATTACTTTCGTTACTTCTGTTTTAGTCTGATGCAGTAATAGCATCAGATTTACTGTTTTGCACATATTATGTTATGCACTATTATTACTGTAATTAGTTAAGTTTTTTTCTTTTATTTTGTATTTGTTTGCTACCTTTCATGGTGAATAAAGATGCATATATTACTAGATCACGTTAGAAAAATAATTATGTTTATTAACACAAATTACAAGTAAGCTTACGCACACTACTTACTTCTTTTGCTTGACCAGCCCATTAGCTTTTTAGTTTTTTTCCGTTGAAATAAATGGTAAGCATAATAATCTGGGTAAATATTACATGCTATTTAAAACAGTTTTGCTTGGGACCAAATAACTACCGTTACAGAATTTTAAACTATCAGTGGAATAAAAAAGATGGCTAAAGCATATCAAGTGTTCTGGGAAAAAATTAACGTTTTTAAACATTCCCGTTCGTACGTTTTTAGCCTTAATTTTAAGAAAAAAACTTTTTTTTACAAAAATGGGGAATTAAAATATTTATAATTCAGAGCGACTTGATCGCGATTATTTCTTCAACGGATTGAGACATCGACAATCGGCAAACTCTGATCGACCGCTTTCCCTCCGACGTTCAGCAAAATATTTTTGGTAAACTTTGGCCCCAAAACCAAAACGTTTGAATGTGCATTTTAAACCACTTAAACTAAACTTTAATCGGAGACCATTATGTCGGTCATTAGCGAGTGCTGCCACTTTTTTTATACACATGTTAGAGAAGGATCATGGCTTATTAACGCACATCACATTAAAAACGGATGTACACTGTGTCTCAATAAAAACATCCACGACATTTTTGACTGTAACTTAAAACCGATTATCAGATTTTGATAATGTTTGGTACAAATATTTCTGACACAACTTGCCATCAAATGACTATTCAGTTTCCCACCTCACTTAACGTTTGCTTCTACACTACCTGGGGAAAGCACAACCAGCGAAATATCACTTTTTAATCCAGTGCGATATGATTGCTCAATTAACATAAAAAACACATTTTGTTCGCATTTCTGACACTGTGGCTGACACTTTATTCAGCTATCTATTTTTCAACTGCCTACAGTAAAATTGTTTGAAGTGTTGGCTCATTATGCGAACACAGGCAAGGAGACGCTAGGCCCACAAATTAAGACAGATGAAATTTATTGACGTTTTCCCATTCATTTTAACAGCTATTATGCCTGGTCTGCTTTCCCCAGGTAGTGCAAAAGCAGACGTTGGGTGAGGTGAAAACTAAAACACTTATTTAATAGCCAATTGTGTCAAAATATTTCTGCCAAATAATATTAAAATCTGCTGATTTTTATTCAAGGTACGATCGATAAGGTTGGGGATGTTTTTAAGGTTTTCTGTTGCTTTTAACGCATATTTTGCTTAATCTGCTTTCCCTAGGTAGTGCGAAAGCATAGGCCTACATTGGGTGAGGTGGGAAACTAAACAGTCATTTGATTGTAAGTTGTGTCAGAAATATTTATACCAAAAATTATTAAAATCTGGTAATTGGTTTTAAGTTACAGTCGAAAATGTGGGGAATGTTTTTTGAGACACCGTGTATGTTCAAAATTCCTAACAATAAAAATTTAAACGTTAGCCCAAAATTTACCACATTAAGACCAGTGACACTGACTTCACTAAACTTCTACATAATGTGTCGTGACGCTAGTATGAAAAATTAAATACAAAAGTTTGGAAACACAGAAAACGTCTACAATTTAGTTCGATTTTAATCGAGAATATTCACGGAGCAGATCGCGATATTGAAAATCGAAAAATTAGGTAATCAAAAACAACCCTTTCCACCACGTTTACCTGTAACAATATTCAGACTGTAGAAAATACTCTGCTCTTAAATTTTGACGTTTTCGCTATCTATTGGTAGGCTTAAAAGTTTTATGATCTTAGCATGGATACAGTTTTAAAAAAATGACATTGCGTAACAAAGCGACGCCAATGACTTGACTTGACTTGAGGCTTTGGTGAGGACGGCATTTTAGTTCACAACAGCTATAGATACACATATACAACACAGCTTTCGCACAGCCGGATTACGTAAACCATCATTCACCACATGGAGGTAGCAATACAACAAAAAAGTTACGAATAGTACGTGTTTTTAAATAGTTCTTGAATATCAACAAAATTAACGCATTAATGCACCATGCATGCGACATACACAACACAGCGAGTTTTGCAACAAAGACCTAACTTTTTCGTAGGCCTACGTTAATCAACAAAAACCTTCACCGTAACTATTAATGCCGAAAAGCACAAACAACAGCTGCTGGGGATACTGTTAGTATATGGACCTACCAGCTTTATGTACAAAACCATATGTTTCAATGTAAAGCAGGCAACATTTAATCCTTATCAGACGCAAAATAAATTTTTAAACGAAATATGCTAACGCGCTGTTAAAATGTCTTGCGCAATAACTTTAAATAAAAAAAATAATTTCGGTTATTAGCTATAAACTGATTCATTAGGCGACATTGCTATCACACGTTTTTTGCATTTTGTGGTTTTTATAATTGTAGCTTAAGTGGTAATTGTTACAATGTCTGATTGATTTATTGAAATAAAACATATAACATTCATATTAGTACTTAGTAGTTCCACCTGGCTCATAATTACTTAATAGCGGCAACACGGGCATAGCAACACCTATGCTGCTCTCTGCCTTCTGAAGCCGTCAGTGCCCCAGCACAACAGTTCTTTTATCACCCAAGATGTCCGCACCCGAGGAACAATAAAAACCACCTAGCTGCCGAAAAGACGTGCAAAACCGTGTACACAGAAAACGAATTGAACTAATAGTTCAGTTCATTTCACTTCGTTCTTTTAGTACAGACCACACACGACGCATTAGACTGCTATTATACCGTGACGTCGCAGGTACAGTAAAAAGATGCCTTTTGCACGAGACCTTCTGAGCCGAGAACGAGACGAGACTCGAGACCCATGTCTCCGAGACCGAGACAAGACCGCGACGTTAAAAATATTGTCCGAGACGAGACAGAGACGAGATGCTGTAGCTTGCGAGACCTTGGCCGAAACCTTGAAGCTTCCGAGATTCGAGAGTCTCGAAAGTGAAGCTCTCGAGACTCTCGAGAGTCTCGAGAGCTTCAACGTCGTCTCGCCGAGACGTTGTCAGGTTGTCCGAAATATATGATGAAACTCACTGAAAATGATAATATTTTATACTGATCAACTAACTCGCATCTTGGTAAGCGTTTTCTATTTGTTTTGTGGGTTTTGTACGTGGCGAAGATAGGTCTAGTAATCGATCGTCAATCAAGGTGTGTGCGCTTTGCTGTTGTTATTTCTTCGTAGGCTCAAAGTTCAAACCGACCGCAGCGAAAAGAAACTTTGAAGATGTAACCAAAACACACGCAGAGTTTACCAGTTGTCTATACAGACGGAGCGTTTATTTGTCCACTTTCAGCGACAGCTTCAGCTTGTCATGCCGGCTTCGATGACTGTTAATGCCAAGATGCTAAAATGCTACTATATCGCGCTACTTTACGTGGAAACTGCGACTACTTCTATGAGAGCTGATGAAGTTTGTCCATAGCATTCAAACTCAAGTTGCTGTTGCTTATTGTATAATGCGTCGTTTCTTTCGCCTTTGCAGTTTTGTCGGCATTAAAATAAAATGGTATATAAATGTCAGAAATGGCGTTTCAGGCGACCATGTTAGCGTGATGTTCAAATGTTGTCATGTTCTGCCTCATTTTGAAAATTATCACTGATAAAATTAACGGCTTGCACCATAAAGAATTGCAACTGTCTATAGCAACTGCAGTGCTATAGACGTGAGCCAATAAGTTTATCGCAATTTGGAAGCAACTGAAATTAAGAAACCACAGCTGATTATAGCCTCATACGTCGTCTACATTTGGCTGATAGTATTCATTCTGACATCATACACTTTATCTTCATCGCGACTATGTCATTTTTTGACAAAAAAAACTGGCATGACATATTTCTGCTTTACGATTTATAAGTAAACGACAGAGTGAAAAGCGCTGTAGACGAATATGTCTAAGCCACAAACTGACTTAAGCATAGGCTTAATGCCATGCTGGTTAGTATCGGTCTAACTGCAGCATGCACGGCGCGCGCCTGCACAAAACGTCTCGACGATACGCAATGATCCGAGACCCTAGACGAGACCTACTGGGCCGAGACCGAAACGTATTGTCTTGAGACCAAGATGAGACTCGGAGACGCATAGGCCCAAAACCAAGACCAGACGTTAGTACGTCTCGAGACCGTCTCCAGACCGAAACGTTTCGACCGAGACCACGTCCCTGGACGCTACTTCTATTTTTACGATAACTGTGGCAAATGTGGTCCGATTTCAATGATTTTTTTCACTAAACAGATTTGATGTGAGAGTTTGCACATATGTTTTCCGCACCTTATCCGCAAATGCGAAAGTAAAAAAATAGGTAAATCGGACCGCATTTGTCAAAGTTATCGTAAAATTAAAAGTGGCTTCTTTTTATCCGGAACACGGCGTAGACACACCTGACACATCGTCCTTAACGCGTACAGTCTAGACTCAGACTATTAACGTTTAATTTTTAAAAATGTACATCGTGGATAATTGAACAATTAGAACAACTAAAGAGCTAGCATTATTAAGCGCAGTAAAAGTTCAAGTCAAAATAGTAACGTATATACATATAAAACAGCACGTAAGGTTAAAATAAACAGCAGCTTTCACGTTATCCTGACGGTTTAACTACACTGTGTCTCATAAAAGTTTATCCTTCTATTTTTGTGATATCTTTATCAGTCAGATTTCATCCAATTTTGCTGATTTCTGTCAGAAACATAGTCCAGAAAATTTGAAACAATAACATGTAAGCGGACTATTTACATCTTGTTTTTTTTATGTTCGTATACTGTACTTTGTAAAAACTACCGACGCATCAAAGTGCACACTGCGACGACGGTCGCGTTCCTTTCATCTTGTCATTGAAACGGAATCTCGTAACTACTTTAAAAGTTTTTTAAAAACTTTTAGCATTTTAATCTTTTGCAGAAAATTTAGAAATTAAAAATATTTTAGCTTTGAAAAATCTTTAAATTTATATAAATTTATATAAATTTTCTGTCAAAATGCGAACTTTAGCGGCATTTGATCGCTGCATGATCTCATCATTTCATCTAATCTGCATCAGCATGTTATCAACGAGGCAATCGACCACGTGGCGTAAACGGCTACACGCCTGTGTAAGAACTGGTGGACGTGACTTAAAACGCTTGCTCTGATAACATAAACGTTACTTAATGTGACGATTTGATGTTTATGTGGAAACATTGTATTTGACGCTACAGGCTTATCGTATATGTCATAAAAATTGTTGCCATAATTTATAAGATACATTACGAACATATGAAACGATATGTAATGAGCTGTGCATTTCTGTTTGTTTTCAATTTCTTGGGGGTATGTTCCGGCCAAAATTAAAAAAATTGGACTAAGTCTAGGAAAGATATCGCAAAAAGCGTGAACTTTTTGAGACAGTGTATTCCCGCTACTATTAAACGACGTTCACATATTGCACGTATAACCATAGCTAAGCAAGACGGCAGACTGGAGTGCATGTGCAACACACGCGTGCATAAATTCAATAATCGCTTCCTATAGCGCGACTACTGACATAAATTTATCTTGGTTAGGGTGAAACTGCTTTGTTTTCTTTATTCACAGTCCTCCGACTTATTTTACTATGTAATGTTTCAGTTATAAATCCAAATGAGTGCTTTGCATAGACAACTGCCTAAACGCGCGTAAAAACACAATGTGTGTGAAAGGGTCCATACAAATCAGTGCAATCGATTACAGCGCATACGAGCTTAGAACGTCTTAGAACGTTCTGATTTTTTTCGAAACGAAAGTGACCCCCTTGCCAGCGTGCGTGACGAACACTGCAGTAAAGCATGATGCAGACGCTGCTACGCACAGACTGTATGGAGTTAAACTGTCAGGTACATTATCAAACAACTGCTGAATCGCAATGCCATTGTGTCCGTATCATGTCGTACGTTGGACCACATCGTTTCAAATCTGCAACACACGTCAACGAACGGCCTGACTTCACAGTCTATAAGCCATATTGTGTATACCGGGCATCCACCAAAAGCCAACTGCTGCAGAGTGCAGACCTATCAGAAACGTAGGCCCTAATTACAGGGGAGGCTTCACCTGCCTCCTCAGAAAATGAAAAAAATTAATAAAAAAGGAAAATATAATAAGTAGAAAGGTGTTTGCTAGGTCAAACGTAAAGTTTTGTTATAGGTGCATCTGCTGCTTTGTTAGGCTACATTAATGAATATTCCCTGAGACTAGTAGCGTAAGCCTACAAGAAATTTGAGCTAATGCACACGAGACGCGCGAAAGCCTATAGCAGTTCCGGTTCAGTAGTTTAGCTGACAATTGGGGTGTTTAGGCTAAATTAATATACAAAAACCAAATTCTCTATCTGGATCGCATACCGGTAACGATAGTACCGTGGCGCCACCTTGTGAATGATACAGACTTGTGTCGCAGCCCAAAATCGCCAAAAAATCCATAAAACCCCCTATTTTGGCGTTCAAGGTCATTCAAGGTCATTGAATTTGGCGCCAATCGAGAGCCAGTATACGGCTTCCTATTAGTGATTAATAGTAACCTAGACCCTATCTCGCACCGTTACTGAGATACAGCGACTTATTGGCCAAAAATCGCAAATTTTGCCCATCCTCTCTCATTTAGCGCCCTCGTTTGGGGTGACCCCCTTCGAATTTATGGAAAAGCTTCACGGTTCCTAAAACTAGAGTCTTTCGGGCAGCCGACGGTGAAAATTTCGTGACCCTAGCTTGCACCGTTTTTGACTGATCCACCCGTGTGACAGAAAGACGGACAGAATTGCGATGGCTAAGACGGGCTGAAAGCAGTAGCTGCTTTCGCGCGTAAAAACCGAAACTCCGTGTGCTTCAGTTTGTTGTGGATTTGCAACAAATTGAGAATCTACTGCAAATCCACAACAAGCTGTACGCGAACGTCCATATCAAATAAAAGGCCTACAAGTTGTAGCAAATCTACATCATCCCAACATGTCAAGATGTTGTAGCTCTATGGCTTGCTGTACGACAGGCTGTCCAACAAATCCACAAAGAAACTGATCTAGTGGAGTTTGGGCCTAAGCAATGCCTATATCAGACAGCATACCACGCTCAGCTCGCATCCGTACTGTGTTCAAAGCGTGATGAAACAACGACAGTATACATGTAGGCTATGCAAATTAAGCCACTGTCTGAAGTGAAATACAGTTTAAAGGCCTACTGCGTATTCACTTAGCTACTCCAAACAGCGATTTAACATATACACAGACCAAAATGACTTGAATATAAACATCCATTCGGTGTAGTGTTTTTATTATCGTTTTATTGAAGCTAAATATCTTTTATATTTCTTTTTGTCTGTTTTGTTGCTTAACTCTGACACGCAGTTTCGTGTCCATAACTTGTACTTTCTTTTACAGACATTTGAAAATCGTTGACAATCACATCACTATTTCATTATCAACGCTCGATACTCGCGATCTATTGTAGCAATATAGGCCTAATCGCGATTCCTGAGTTTGACTCACCAGAGATTACTCAAAATCAAGGTTACATAGGTGCAGTAGACCTCGTTATTGATCTTGCCCTTTTATTTTCCTCGCGAACATATGTACAGGGTGCGGCAAACAAAGTATCCCCTAATTTGTTGTCATTTTCTTAAAAATCGCTGAGAGTTTTGAAGCGAAATTCTACACTTTTATTAAAAGGCATTTAGTTATCTTTAACCAAAACGAAATTATTGTATTTTTATTTTTATTGTATTTTTATTGTATTTTTTAACCATTTCACACGTTCACGTGCTGCAGAATGTGTGCAGAACAAAAGGGGCACCATGTTTGCCTTGCAAAAACACACTGTCGTTTGAACAGCAGAATAAACAGCTTGGCACTAACCGTCAAAATCCTAGTGCCCATCGCCAGTTTACACGCATGCATTTTATTTTAGTAAAGTTTTTAACAGCCTTGTCGATAGCAAGCTGCCCAGATTATCCGCTGTGCCCTTTTGAGTTTTGAGACGGCTTTCAGTTTTGGCAGGAAAATGTCAATAAATACGATCAAAAATTTATAGAAAAGACTATGCAGTCTTTGTTGATAATGTTTACGTCGCTTCGACGTCACTAGCAACAAGATGGACCCAGTTGTTTTCAATACACGTTACGCACTGCAGCAATATATTCTTGGATGTGCAAAATCACGATGTTGTCTTACAACAAAATTCGTAACTTTACAGCAGTAAAAATATCAAATGCCCTTTGGCATTTTTATGTAGCTGAAAACTAGTCATAAATGTGTAAAATTTTACGTTAATGAGAAAATGACAAACACCTTCAAAGGATAGCCTACTTTTTGCCCATATGTGTGCCGCACCCGGTATATAAAGCTTTTATGAGTCAATATGCGATTTGGCAGTATTTTACATGTACATTGCAATTGCATGTGGGCCTATATTGGTATCAGAGGCATACTTACGGTGTTAGTTGTTAAATTTAGTTGTTCTCCACCTCTGCAAACAGTGACATATTTTAGCCAAAATATTTTGTATTTGTGCCACATTTATACGTACGACAACCTTATAACAAAGTTATCCGATTAATTTACGTAACTCGATAATCAGTTGCACTAGGAAGGGTACTAGCAAAGGTACAGCATTATTAATTTAAAATAACGTCTTTATCATTATTGTCATAACGCTGTTTCCTGTCAAGTAGTTTTAAACGAAATCGCTCTAGCACATGCAATTTTGCATATACCTACCCATTTTTCCGTAATCTGGTTTGTCTGTTGTTTGTCACATTCGTGTACCCTACCTAAACCCCTTGACTGACTTAGATGCAGGAGTTCAATGACGCATTGTTTCCATAACCCCGAAGGGAAGATATTGAAGATTAAAACAGAGAATTAATAATGCACAGATGGGTGCGAATATTACATTGCAATACGCGATTATAACGAACAAATAAACAATATCGTCGCAGTCAAAGCCGAAAAACGCAACGTTTTTGGAAAATCTTTTAGGTATAATATTTCAAAAGTTTTTGGGTTTTTTATGAAAGCAAACAAAAAATTACGACATAGGAATAAAAATGAAAAATGCACCATTTTCCTGTCACATCGCTTTCTATCTAATTAGCTACAAAACACGAGATAATTATACCATTTTATCAGGCAAACTTCAAATACAGTCTGAATTACGCGGCACAGCAAATAAAAACCTTCAAAACTAAAATGTAGATATGTGAGGTTTTAAAGTATTAAAAACTAAAACTTAGGTTTATCAAAGCAATTTTTCCAGCTGTAATCAGAGTGTAGCCTTATACTCGATAGCCTATCATAATATTATGTCGATAGTTAATAAGCTAAGTGCATCCATGTGAGATAAAAAAGTACATCTATGTACCGGTAATATAAATGAAAGCAGTGATCAACTGCAGCATTATAAAATAATAACTAACAGCTGAGTAAAACATTCTATAAGTTTGTTGTTTGTTGTCTCGTAATTCGGTAAGTTGTAATGTAGTACTGAGCTGTAACAATATAATCGATTACATGTACACACGATACTCCGTTTACACGATAAAGCTGCTTCGACGAGCTAGCTAGCTAGCTAGCTGAGCAGCTCGAATAACACTTGTTCAGCGCTGGTCAAACATTTATCAAACCGGTTCAAGTGTATAAAATGCAATAACATACAGCTCATCAAGCATTCATCAACCATTCATCAAGCACACGTTAAGCTGGCTTACTGAGTGTTTGCTGTGTGCTTGGTGAATGCTTGCAATATCAAAAATGTTCGCTGCTGCAATCGTTTTGGCTCGACGAACGCTTGTCGAGCCAGGCACTCGTCGAGCCAGCTTGACGAGCCAGCTTTGTCGTGTAAACAGGCTATACGACAGTAGTCCACTTACGCTGTCACCGGGATATCGATACGGCTGTGCAATTCGTTTCCTCACGTTCTGTACAGCAGGAAATTCACTTTGCAATCTCTGTAAATAACAAGCAGTTATTTTGTGCACTGAGTATAATATTATTTACCATTTAGTTGTTGAGTTTTTACGCGCGAAAGCAGCTATGCTTTCAGCGCGTCTTAGCCATCGCAATTCTGTCTGTCCGTCTGTCCGTCTGTCACACGGGTGGATCAGGCAAAAACGGTCCAAGCTAGGATCTCCAAATCTTCACCATCGGCTGCCTGGAAGATTCTAGTTTCAGGAACCGTAAAGGTTTTTCATAAATTCGAAGTGGGTCACTCCGAACGAGGTCAAAATTTGCGATTTTTGGCCTATAACTCGCTGTATCTCAGTAACGTTGCGAGATAAGGCCTAGGTTACTATTAATCACTAATAGGAAATCGTATA
>Ga0209367_1004516_pt1 | contig 19225 bp, 9 predicted proteins | sample WorMetLIZISLAND2_FD_187412 | JGI IMG/M metagenome (GOLD analysis project Ga0209367, IMG submission 187412) | Marine gutless worms symbiont microbial communities from Max Planck institute for Marine Microbiology, Germany - Olavius geniculatus... ...
AGTCTAAACAGCTCACTGATTATATTTATACAGATATATATACTGTAAACATCGAAATGCATTGGACAGACTCCTTGTTCGTATGAACATTATCTTGTTTTTTTATAAATTTAAGCGAAAATAATGCATTTTGTACAAAATTTGCACTTTTTTTAAGATGCATTCGGTCAATAGAGCTCCGCCCCTTGAATTCGCCATTGCATCAAAGTTCAAGGTCATCAACGTTGATAGGCCTACTACTAAAAAACCCGTCAAAAGTTCTTGTTACGGTTAGCAGCAAGTCTATGTCTAAACTTATCTGCAACCAATTTCACGCTAGAGTTCGCTAGACGAGCCCAACAGCAGTAAAATAACGCCTTTTTAAAGGGTACCCCTATTTGATGGCCTCGTGCGCAGGTTTCCTTGAATGTCGTGACTTGGACCGTTAAAATCTACGTTTAGGCCTAATGCTAAAAATTTCGTACGTAGGTTATTTAGTTGTCGTGGTCTATTAATTCGGCGTAATTCGCTCTTGAAATGTGTCTCGCAGCCCAAAATTGCTAAAAATCCATAAAACTTTTATTTTAGTATTCAAGGTCATTTAAGGTCATTGCTTCCAATGCCAATTTATTAGTGATTAATATTTAATAGGACCAGTAACCGAGGGCATATCTCGCACCGTTTCTGAGATGCAACGACTTATTGTCTAAAACTCGCAAACTTTCCCTCACATCTCTCTCATTTAACGCCTTCGTTCAAGGTTATCTTCTTCGAATTTATGGCAAAGCTTTGCGTTTCTTAAAACTAGAATTTTATGTGCAGCCGACGGCGAATATTTGGTGATCCTAGCTTGCACCGTTTTTGACTGATCCACTCGTGTGACAGACTGACAGACAGACGAACTGACAGAAAGACAGACAGCCAGAAATGCCATGACTAATACGAGCTATAGCAGTACAGGCTGTCGCGCGTAAAAATGTTTGATTACCCAATCCTACACGAACTAAGCTATAATGCATATTAGGCTACTTTGAAATGTGCATGACGTCATAGGCCTATATACAGTGTGATCGTGTGATGTCATAGGTAAACAGCAACAAGTCGATAGGTGATAAATTCACGTTTTTTGCTTCTTTAGCGCTAATTACGTTTAGTACAGACGCTCCTTTTAGCGATTTGAAAGATCTGCATGCTGAATTAAATTGAAAACAATACATCGGCTAAGACGTAAGCGAAAGCAAATGCTTTTTACGCGCGACAGCACGTAATTAATGTATGTTGAGAACTGTGTTAGGCCTATATAGTTAAGCTTCTGTCTGTCTGTCTTTCTATCTATAAGCCTATTTCTGAGGTTTGTGTAAGTGCTGCTTTGCAGCCAGCAGTATCTTAATAAACTGTTGTATGTATGTAATGCTGTAGCGCCTCTTAGCTATATACGGCTATCGTAAAGGCGTCCGTCTGTCCGTCAGTCTTGGGCTTCTATCCCTATACCTGCATCGTGAGCGCAACTTGCAACCAGTGAAAAATAGAAAAGTTTTGTTACGGGATGTGTGCGAAATTGCTGATCACAAGAAGCGTTGTTTTAGCCCAAAATGCACTAGAAAAAGTTTGGTGGCCGAGCTTTGTCCATTGCCCGAACCAGCTGGTTGAGCTTACGGCGCTCCCACAAACCCTCTGGACTAAGAGTGGGGGCCCCTGAAAAGGAAGGGTAGGACGAATTGCGAAGAAGAGGGAAAAGAAGAAGGGAAAAGAAAAGTAGAGATAGCGAAGTAAACGGGGGATAAATGATAGGTAAGAAAAATGGGAAGGGACTTTTAAAACGGGGCGTGAATAGGGGAAGAAAGATTTGGGATGGGGAATTTGAGCTTGATTTTAATTCTAGATTTGGATGGAGAAGAAGCCCATGTACGTCACACCCTGCATCCCCATTAAAAAGATGCAAGCAAAGATCACGAAATCTTCACTGTGTTTTGCCTCAAAGACTTTAGTTTTTCGTGACAAAATTGCATGCAGCTGGGTGAGGGGATTTTTCTCCGAAAAGACGTACATTATTTTTAGGCACACGGTATTTATCTGGCAGCTGTATCAATAGCCCCTAAGCTATTAGTACGGCAATCGGATAAATATCTAAATAATTATCCGGTCCTACCAGGCCGGCTATTTATCCGGTCGCCGTCTTGGACGAGAAGGCAAAAACGACGACCTCAACCGTACGCTAGCAAGTAGGAAATCACGGATCGCCAGTCGGCAAGTTTCGTACTTGTCTGCAGCAGCGTCAAACTTATCACCAATATCATACGCTTAATTATGGTGTGCATTATTGTCACATAAATTTTTGAAATAGCCTACATCAAAATATTAACGCTAATTCTCATCAATACGCGTAACACTATTACCAGGCTTGCCGTAGATATGAAATTTCCCATCCACATCTATATCCATATCCACAGATTTTCCATGGATATCCATGGATATATCCATATTCACAGTCCACAGACCTTTACCCTGCGTACATGTACATGTAGCCTCAAATTTTCACAAATTTCAGCAGGGGCAAGAGCGTCCATTTTCTCCATCCCCTGAAAAAACATGATGCAGACAAGTGAAAAATACAGACACGTTTGAATTGAAATAAGTATTTTTCAACTTTCGTGAAAATCTACATAAATTTATTGCTTGTTTTGGCCGACCGATAGATCGAGCTTTGAGTATGATATTGTACGTCGTATGCCTGTCGTCTGTCTGTCCGTAACGCATGCATTGTGGCTAAACGGTACGTCGTAGGGGGTCGGCGATAGTATCATTGGATAAGGCGATGGCGACTTTCTATAGGCTGTCAAAAGTAACGATAATAATAATAATAATAATAAGTGAACATTTATATAGCGCACTATCATTTCGAAAAAATCTCTAGTGCGCTGAATGCGTTATCAGTACATCTGAAACAAAAATGATTTAAGGAAACGTTTGAAAGAGTCCAGATTGAATGTGTGTTATCATTCAAATACGTCAGGAGACTATTCCAAGCTGACGGGCCAGCAAAAGAGAATGCCCTTCTGCCAGCTGTTGTAAGTCTGTAACGAGGAATGGCAAGTTGTCCACGGATAGCAGAACGCAGATGACGACGGCCAGGCAACGACAAGATCGGCAAGCACATCTCCGACAGATATGGCGGTCCCATTCCATGCAGACACTTGTAGACAGACAAGCATAGTTTGAACGTGACACGCTCTGGTACATCCAACCAGTGTAGGATTTCATGTCGGACGTGCGACAGACCGTGGTCAAACTTCCGTGTGTTTGTAACGACACGCGCTGCCGAGTTCATTACGCGCTGCAGCTTGTCAGTCACCACCTTCGGTGCGCCAGCCAACAGACCATTGCAATTGAACGATGTCTTCATCTGCAGCGGTTGGGTCGCAATTTGGAATGCAATGTTGCTATCTGCAACCATAACCCACGTGCGCCGAATTACCCTATCGTATCTTGGCGTTGATTCTATCGTGTGATATAGCAGCGTTACCATAGCGAGGATGGGACTGAAGTCATTCTGGGAAATTGCAGTTTTTCTACGACCAAAAGTCGGACTCTGGCCTTCGGATATCTAAGCGGTACGGTCGGCCCGCCCCAGTAGCAACTGAGATTCTTGTTTTCCAAGACGCAGGTTGCATTCATGTACGCCCTGCACGTATAGAGTAGAGTGGACGTTTTGGAAGCACGCTTTGTTTGTACTTCCTATACTATAGCAGTAAATGTATTAGCAAGTAAAAAAACGTTGTTAATTTTGTCACCATTTAATAAAAACTTAAAAATTAACTTTCAAATGGATAGACCTCTTGTTGCCCAGCATTGAAGCACTGAAAATCTGTTACAGTGATAGCCTACTACTGCTATAGTAAGAAATTAATTTATGCTGGCTAAATAACGACGTGTTGATGTCACTGATCATTTTATTTGACTCAATCCCGGCTTGTGCGGTAGCAACAAGCTGTTGTAGGCTATAAGTGATGTGCCAAGTCAATGAAATTTCGACTTCCCACAGCCCCACATTTTGCAACCGATCTTAATAAAACTTGAAACCAAGAAAGATAAAATCCGGGATACGACCCCACATGCAAAATTTGGTTGACAGGGGACGACGAAAAGGGAGTTTGCGAAAATGACGAATTTTGGCTTACTTTTGTTTTTTTTGTATTCTTCCTCTCGCGTCCAGATCACACCATAGGACTGATCACGACCGTTTATGGCTCAAAACGCGTGTTTCCGCGTAAGGTAGTGCTTTTTGGGGGTCTCGTTGATAAAAAATAACGTTCGGGGGTAAAAACTCCACAAAAACATGATTTTGGGGAGTCTGAGTAGGCATTTTAAACCAAATTAGCGAAATTTTCGAATCGCAATATCTCGAAGAGTACGCACTCGATCAACACGAAATTTGGAGGGAAATTTCAGGTGCGCAAATAAAGTTCGTGGTCCAATGGTCCAGCATTACAAAATTATAATTCAAGATGGCGGCGGTTAGTTTTCCGTTGAAAAACGCACATCTCGAACAACTTGCAAATAATTATCCAATATGCATCGCTAAAGTTTTTTTCATATTTCCAGTGTGTATATTGCAAGTTGTATAGCTAGAAAAATTTGTGTTGATTATAGGTTTACGAAAATGGCGCACAATATCCGATCTTTTGCCTTTATGCTGATATGCGTTTACCATTCACTGACTACTACTGGTACGTATGCATGCAGTGTTTGTAACGCAGTCAACTATAAAAGACTATGTCAACCCAGTGCCGACTTAGTATGCGGCCGTCCGTTTGGAGCTACGCTACTCTAACTCTAACCTATGTTTAGTACCGGCCCGCCATAGCTAGGGGCTCGATGCCATAGCTAAGGGCAGAGTTCCCATAGCTATGGCGAGTTCACACGGTTTCAGTTAGGCCTACGTTGTTAAGGGTTTGGCGAGGGCGTCAAAGAGGGGTACCCCCTAAAAAGACGTCATTTTGCCGCTATTGGCTCGAATAATGTGAAAACGGTTGCAGATAGGTACATACATGCTGCTTATCATAACAAGCACTGGTGACAGGCTTTTTGGATTTATCAACATCGATGACCTTCGATGACGTCACAGACTCCTCAAAAAGAGGTTTTTAGTGAATTTATTTTTGCACAATTTTGCGCTGCGACACGCATTTCAAGAGTAAATTGCGCCAAAATGGCTGGCGATAGACCAAGACAACCTACACGTGAAATTTTCAGCATGGAATGTAGATTTTAGCAGTTTAAGTCCGGACGCTCTAGATTCAAGCAGGCCTGCACACGTAGGTGTTAACGAGAGGTACCCTGTAAAAAGTGGTGATTTATACTCTGTGCTTGTCTAGCGTGTAAATGGTTGCAGATAGGCACAGCATGCTGCTTATCATAACAAGCACTGATGAGGAGCTTCTTATGAATGTCAACATCGATAACCTTGAATGACCTTGAACCCTAAAAATATTGATTTAACGTGATTTTTGGGCGATTTTTGGCTGCAAAAGAGTGAATTACGACGAAATGGATGGAAATAGACTAAGATTACCTGCGAACAGGAACTGCTATAGGCTTTCGCGCGTTTCGCGAGCTTTGCTCAAATTTCTTGTATTCAAAGACAAAATTGGCTGCAGGCTCACAAGAGCGTCAAACGCTGAAACGCAGCTGCTGGGCTACATAGCGTGGCAATGGGACAGATACCTCGTTCCACAGAACGTATTTCTAGTGTACAAATATATTAAGAAATAAATTGTCAAAACAATAATTTTGCATGGAGGTCTACATCAACAAGTATTGCGACAAAAATGTCAAAATCGAATGTATCTTATGTGACTCGGGCCGCGGTTTGTGTCGGCAGGCGGACGGGCCGTTTCCAACGACACGCAAGACGCTGTACAGCGGCGGCAACCTGACTGTCTTCAACCTGGGCAAGGAAGATCACGGCGTCTATGAGTGTGTCGCCGCCAGCGTCGTGTCTAGCGTCATCACCAGCACTCTGCTCATCATCGAACGTACGTTACGTTACGTCATGTCACGTGACACAACAGAGCAGATGCGTTAGACGATTATTCAGAGCGTGCGTTCTGCTTGCACAGCTTGAACGAAACTGGTTTGGTTTCACGCAGACCATCGAATGTGATGTCCGACTGGACGCGGTTAACAAAACTTAATTCGTTTTTTGAGTCTTAAAGTACTATTCATTACTGGCGAAAGTTGAGAGAAAATCCGTCATTGCATGTTATAGATGCCGCGGAAACAACACGCTGGACGGATGAATGCACAGATGGACGGACGATCAGAAAACATAACGCGCATCGGCTTATGTATAATAAACCGTAGAATAGTTTCGTGGTATGGCTTATTCGTTGCCATTGATGTATGGGGCACGGACTTTCAGCGACCATCTTACAGATTTTGCAAATACGAGGTTTTTGCAGAAGAGGTGCCTTACCATATAACTGTATCCCAATAATATTGTAAGGAAATAGACGTGCAGCTAAAATAGACCACGTTGGATAAAACCGGTTGCAGATTTGAGTGATGAAATCTCTGTGGACATGGAGCTGTGTGAAACCAAATCCGGTTTCGAATGGGTTTCGTAAATCGAATTCGCACTTGAGTTTCGCGCTGTCGGCTTTCCGTGAGATTGCGTGAGATTCCGCATATGCAAATTGTCTGCCGTCGTCTTATGTTTCGATGTGTCTGCCCGCGACGTTGTGGACAAAGCTGTAGTTTTTAAATGTCCCCTCTGGTAATTATTAGAGCAAAAAAACTTTCACAGTTTACACTTAGCAACACTCGAAAACGGCAAAAATGGTTTTGAGGCGAAATTATCCCATGTTGCATTTCAGACGACTGGCCCTTACAAGACTAGCCATTCTAAATACTTGACAAATACTACTTTATCCTAAACAAAATTTTGTTTTAGATACTTCTACTTAATTGGCGCAAAATAGGTGCAATGAGTTAAATGAAAGCCGCTTGTAAAAATGCAAAGGCCTATTATATGTCAAGTAGGTTTTTACTTAATGTAATTTAACGCATTACAGTGAATTTGACAGTTGATATAATTATGTTTTTATTCATTCTTTCTTAACGTTAACGGCCTATATCTTGTATAGCTGTAACTTGCTCTTACTGGCACGCTGCCAGAGTTGCAGCTGGTGACGTCACAGACAATGCGTCATCTGGTGCTGGCCTACTGACGTCATTGTCACTATAACGTCACGCCACTGCACGCACACGCAGACAGAACGGCAGACAGAAAATCAGACATGCCTAGACGTGTTTTACCACCGTATGCATTGGCATTTACTGCAATATACGTATAGACCTATATACTCTCAGTCACACCGCGTATACACTCGTGCTGTTGGGTGGCAACTTTGTACCATCATACAATGTACGTTCACCATAGAGTACTAATGTTCAGATGCCTGATGGCAGTACAAGGCACCTTCATGTCAACGTAACGTAAAGTAAAATAAAGTCCTTCCCGAGCCTTACGGCCAATAGGGCGGCGCTGATCTCCGTTTCCTAAGGCCCTCAGCCAGACACCAGTTTTTACACTGCGAGACCACGGATATACGGGACCAGTGTATCGCGCGGTGTGCCTGTTTACGTCCCAGCGGTGAAGCCGGTACCAAATTATACTGCTTGGTGACAGAGGCACATGTGTGTGAACAACTTGCCTAAAGTCGTTAACCCGCAGTGTCCGGGTGCGGAGTCGAACCTGCGCCTCTGAGTTACCTCAGGATTACAAGTCCGACACGTTACCGTTAGACTACCGAGCCACACTTTCATGTCAACAAGATAAAAAAAATATATTGAAAGAGTACTTACACAGCTGAGTCTTTCACAGAGACAGGCAGACGTGTCAGTAGACGTTTTTAACAATAACGCCTATTTGCAACAGTACAAAATGCACAAATACAGAATAATATTTTAACAATAAACACTTATGGTGACGTTGCGTTTAGGTCGCAGTACTGCGGTAATAAAAGAAATTTTCTGATTGGCTGATATGCCGCCTACACGGGCCGTGAACACGGGTGCGCTGTTCACACGACCCGTGTTTACTGGCCTTGTTCGAACACGGCCCGTGGACACAGGTGGAAAAAAACGCACCCGCGTTTACGGGCCGTGAACACGGTTCGTGAACACGGCTCGTGTGAACCGGTCTTTAGTAAACAGTACTCAGTTTCAGTCTGATAACATGGTCTCCAGCTCGGTTACTCAGAAATTCAAAACGGTGGACTAAGGACTTTCAACTCTGCTAAGGAAGTTTATGTTTCTGATTTTGTTTTTTTGTCGATTTGGCCGCTAAATTATTCAGTGTTACGTTTTAATCAACTTTATTCATCGAAAAATTTCGACAGCATCACAAACAAAAAACAAACACTAATGCATACGCATGACACATACACATAGAGAATCTCAGATAGGCCTAATTAACATTGCACTACATTACCAGATTTTATTTTAATAAAATCATAAAATTCTAATAAAAATCATAGAGGGTAACGCGTGTCCCAATGAACAAATGACTAGGTTTTGGTAATGATCATGATTTTCTGCATATATTAGCAGTAAACTGGTATTTTGCATCATAAACTGTTTGCACACATGCGATGTTGCCCACGGATCAGATTTTGGTGAACGATCGAAATTACGATCGGAACCAGAGGTTCTGAGTCTGTACCAGATCCAGCTGTTAAAACAGTTATTGGTAAAATTTTTAACTAGTGGTGCATAGCCAAAAGAGCAGTAAATTTAATTTGTTCAGAGTTTTTGAATCCGGATGACAATAATCTTCTAAGGAATTCTTCGTTCACTATTGCAATTCTTTCATAGACGGAACTAAAAATTATGCATGACAGTAGTCTATGGCAGAGGAATGCTCTCTCTGGTTGTGTCCACTGTAGTTATGGCTATGTTTGCATGTTTGTGTAGTTTCGACGCCGCATCCGCCGTACAACTTGTCAGTGGTGACGTCACGGACAAGTGCGCGTTTGTCGTGGCTACCGGCGTACGATGGCGGCTTTCCTCAACATTACGTCGTCTGGTAAGAACAACTAGAGAGCCTTCTACGCTGCACACTTTCTACTGTTGCTTCTATTAGGCTAGGCTATCACTCACATATTTATTTATTTATTTAATATAAAAATCGTACACGTAGTACACAAGAACACTAGAGAAAAAGGCTAATGAAATGAAAAAAAACAAAAATACACAGTAATACCAAACACAAAATACAAAGTGTGCTATACGAGCACTAATCCGTACATAACGACGCAATTGCCTGGCAAATGTCTAATGACATAAAATTATCATCATTATAGCCTGCCTTTGTCAATTTTTGAGCAGTTCAAACTTTTTGTTTTCTATATAAACGAAACTGTTGTATTTGAAAATAAATTTTTGAAAGCGTTTTTTTTGCCGTTTTGCGCATTTGTAGATCACTTACTTCTAAATTTTAGCGACGTCATTAATGACACTACTGAATGCCGCTTAATGACGTAAGGCGCATTAAAAATCAAATTATGTAAAAACAGCATTCCATCACACCGCATTAAAACAACTCAAAAAAAATTTTCGAGACACATCAGCTGCAATCAGTTTACAAGAATGGACCAATTCGCCAAATTTGACTCCGGTAGATTACTTAGTTTGGGATGTCTTTACAAGAACTTGTCTATGAAGAAAAGCGTGAACAGTTTGCAAACTTCAAAGATTTTCAGAATGTTATCAGAGACAAATGGCATGATGTCGACATCAGACAGCCAGAATCAGAAAAGCCACGCAGCAGTGGAAAAATGACATTTATCAGCAATGGCAAAGCAAAATGGAGTACCCATTCAGCACATTTTCTGCTGAACAGCTGATTGATGGTTTGGCCTATTGTGACGTTCTGCTGTAGCCTGCTTACGAGCGGCAACGTAAATGATGAGCCGTTTGCGTAATTTTGTTTATGATGTGTAACATTATTTTGCTGTTTGTCTCGGCTAGTATAGAAGTGTTTTAAGCGAAAATTTCTACACATATTCGAGGATGTTTGCTCATTACATATGGCTTTTTTGCTAATTTATTTTGATTACTCCGCTGCATAGCGCGCGCAAATGTTCGGGACGTTTTTTGGGCCACCCGCTATGAAAATTTTGTTCCACTCCAGATGTTTTCTTTTTTCTTTATAGTTGAACATGCGTTAACTTTAGCATTTATTATATAGGCCTACTTGTAAGAAAACGTGTTTCCTGTCTAGTTGTTTAGCGTGATTTCGGTTAATTGCGGCGGCCAGGTATCGTGTTCTGAGTTCGACAGCGAGTGACTGGCGCACACTGCGTGTGGGTGGTCTGTCGGCGGAAGTGACGTCATTAACTCTACATCAGCTGCGACCGGAAACGTCGTACGAGTTCGCTGTGTTGGCGCGCAACCGGCTAGGCGATGGACTGTACAGTGAAATCACGACGGCGCGCACCAAGGGTAGGTCGGCCACACGGACGCCCGCCGCGATGGCTGAGTGGCGTGACACGCCGATGACATCCGCTGACGCTGACGCCAGCGAACAGTTACTAACAGCCTTATAGTCACAATAAACGTCAATAGCAGGCTTAGGCTCAAAATGCACTGCTGTGGATTTGTTCAGAATTTGTCGTACAACAAATGTACAGCAAATCGAAGTAAGTGGAGGTTAGGCCGTATAGTAAGAGACGCCCGATTCAATACAATATACATACATACACATACGCTTACATTTTACATACGTCTGCTGGAATCGGTCTACTTGGGTCCGTAACAAACGGGGATAGGCGGAGTGTTCATTAGAATGTCTGCCGTTCAAGACTAATCGCTATAAATCTTTCCAGTCTTCGAGTCCTCCACGATGTTTTGTGGACGTCAGCGAAGAATTCTCAGCGCATTGTGGTGCATGCCGGTCCTGATGTCATTATGCGAGTATTTCCAATATTTCACGTTTCTCCCAAACGCACGTCGATTCATGCTGCAAGTGCCAAGTCGAGTAGCAATGCTCAAGTATAGTTAGTTTGTCATCATTATCATCATCATCATAGATAAGTTTAATGTGGCCTAAATAATCAGCATTATCTTTAGGGCCACGTTAACTCTCTGGTAAGTAGATTCAGATATGAATGATGAATCAGGAAGACTTTGAGACGCTTTTAGACTAAGAATGGTCTAAACATTAGTTGGTGACACTAATGATGACGAAAAAATTGCCGTCGGAACACCAGTTATTATGGATTTATGTTCAAACATTGCAACGCAGTAGGAAAAAGATGATACTATTTTGGTTTATACGGTTTTTTCCTGAACACAGTGTATAATGGCACCATGAGCCATCTCATAAATTACAAATTAGGAAAAAAACACGCTTTAACGTGGTCGTTAAGTCGTCTTGAGGAGGAGAAAATCATTCAAGGTCATTCAAATGTCAGCCGAGACTGCGACTGCGAGATTGACACTTGCTTCCGCGGTAAAGCGTTTCAGCGTTGTCGCAGCGACTTTAGCAAGCAAACAACACGCTAAAATGCTACAGATCTGTCGTGCAAATCGCAAGTAGTAAGCCTCTTAGCCGTACATTATCATTAGCTGCGGCTGACAGTGACAGGCTGTGTAACCGTAAATGCAACATGGCGATCAACTGACAAGTCGTCGCTTCGACAAACAGACGACACACTTCACGGTACTTACTGACGAGTCATTTGCCCTTTCTTTTTTCGTAACAATTTGTCATATAGTTTGTGCGTACGTTGTAGATGTCTGTGTTCTGAGTAACTCCTTAACTCCTCAAATTCGTCAATGTCAAACCTTGGCTACATTCAGATGTCACTCAAAGACCCACTACTTTCAGTCGGCCTTTTTGCCACCTAGCGTCCATCATCCTATGCGCCCTGATTCTTTCTGAGAATGTGGCGCTTTATAAATTACTTACTTACTTACTTACTTACTTACTTAATAATGATGATGATGATGATGATCAGCGTCATCGTCACAACTCACGTCTGTCAGACGACTAGGAGCAATTTTGCTCAGACGTTATGTGTGGTCTGACTGATCGCACCAGACAGATAATTGGCGCCGTTCCGCAGAAGCCTAATGGAACAATTCACTTATCCGTTAGTCAGCGAATTGATAATTAATAACCGTAGTCGAATCGAAGGAACTAAAACAAGAAGCGATCATAATTATGTCAGATTTTCTCAGGAATAGTAACAGTAGTAGGCCTAATAAAATGCAAGTTTTTTACGGGGCGCAAAAATTATTGGCGAGTGCCAAGAACGAGTCTATTTTGTATTTGCGGTGCAGATAGGTTAAAATGTCTTTAACCGAATTTTGCGTCAAATGTTTTGCGAATGCGAGTAAATCTGAGATACCAGTTTGCTATTCGTACAAGAAACGTCGAAAATACATTTAGTGTTTGAAAGACAAAATGCACGCATTGTGGTGGTTTTGGGTCCTTATTCAGTGCATCTAGCCTACTGTTTTAAATTTTTCTACTATCTGAAGAATTAACGCTCAACTTGTCCAAGTGAAACTACGAGATCCGTCCACCAACACTTCATAGGCCTAATAAACCTCATACTATATATGTTTTAAATCTTAGAATTAACTTTATTTCGTCTAATATTTGAGTAGTGTGGCTGCGCGTATTATTTTTTGACTATGTTTATAATTTGTTTCTTTTAATGTATTAAGGTTGTTATTTTTTATTAGCATTTATAGTTTTGTGTTTGTATTGTTTTTTTGTCTATAGGCCTACTGGCATTATGAAGCCAAGTGGTCTGAATGGAATGAAATGAAATAAGTGAACAATTGTTATGCAAATTACAACGTTAGGTTTATTATGTTTTATTTTTTAACAAGAGAGATATATGTTTTTGGTAGATATTTTTGGTATATTTGACATGGACTGCAGGTTACGCGTCAAGCGGCAACGTCATGTCCGAATCATCTGACCTTATCAACACACCTTCAATGTCTTACCCCGACTTGGGTGCGTTGTTCTGTCTTGAATGCATGCTGCAACTAAACTATTATGTAAAAAATATAAATGTACAAAACATAAGTTAATACACGTATTAATTTAATGGCAACATTTAAGGACTTGCACATCGAAAACAGCAAAAATCACAAAACGTGATATTGCTGTGTCAGTGTGCTGCTAAATAATATCCCCTTTTGTAATTTTTGCTGTTTTCGATGTGCAAGTCCTTAAATGTTGCCGTTAACAAGTGTATTAACTAATGTTTTGTACATTTATCAAAAAGTATAAGCACGAACATTATGCATTAGCTTAGACATTTATATCTGGCTACTGAGAACAGATTAAATGTCTAAGCTAATACATTAGTTCGTGCTTATACTTTTTTGATTTTTGCCATTTTACATCAGCGCTCATACAACATTAAATGAATTGCTTGCAGTTGTTTATATACAATTATAATAATATCAAGGACGAAGCACAGATCAGAAACGCGTGTCTTGGTTAGGTTATTCGGTCATAACACAAGAAAAAATAAACGCAAAGACGTTTTTTCTGTGCAGCTTAATTGCGGCATGAATGTGCATATGCATGTCTGTATTCTATAGTCGCATGCGTCGGTCGCGAAGTGGCATACCGGTGTAAATGCGTGCAGTCATTTACTCAGACTGCTTGTTGCTTATATTATGGATTGAGATCCGGCGACGACCGTATGCGAGCGTCGGTCCGGTCGGTCCCTGGCGTGTTGCGACAACCTACCGTCCGGTCACCCCATGCGCATAGAGCTTTGCCGAGACGACGAGCTAACTTCATCGACGCATATAGCAATGGTCCCACGTAGACTGTATGTACGACATGCTCATATGAGTGCGAATTCTGGGTACCATGAGGCTGAGCCATCTGCCTTGGAATACTAAAACGGTGACAACATAAATTAAAACATATTTTCATGAAGAAATCGGAACATTAATCTGCATCACGGCATAAGAATCGACGAGGTTGTACGTTCTCGTATTTTAGTCTAAAGAACTTGAATGTATAGTGTTTTCTGTCTTATTTGGTAATTCTAGCGTGAACAAAAACATTTGTGACAGTCTTGTCGTTTTTAAGATGAAGGATTTGAACTTTGCAATTAAACTAATGTATATCCTTACGCCGCGAAGACAGAAATAGCAGCACTATAAACCGTAGGTCTAGCTTGCAAGCGGACCACGCAAAAAATAACCCAATCAGAGCAAAAAACTTTAACAGTTTACAAAGCTATGTAAAGACGATATGAGTCAAAACTCGAAAACAGCAAAAATGGTTTTGGGACGATATTATCGTGTGTTGAATTCCAGACTAGCCCTTACAAGAATAGCCATCCTAAATAGTTGAAAAATATTACTGTATATCGTAAACAAAATTTTGTGGTAGATACTTTTACTTAATCGACACAAAATAGGTGCCAAGCTAAGCTAAGTGACAGCCGTTTTCGAGTGTTGACTCATATCGCTTTTACATAAATGTCGCTCGTGAGAATGCGTAGGCATAGGCCGTTATGTAAGTTTTTACTCAAGGTAATTTAACGCACAGTGAATTTGAAAGTTAAGATAATAATATTTCAATGTTTTCTTTCTTAACAGTAACGGCCTATATATTGTATAGCTGTAATTTGCTGTTACTGGCACGCTGCCAGCGTTGGAGCTGGTGACGTCACAGGCAATGTATAAACTGCTGCTGGTCTACTGACGTCATAGTGACGATGACGTCACGCCACTGCGCGCACACGCAGACAGAACGATAGACTAAAATTCAGACATGCCTGTACGTGTCTTTCTACCATGGGCATTGACATTCACTGCAATATACACAGTCTCCTCAAATTTCGTGACGAAAATTGCGCAGGGTCGATTAACGGTTCAGCATAAGAAATTTGTCCGCGGTGTTCATGAATGGTATATGAAAGCGGCAGTCCGCTATGAACTATTCTTCTGTCTCGCGGTCTCCGTCTCCGGTTTACATTAATGTCACAGTTTCTATGCAGCGGTCACCAGCCTATACGAGCAATCGGAGTCTCAGTGGACAGTGAAGTCAGCCGCAGAGCACATCGTATCCGAGACCACCGTGAAACGACGCACTTGTCACACAGCAGCCAGTGCACGTGGCTCCAACTCCACTTGCTTCTATTTATTTTGGATTTGATTTGTTGTACAACATTCTGTACAACAGATTCTCAGCAAATCGAAGTAGTGGAGTTTAAGTTTGATCCTGCAGTCTGAACGTGTGACACGCCAGTACAGTCACCGAATGACGACTGTTCACTACAGCGACACTGCTATGCGTGTTTTATGCAATGACGCGGATGCTCTCGCTTACACTGCAATGTGATAATCAGCCACTATAACGATCTACGCTGTCTTTTACAGGGTGTTTACACGATCCAGCAAACGTCCAGCAAACTTCCAGCAAACGTCCACCAAACGTTCAGCATTAGCACGCGTATTTTGAATACCTTTGCTGGAAGTTTGCTGGATCGTGTAAACACCCCACAAATCGCGTATACGCTCGTTTTTCCAGTAGTGGGATAGCGGCAGAACCGGGGGGGGGGCAAAAACTCATGGCTCCTCTCTTTCCAAAAGTATCCATTGTAAAATTCTCACTTTTGCCCCGGATAGTTCTTAGTACTTACTGAATCATTTAAATGTAAATGATAGCGGATTACACCGGGCGCCTTTTACGTGTTCAAATACACCCCCCGGATAAGGACGTTTCACAGCATGATCATAACATATGAAACACAAAGGCCAAAATAATTTGGCACTAGACGGCATCGCGGCAAACGTGTTATTTTAGGAAAAAAGGACTGTAACCGTCGTGGTTGGCGGCTATTGTTGGATAGGGCTTTGCTAAATTTTTAACCATGCCGCTGTTTAAACGGTTTGGCTACAATTTGCAATGAAAATTATGACTGGGAGTTCGGACATATTATTTTCGTAGGAGCCCCAGGCCTTTTGAAGCGACGGGGTGTTCCTGGCATTTTAATCAATCTTACGGCTTTTGGCATAGTGCACGAGTGTGACAGACGGACAGACGAACGGACAGACAGACCACTCTACGGTAACTTTTGTCGCAATAGTCGACATCGCTGATGTTTACAACGATAGGCCCTACTGCGTAAAAATTTAATGCGTTGACAAAAACCGACGAAAGCCAACAGAAAAGTTATCACACAAAAAAACAAGAAATTTGAGCTAATGCTTACGAGACGCGCGAAAGCCTATAGCAGTTTTGGTTTAGTAGTTTAGCTGAAAATTGGAGTGTTCACGCTAAGTTAATATACAAATACCAAATTCTCTATCTGGATCGCATAACGATAGTTCCGTGGCGCCACCTTGTGAATGATATAGACTTGTGTCGCAGCTTGAAATCGCCAAAAAAATTATAAAATCCGCGTCATCAACTTCAAGAACAATGCATAGTGATTGACTTTATCAAAGTCCTTTGCCATATCCAAAGCTGCAACTTAAACTGTAGAACCATCGGCCGCCATCTTGGATTTTTGCACAAACAGCAATATCTCGGCCGCCGATTGACGTAGATGAATGAAATTTTGCAGTGATGTAGCCGGCAGGTAGTAGTAGTAGTTGTTGTTGTGTACAAAGTAACTGTTCAGTGACCTTTCAAAAATAAAACCGCAAATATTATATATAAAAAAAAACTGCAAGTAATTCATTTAAAAAATCAAGCAGTATAAGCACGAACATTATACATTAGCTTAGACATTTATATCTGGCTACTGAGAACAGACTACATGTCTAAGCTAATACATTAGTTCGTGCTTATACTTTTTGTTTGCTGCAGTTTTGCATCAGCGCTTATACAACATTAAATGAATTGCTTGCAGTTTTTTTTATATATAATATAATATAGATGTGCAAGCCGCATATAGTCTATACAGCTTGTGTGAAAGGATTTACGGTATGTCACTCATTTTCTGGAAGAACACAGTGACAAATTTGAGTAAATCGGTTTAGTTGATTGCAAACAGTTCAGAATCATTGAAGGCGACCTGACGGACGGTTAAGTTCTGAGTCATTGTGTAATAAATGGGATTCGCGCAACTACAAAGCAGTTGCAATGCATCAAAAATCGTGTACTGCAGTTGTTGTTGTATCTGTTTTGTTTACAGGTGATTCGTACGATTCGTACGACGGCATAGAACGACCGCCGCAGCCTTACAATCTGACCGTCCAACCGTACCGCAACAGTCTGCTGCTGCGCTGGCAGTCGCGACCACCGCCAACGGCAGAGGCACGCGTTGACGCGCGTCAACTGCGACGTCCTGCTGACTACTACGTCGTCCAGTATCGCACCGTCGGCCAGTGGGTGCCGCTGGCTGAGCGTGTGGTTGATCGGACGTCATACAACTGGACGACGGCGTCCCGCGGAGCCACTTATCACTTCCGAGTCATCGCCTACTACAACGCACCGCTGCCGTCAGGTGTCGCTAGTGACGACGACAAGGATGTTGAAGACACTTTCACCGATGTGCCGCGACCAGTCAACAGCATTCCAAGCCCCGTCGTCACCTTCCACACTGGAGGTGCACGCTCAGACTTCTCTAGTGGCGCTGACGCAACGAGAAACTGTAGGCCTATGTACGTTATGCGGCTTTCCAAAGGGTCACAGTAGGCTTACGTGTCTTGTCAGTCTGTTCGTCCGTCCCGCCCGTAACCCGAAAAGAAAACAGCGCATAAAACAAAATTTACACAACGTTTAAATGCTAATGTAATCTGCTTACGAACTTTGAGTTCACTGTTGAGAAGGTTAAAGGACGATGTTGCTTAGTCACGGCTTGTGCGGTGGCCTAAATTACTCGCAATGCCTAACATACTCGGCTGCCACATTATGTCGGTACTCGGCCAGTCTCGGCGTCAACATAATTTCTCGTATGGAAAAAAAAGTCTCGGCAGTTGCAGGTCATACTTTTTCAGCAGGCCACTAGCACTGCAGCTTCAGTGCTTTTGCAGCGATTGACACTGTAAGTTGGTTAGGCCAAACGTTAATCTGAAAGGCATTCGGCTTGTAACATAAAAACTATCCGATTTCTAGGAAGACTTTAAGAAACTCATCCTTGGGAAACACCGAGTGATCCATGTTTTTTTATGTCTTTATCTTGCAGTAACAATCACAAAAAAATAATTGTTTAGCCAAATCGTACATTCAGTAGGCCTAAGCAAATTGACACTAGTCAGGCAAATATTTTGTTGTTTTGACTGCCTTGACATACGTACGTTTTGTGACGAAGACCTATGGTTCAAAGGTGGTCTGTGTAGATCCGATGAGTGATGGTTCGCGGCGGTCTGACCTGATGATTGGCGCAGTGATCGGTGGTACAGCAGCTGCAGTCATCGCGGCCATCATCGTCATTTTCAGCGTGCGATTGTGTCGTCAGTGGCGCCACTATCAGAAAGCGATGCAGAGCGCTATCGGTGAGCTTCAGTGTACTTCGCCAGATGGCGACGCTGTCACGCCGTCCAGGTCAAGGCGCGATAGCTTCTTAACCGGCACGTTTCTTTCCGCGTTTCTTTCCTGCTGTCTTATTCCTGTTCATTCAGTCTATCTGTTTTAACAGTAACTTAACGTTTTATAGTGAACTGAAGCAAGTGCCCCAAAATGTGGTGAAGTGCAACAGAAATTTACTCGCTTTAAGTCATTTTCGCATTTTAATGTGATCCTATTTTTAGAGGCATGTTTTTGAAAAAAGCCGCTGGGGCAACCACGATAAACTTTTAAAGAAAAGCCAAGTCGCAATGCAGGGCCCTGCGTTTTATGTATACAGTGGGTGACTTCACTTTTTGACTTAGACTTTCGCTGAGACTTTCGCTGGGTCTAAACTTCGGTCTAAGTACCTACTAAAGTCAAAAAGTGAAGTGATTTCGCTGAGACTTTTCGCTGAGTCCAATGGACTCAAAGGCATTCGGCTTGTAACATAAAAACTATCCGATTTCTAGGAAGACTTTAAGAAACTCATCCTTGGGAAACACCGAGTGATCCATGTTTTTTGATGTCTTTATCTTGCAGTAACAATCACAAAATTCGCGATTCGCTGACTCCAAAAGTACCTACTTAGACCAAAGCTGAGCCGAACTAACCTGGCTAAAGTCGGTTCGATTTGCATGGAAGAGATAGCTTTAGCCCTTAGGGCTTAACTTTCGCTGAGTCTGAATCCACTTCAAC
>Ga0209367_1004518_pt1 | contig 19221 bp, 16 predicted proteins | sample WorMetLIZISLAND2_FD_187412 | JGI IMG/M metagenome (GOLD analysis project Ga0209367, IMG submission 187412) | Marine gutless worms symbiont microbial communities from Max Planck institute for Marine Microbiology, Germany - Olavius geniculatus... ...
GGGTAAAAGGGTAAGTTACTCCGGGCCTCGCGACCTTTGGGGGCCCCGCCGTCGCGGAAAAATACAAAGTACACCGGAATGCGTTATTTAAAAAATAGATAAATTTTTCCCTAGAGAGGTCCCGCGAGAATGTTTCTTTGGGGCCCCGCTGTGGCTCTCGACGGGCCTGGCTAAATAAATAACTTACGGAGCCCCAAAGACCGGCTACATCTTTCGTGAAAACGTATACGTTGAGTTTTCGTAATGGAGGCCTACGTATCGCATGCGAATTGTTACTTTTCTAGTTAAATATTTTATTTGTTACAAACAATCACATCTCCATTTGCTGTTGTTTTCCCAAGACACCCGTCGGTAGTTGGTGGTGGACTGCTTGATAACCGGAGCTCTGGCTATTCACCACATAGTAGGCCTACCAAACTATCGTTTTGGTTCACGATGTTCTTGGTCCTTCTCGGCATGACATCACGTCGCTGCAACGGGACTAGGGGATAGTCCATAAATTTTCGGGGCGACTGAAAACGCGAGACCTGACATCGCGAGACCATCAAAATTGTGGGGACTGACATCTCGAGACTGGACAACGTGAGACCATGTAGCAAGGGTGGACATCGCGAGACTTGTTTCAATGTTCGACTATCTGCTCACTAATAAGTTTTTTTTGTTACTATGAATGTTATACGAACTGTAGGTATCAGTTTGTCTTAATTGTCTTAGTCATCTGTGTATTACTGTATACCGTCTAAGCGTGTTATGTTTAACGAAGCAGAAAATAACGCGTCAAATACAATTTAATGTTACGATAATGCAGTACGTCTAAAAAGTCAACTTTAGCCGCAACAGCCAACATTTCGCATTCTTACTCAGCCGGTCATTTTAGTTGTCAAAGGACAGTTTTCTGATTTATACTCAGCAGTAATCATCCGTCAAGGACTATTCAGTCCCTCTGTTCAACCGCTGTTTGATCTAGTGCTTAAACTACATGGTCTCGCGATGTCAGGTCTCGCGATTTCAGCGTCCCCAGATTTTCTGCGAAATGTCTTTTTTTGCTCATTCACCTCAGTAGCCTAGTCGGCAATTCTGTGGGTATTAGACCAAGGGTCGTACATTGCAGAATGATAGCATACAGTCGTGCGTGTCTTTATTCCCGGAGATTAATGCCGCCGCCAGCCGTAAACTATAACTTCTTCGTCTCCATACGAACTCTACTGCATGCCGGTGTAATATATCTGTGATGAATCATCTCTGACTGTTATAGGGTGTTTACACGATACAGCAAACGTCCAGCATTAGCACGTGTATTTTGAATACATTTGCTGGAAGTTTGCTGGACGTCCGCTGGATCGTGTAAACACCCCATTATGTACAGTGTAACGTTGTATATATAAAGCCGCGTACAGAGCAACAGAAACTAAATGAAATAACGCGCGGTTCTCGTTTCGTTTTATTTTGTTTCATTTCAATACAGTTCATTTCATTCATGTCGCTCTGTAGGAGTAGATCAGGGATGTGTCGACGTGACGCGTAAGAGTGGAACAAAGGCCTATACAATTATGTTTCGCGTTAATAATGCTCATTTTGTGGTCTCAGAATCGCTCTATCTGAAATTTGCAGCAGATTTTCGACGGCATTTTCTGAAGTTGTTAGGCGTGGCCAAGAAAATTTGATTGATTTGGCTCGATCTGCCTCAACGGTTGCTGGATCAGTGATTTTCGGATCCAGTAGGCCTAATTTCAAAAAAAATCGTATTTGCACGCATCTTCGTGATTAAGGTTCACAGCAAAGAATGACACTTTTGCAGCGCTTGAGCCTATTTCTCTGGTTTATTGTGCAGTCGATCTCGGCCGTATTGCGACTACTGTCCGTTCATTCGTTCGTATATCTGCCTGTCTGTCACGTACGGGCTTTTAACTCGCAAACGAAAAGTCGCAGAAACAAACAAGATACGAACACGGAGTCTGTCCAATGAATTTCGATAGCTTACAATATACGTCCGCATAAATATAACCAGTGAGCTGTTTAAACTATATAGTAAAAAAATTTTAAAAAATTAATTTTAAATTGTCCAGTAGCAATATTATTGTCATCCTTTGCTATTATTATAAGTAAACAATTATTAACATCGTCAGTCACGTGACCATTCGACTCGCGGTGGGTCACTTTCTATGGGTGGTCCATTGTGACCATGCGTCTAGGATGCAGTGTTATGGAGATGAAGCCTCAAACGTAGGACGGACGCACGGACGCTCACGTAATTTTATACTGTGTCCTATGCTATGCATTGCATTGCACGGACAACAAAAATTGTTGTGAATCTTTTCCGGGCAGAATTTGCCGATTTTTTTGCACAAAGGTTAACCGTCAAGCTGATGGCCGCATACAATGACGGTGCAGTGCCGAGATAGTTTTCCAACCATAATATGAACGTTTGTTTGACGTGTGCAGAAACGTCGACAATGTCGGACGAAAAGCGACTGATCAAGCACCTGTTGAATAATTATGAGAAGGTGGGCGTGGTCGGGCGGCCGGTGCTCAACCAATCACAGACGATCCACGTCAACTACGGACTTGCCCTGATCCAGATCCTCGACCTCGATGAAAAGAATCAAGTTCTTACGACCAACGTCTGGAGCCGCTATGTGAGTCCAACTGTGGTTGCTGTTGTTACCAGCGGCGTATTGGCTGAGGGATGCCTGAGGGGGGCAATGGAATGCTCACCCCCAATGACCCCTCCTAAATTTTGGGTTGTCGGGAAATTGTCGCAATTTTTTTCTTTTTGCATGTGCTAGCCCTTTAAAATTTAAAGAAGTTGTTGAACCGGCAAGATGACGACGGGTGGGGAATGAACTGTGATTAGCGTAGAGAGGTAGAATTTTCTCATTTTCTTTCCTCATAATTTTTGTCACTGAATAGCCCGGTGGCGGTGGTTTCTCATCAATCGATCAGTGAACATTCTTATCAGACAACGCAGTAGAATGACGTCTTCGCAATTCAGTTAGTGATGGATTTAGTATTCAAGTACTCGAGTTACTCGATTACGAAATTTGATAACAATAATAATATTTTAGGACTGGGGTAAAATAATCGCATGGAATGTTTAATTCGTAAAAATATTGACCAACAAATATTAATAAAAATATCAAAAGTGAAGAAATTAAAAATTATAATAAATAAAAAAATAATTATAATGATCTTAGCGTAGAAAGAAGAAACTTGCAGCTTTAATCGTTTCTACATGTCCTAATTATGTTATTACTTATTTTAAGAGTAATTTATTTTGGAATGTTTCTGAGTTTGTGCACACATGTGTAGAAATATATGTTATGAAATATTTTGTGCAAATCACTGCGTCCAAAAAAGTATCAAGTTTTATTTAGAACTCCAGTAAGCTAACTCGAGTACTCGAGTAGTCAGCCCAGCACTACTACTTACTACAAGTATGGAGTTCGATTAGTCTCGACGTGTGCTGCTAAAAACGGTTTCCCATCAAATCGCGACTGTTCAGTGTGACGTCACAGTCACTTCAAACCCGTGGTCACTTCACTTTGTCTGCCCGTCTGTCTGTCTCTGTTTTAGTCGCTCTCTGTCTTTGTCTAGTTGGTCGCCTGCCCCTCCGTCTGCTTGGACGCCAACTTGTCTTTTTCTCTGGTGCAAATCGGCGCGCTACTTTGTGTGATATAGGTTGACGACAACGAAAAAAATACAAGTACGAAAAATAACGGAATCGTTAACGATAACTGCATGTAAAATTAAATAATACATTAAAACGAAAACGTATATTGTGTACGTTGAAACATTGAAATTAAAATGTTAACAAAACGGTTTAATAATCGCTGTACCGATATTCACCTTACACGAGTAAGGTGAATATCGGTCTGTGGTATCGTATCGATTAGTATCGGTTTTCTCGACACTCGATTCTGTAAGAAGTCTTTCTCGTCGATGTTTTTTCGAAGACCAAAAGCGAATTTGACAAAAGATATCAACGGGTAAGTGTACTTTCTTTTCACGTTTTGCACATTAGTGTTTTGCTTTTCACCAAAAGGTGTTCACTGTTGGTTTGTTAGTGAAGTAGGGCGCTATAGGAAACGGGGATTTTTTAAAAGATTTTGTTGGCCAAATAACTTGAAATTTTGTAGACCGGCAAATTTTATGTTACGTCAACATTTTATTTTTTCTCGCAAAAAAAGTAAAGACGGCATAGTGCCCTTTATTTGTGAACACTGATCATCATCACTTGCTAAACACTTGCTTTGCACGCACGCACATCTGTTAAGAAGAAGGGAGTTCGTTGGCGTTTTAATGAACCAAAAATATTCATTCGTTTCGGTTCCGTTTCGGATTGTAGCATAGTATTTGGAATTATTGGCAAACACCCAAAAATAAAGTTTGGTTACGAAGAAACGCGCTAAACAATCAGTTTTATCTGTTTATTTTTCAAAACGGTAGCCTAATTCAGACATTTTTAAGCGTCGTCATTTTGAAGAAAAATACCCGTACAGCAACAGCATTATGGTGATGATTGGGAAAAATGCGTAAACATTATACATTTTTTTCTATTTGTTTCAGACTATTCAAAGTAAACAGAAATTTTGTTTGAAAAAGTAAAAAAGTGATAATGCCAAAGAAAGAATTGGGCTACTAATCGCGATTCGCCACGAACTCTCTTCTAATAACTTTAAGCAAAATCGGTATTTATAGGCTAAAATAAATAGTGATTGAGAAAATAATGTTGAAAACTATTGATACAACGAACTCCCGTCTTCTTACAGATGCGAGCGACGAGCGAACAGAAGAGACGCTGTGTGAGACTCTTACGCTGTGATTCTGCTCTCAAGAAAAAGAACAAGAGTTTGAAGATGGTCACCGCCGTTCACCGGCTTATATGGGTCACTCGTGTATCTCGGATAACCCGAACTTTTTTGTCGTGATTGACAGATCAAAACTGTCGATGAAGTCACGCCCACTGAGCTTCAAGCCTGGTTTCTATTTGACACAACGCATGCAAAGCAAAGCCGTTGCACATTTTTTTTCGCTGAGGCAAGCGACGCAAGAAAAATACCCAAGAAAGTACGCAACAAATGCGAGGGTCGCAGCTGACACAAACGACGCAGCAGCCTAAACTCGAGGATAGAAACGGTGTCTATTATTGCATACTTGCATTACGTGCGTTGCATGGAATGAAAAGCGGGCTTTATGCTGCGTTCCATTGGGATCGTGAACTCGTGTTCACTGTAATCACGAGATCGATTCTGTCCCTGCAAACACGCAGTAAACTCGTGAACACAAGTTGTGAACTCGTGATTCTAGCGACTACCTCCATTTTCGTGGCGAACGAAATAAATTGGCGGGAAACGACGGAAACGAAGTATACAAAGTCGTAAAATGCAATAATTTATAATAATCGACTATTTTTTGGTAATCAATATGCTGCATGATACATTATTTTTAATATATGAGTTTTCTGCAATTTAAACGTAAGATAGGTCGCCGTATAGAGCGAATGACACTCGCTGATGACTGTTGCAGTGCGGAAAGGTTCGTATTGTGCGAAACTTTTTTACGCAGCAATTTTAGTGTTAAGTTAATTAGGATTGTGGTTCGGACTAAACTTAGGTTACTTAAAAATTAGTAGGCTCCTACGCGTATTCGAGTGGAAAAGCTATTAGGATAGATCCACTGTTTAGGGCATTTTACGACTTTGTTTAGGCCTCCTTCGTTTCCGTCGTTTCCCGCCAATTTATTTCCAGTGTTTGGGACGCTGACGATGATGATCACCAATTTCCACTTCTCGTGAACACGAGTTTACGATCCCAATGGAACGCAGCATTATTAAGTCGCCCAGTAGGTATGGCAATGGTATTTCTGGCAATGGTATGGTACTGTGCTGTAAAGGCGCATACAGAACGACGTAACTGCACTGAATTGAACTGACACGGTTTAGCTTTTAAGGAAATGACTAATAAGCAAGCAGGGCGAGCCTATTGTTCATTGGTTGACGCGTATATAAGCGTAGTCACATAGTCACCGATGCCGTTAAACGGTGCCTACTGTAATGCGTTACTGCTTGACTATTGGTAAGTTTGTCAAAATCTAAACCATGTCAGTTCAGTTAAGCTATGTCGCTTTGTAAGCGCCTTAAAGCACAAACTCCACTTAATTTAATTTGTTGTAGATTTATTGAATAACACACTGTTGTACCACAAATCCGCAGCCAGTCTATTCTCTAATTTCTCTACTGCTGCAAATTTAGGTCCACAACAACTCGAACCAGTGGAGTTTGAGTCTAAGTGTTTCCCGGGGTACGTGGTGTACATACGATAACGCCATGGCTGCACAGTAACGTTAGACAAGTGCGTTAATTTGTCTGTTTACGCATCACACTCATTGTGTATCAACATTCTTTGTAAGCTATGCGCCATTGGTTTTATTGCCCATTGCCATCAGATCGAATCTGACCAAACGTTTTTAGCAAAACAATCATATCGCAATTGTGCAATGTAAAAGAAGACGAGACATAAAACGGCGCAATCGACTTTGACAGAACTAGTAATAATTGTGTCATGTCATATGCCTATTATGACATTGATGTCCGTTATTTAGCTTACTGTAAGTCTAATTCTGATCTCCAGATGGAGTTAGGCCTACGGTACTAGATAGAATTGCTTGTAAAATTTTAGCAAATAACTGACTATTGGCGGTGGTACAAATATTACATCAATTTTGATATATTTAGGGGCATAACAGTAAATTCGTTTTGAGAGTGTAACATTAGCTTGGCCGCTTCAACGTTTTGCTTTCGTCATGATTTCTCTTTTTCTCTTCAAGTCTTTTGAGATCTACGGCGTCAAAATTACGAAGCTCCTGTTCAAAGATGTGAAGGTAATTACTAAGTTTTCTAACAGAAATATTGTTACGTTCAACCTATCTATCTACTGCTTTTATTCTTATAACCATTTTCGTTATTTTTGGTCTTTATGGGGCTCAAGCCGCAGCGTCAAGCCTACAAAATACGTCCCCAGCAGCATATTAAGGGCCGACATGCGCCTTAAATTTTGGGGTTTAGTAGCTCTCCGTGCTAGAGATTTGTAGCACCGCGTTTGCTTAAGTTCACACTGCACTAATTTGATGTGCCGCGGATTTGTCGATACAGCATGGCCCACAACAAAATTACAAGAAATCAGTTCGGGCCTTAATAATGACAGACTCAAGCTGAGAGAAGACTAATAAAGGCGCGTATGCATGGACGACAAAACTTGTTTATTTCACTATTTTTTCGTCGCTTTGTACGAGCTCATTTGCAACTATTGGCGTTTATAAATTTGCTGTTATTACGATCCAATCAGAAGAACACCCTACACTATTCTGCCTGTCACAGCATTTTCTATCATTTAGCTTATAAATAACAATTACGACTAAAATGTGAAATTAAATACGATTTATAATTAAACTGCACAGCAAATAAAACACATGAAAAACGTAAATTTGGACTTTTATGTGTTTACGTTTTCAATAATTATTTTTTTAAACTTTGGTTTTTAAAACTTTTTTTCAGTTGTGCTTAAAATTATTTTCCAGTCATTGAAGACCAGTTGCTTTTACGTCGGGATTTTAAATAATTGCGTCAGGACAGTTGCAGTAATTTTTTTTACTTTTTGTGGGACATCGTCTACCAGACTTTCTACGTTTGTCTCCGGCTCTACTGGATGAGAAGCCACGTCTTTTTGACTTCGCTTTTAATTAACATCCACCTTTTTCCATACATGGGCGCTGCAGTTTTCGAAACCTGCCGCTGCCCGTCGATCGTCTTCGACTCGCTGTTGCATAATGTGTGCTTAAAATGTGCATAGTTATAATTCGCCGACTTGTTTGTTCGTATGTTTATGCTACTGAATGTACACAGTAATTATTGTACAGTCATTCACGCATGCTAATTTGACTGTTGGCTTGATTTATTGTGGTTTACATCCAGTTGTATGCTTTTTCATTGTCAATGTACGATCACCGTTGCACGCTAATAAAACATTATCTCATCAGCTTATTGGTGTTTATAAAGTTTGATATTTTCATAGTTTCGCTTTCGTTTAGAAGGCTAACTTACCGATTGATGCGATGGTGCTATCAAATACCTAGACAATACTGTACAAATGTGTCAGCCCGGTAACGGAATGTTAAGCGGCCGCCTGCTTGCAGCTACACAACTGTGACTCTATCCTTGATCTTCACTTTTAACTTTGAGCAATGAGAATTAGCACACACCCCGACCACTATTGCTGGTTTACATTTTTTTACGCTTTTTGGTTTTTGAGTCAGAAACTCGTACCGGACACACGGACAGACAGATGCACGGACGGGCAAGACCTATAATGCGGCTTGTTAGGACGGCCGCATAATATTGTAGCTAATTTGGCAGTTGTGTCTATAGACTGTTAAACTAATTGTAATAAATTGCAAATGTATATTATTAGTAATACTGTAGTCCTGTTGCTGCTGTTGGTGCTACATTACGAATCGTAATCAGCCTATAAGTAGCAGTAGTATAGTGACATTCACGGTAATACAATATAATATATGATTATATTGTATGATATTATATTCATCGATTAGTAGATAAATAGATAAACAATCAGTAGCCGTAACTTCTATACAGTTTTTAAAAATGCTAGATGTATTTTATAAACAGTGCAGCATATGCACGGTTGAGGCTTAGTGTAACGGTTATTTAACACTTTGTGTACGATCGGCTAAGTTAAGCGACGCCGGGCCCGGTTGCTACTTGGATGAGTGACGATGAGTAAACCATCTCAGTATGCAACCATCTACCCAGGCCAACTCAGCCTGGCCATCCCTCCGTGGGTAGGCATAATGAGTATCAGAGATAGCTGTGGCGTAAACAGGTACACCGCGCAATGCACTAGCCCTATATATCCGTGGTCTTGCAGTGTAAGCTGATGTCTGGCTAAGGTTTAATCATACAAGATCAGCGCCGCCCTATGGGTTTTATAATTTGGGAAAGACTCTACGTTTCTGCGTAGCCTAATGTTGAAACGTTGTCAAATTATGTGTGTTTGGTGGATCGTGTATGCGCAGCAATGGAAGGATATTTTACTGGCATGGAACCCTAATGACTACGGAGGCGTCAGCACCGTGCGAGTTCCTCCCGATAAGATATGGACTCCCGACATCGTCCTATACAACTAGTACGTCCGTGCATATAACACTTTTGTTTCTCGATATTGTTACAGTATGAAAGGAAAATATAGCAGAGCGCAAAAATTAACTACTGCTTTTGATCGATTAATCGTTAAAAATTGATCCATTAAAATGTTTAATCGATTAATATTTGATTAAAATTTTGAACTTCATAACAGCCTACAATGATTCGTAATTAACGTTTTTGATTTAGTTATATTTCGCAGAGAACGTGTCATCAAGACTTTTACTCGTGTAGTGTTAGTTTAACAGTCTGCACGTTGAGCTTTGACTATTTAACTACACTTTCTGTGTAGGCTGCTGCATCATTATCACTTCTTCGATTTTGCATTAACAATTAGTGAAATACTGCAGTATTTTCGTTTTTTTGACTATAATGATTAATCGAAATTGCTCGATTAATTTTGATTAATTTTTAGAAATTAATCGATTAAAAGTTTTTATCACGAAATAGGCTGTAAGCCTATAAAGTGTGTCTTGGTTTCAGCAGTCAAAGTCAAAGTTAGTGAATCAGTTAGTCAGTTAATCAATCACATTGTCTTAGTAGCAAAACTACTTTAAGCTTGCAACTACTTTAAGCTTGCTATAGTGAGCAGCAGTGGAAATCAAATTTGGCGCAATTTAACATTTTAATCAAATATCTAGCGGCATCTAATGTATCGATTTTTTCTTAAAAATTCGGCGTTTGCCCAAGAAGTGGCCGGACGGTGTTCTGCTTTGAAAATAAGTGTCTGGTCGCCGTACATGAAGTCCTGTCCGTTCACACTTTGAGCACGGCAGCTGCTGCTGCTGTTGATTTTGATGATGATGCAATGGTGGTGATGTTGTGTGTTGCGTGTGACTCGGCGGCAGTGCCGACAAACGACTCAAAGAACAGCGCGATGCGATGGTCGTCGTAGAAAGCGACTACTATTACTACTACTACTAAAACTACTACAATTACTACAACTATGCTGATATTGCAGGTCGTAGAAAGCGACGGCGGGGTGCTGTGGATCCCGCCCGCAATCTACATGTCAAGCTGTGGCATTGACATCACAAACTTCCCTTTCGACATACAGGAATGTCACATGAAGTTCCCCGATAGCAATGTAGTAGTAGTAGTAGTAGTAGTAGTAGTAGTACAGGGTGTAGTAGTAGTGGGCCTACAGGGTGGTACATGAAGTTCGGATCGTGGACGTACGACGGACTGAAACTCGACATCGATTTCTACGACGGGAAGCCAGAGATTGACATCAGCGACTATGTTCCGAGCAACGAGTGGAACCTTATTGCACACCCTGCTTTGTACAGACAGGAGACTCCCTGTATAAGCGTGGAGGGTTATTGCACGCCTTGTTTACAGAGGAGACACCCTGCGCATAAGTGGAACCTTATTGGCCATCCTGCTCAAAGGCATGTCCAGTATTACGCTGGACTAACGGCGCCCTATGTGGATCTGAGGTTTCACATAATGCTTCAGCGAGTGGCTATCTTTTACAAGTACATCTTAGTCCTGCCGTGTGTTTTGCTGTCCTTCCTTACACTGGTCATCTTCTGGCTTCCACCGGAATCTGCTGCAAAGATGATGCTCGGTGCGTAACTGTCATTCGGTATCGGGCGAAATTGTTTTCTTTATTTTTTCTATTCACCAAACAGCAGCAATTAATTGCATGTTTTCACGAGGAAGTTCGACCCCGATTCTCATCTTCCCCTAGAGGTCAGTGACCACATTTGACACAACGTGTCATCGGACCGCACAAGTGTCACCTGCTAACTGGCATGCAAATTCGAAGAACGGTTTAAGCACGAGTGGGAGAGACAACGGACGACAGACAGACAGACAGACAGACATGGCGGTAAGCGACTCGACGTGCTAAGAAGCTGCAATGCAAAACAACAGTTGGCATGGACAGACAGCGGAGGATGGACAGACGCAGACAGCCACAAACACGCTGCCCGAATTTAAGAATCGCTTGCAGCTTTGCAGTTCGCGAGCCAACAGACCACGCTATGACGGAAAGATAGGCGAAATCGCTTGCGCTAGAGAGATTTCACCTAGACATATTATGTGATCCCAGTGATTTTTGGCCTATGGAGCTAAAAATTTGGCACGCCGGTTATTTATATCCTGAGAAAGGTTCGCGCCAATATTGGCTTGTCCGCTCTTTTGTTATTGAGTAAGAAGCCCGTATAGTATGTGACAGACAGACAGACAGACTGACTGGCACGACCCGTATTGCGGCTTGTTAGTTGTGGGACGTTTTGTGTTTTATGTCGTCGGTCCGTCAGTCCATCTGTGCTCACGAGACGTGTTTAGTTTACACCAGTTGATTTATGTTAAACATTTGTCAATGTGCATTGGATGTCTATGGACACACCGCGCGATGCTCTAGCCCCAATGCAAACGGCTCAAACTAGTACCTGGCTTATGGCTCGCGTGTCTTATCATGTGTCTTATCAATAATGCTTTACGCGGAAAGCATTGGAATGGAACACTCGAAGCATGTTTTCTATTTGTTGTTGTGTCGGTTGTTCTTATACAGGAATGAGCGTATTCGTGGCATTTTTTGTGCTGCTGTTACTTCTAGCGGACAGCACCCCTCCGGCAGCTGTTGCTATACCACTTATAGGTATTTGCATTGATTTGATAGTGAGAAAAAAAATAATATATAAGTAGAGCCCTCGCCAACCATATGTTATTTTTTCGTTGTGTTCGCCAAGTGGAAGAACCATATTCGGTGGACGTTTCCCTATATGCAGTGGTAATCAAGAACAACTCAGCCTTCTGTCCCTTTCGGGAAAATTATTAATAAGATTATCGGCCTGTGTGGCAAAATCATCGATTCGTATTTTAAAGCTATACATTAAGTTATTTCCACTTTCTAGGTAGCAGCACCTTTTGACACCAAAATCTAACAAACTGTAGGCTGCGCGAAGTCTAATCTTCCATGAAAAATGCAACCAGCTTTGCCAACTTTATCTGTGGTCTTGCTAGCAAACTTTTTGCTTTATCTCGCACTGACAGAGAATCGGAAAATTTGGTTTTGCATTCGGATGCCGATCCCAATCACCGCCATAATCTAGCAATTTGTCGTGTAAGCGGTATTATAATTGTGGACGTAAAATTTAGAGCCCTAGGTGTATCCGATCGGCCCTTTTCACATTGCTAAATGCAAACCTGCTGGAAATTATCGTTAATCGCAATAGGCCCTATAGTGACTGGCGTCGAGGTTATTATTGAAAATTTTCGACCCGAATTTCGTAATATGTTGCCCCAGATCTGAGGGGGAAAATGTTCAATAGTGATCGAGACGCCAGTCTCTATTTGTTTTGTCATACCTCAACGCTTCTACGCAAAAATTGTGGTAGGCCTATTTTACGCTTTCTTCGAATAAAGTTAACATGGTTGTTGGTTGTGCGCTGGTGACGCGTGACGTACCGTTTATCCGCAATACATGAATTCGGCGCAGGCATGATCATAAACGTCTCGAATGTTATTATGTTAATGAAGCGTGACCAGCGTCGGCATGATGACGACGCCAATCAAATAGTGCCCTCTGGGTGGCAGAGCACTATGTCACTGCGTTGTTGCTGAGGAGGTGACTATGGCGTATTTGTGAACGTCACGTGACGTGATTTGGACCAATCACGTGCAGGTATTTTGCGTTGAGGTATAACAATGCAACTTAGTGTTCATAGTAGCAGTAAGTTAACACGACGCGAACAAATTGTTTGGTGAATTATACGCTTGCGTTTTGTGACGTGCAGGTGCGTATTTCTGCATGAACATGATCCTGATAACGCTGTCCATGTTCCTGGGAGTCGTCATTATACAGACGCACATTCGCGGAGATCGCAAAAACAAGATTCCGCCCTGGCTGAAACGGGTCAGTTATTTTTACAATTTACCACCACCCCACCACAACCATAACAACAGCAGCAGCAACAACAATAACTACTACTACTACTATTAGGCCTATTTTTACTACCAGTTAAGCTGTGATGCTGTAAAGGTGTTTTTAAACCGACAGAAATAAGTAAGCCATAAAATTATATTAAATTGAATTAAATGGCCAACAAATTTCAGTTTAGTTCAGTATACTGCATTTTATTTCTGTTGCTTTGAACACGCCTTAATACTATTTAAATGGGTGACTGTCTGAGCCTTCTGAGGAAAGGTAAACCATCTCATTACATAACTGGCCACAAAGGTCAACTCAGCCTTCAGTCCCTTTCGGAAAGATAAATCGAGTACTAGCTTGCATGGCTGGGATTATTATCGACGTCATTCACTCGTTATAGAGCTATATATAAGCAAACTTATGAATTAATTATGTTATCAATTAGATATTTTGTGATAATTTTTTTTTTTATTAATAGGCTGGATAATTCACTGATCAAGCGATTGATTGATAAATTAATGGAATTATAGTTAACTGATCGATTAATCAGTCAGTTAATTAATTTGTTATCATCTAGTAATTTGTACAATTAGTTGATTGCTTGATCAGTGTTTGATTGATTAGTCGATCGCTCAATCAATTTTATCGTCTATTAACTACGAAGAAAAAATATGCGTATTGTATAAGACTTATTATAGCGAGCTCCGTGTGCGTTAAACCCACCTGATATTGGAGGTATGCGCCACGAACGAAAACGCAAGTAAAAGTGAACAATTCGCAAGATATAATTTCAGACAGCCCATAGCGTATGTTTTTTTCGTTTTTTGTGACATCGTGGGTGGTCGGATGTGGCTCGAGGGTATAGGACGGTGTGCAGCAGTTATAAGCGAAGTGGGTGTCGCGGAAAGGCAAGAAAATCGTAGTAAAGATTTATGCCTCACCTCGACCCTGGCAATACGAGCCGATACGACCGCTGACCGTGGCGACAATTTTCTCGACACGTTTGCCCGCCACTAGGTGGCGTTCAATCGCCATTCACCGGCCTATAATCAATAATATCGCCATGCCATAGTAGGCTATCTCAGACACCCGCTATGTAAGAACTGGCACAGTGATGTGCCGCTTTAAATCGACTAAACGTCAACTAAACGTTTTGACAGCTGCGGCCGGCGGGAAAATATCGTTGTTTCAGCGTAGCAATGTTTTCGGAATTTTTTTGGCTAATCTTTTGTTTCATTTTTAGTTTATTTGGCAGAGAAGCATTTACGTGGCATTGTGCCTACTTCTTTGGTGTGCTGTGTCAGCAAATTTTATTGGGACTTTGTCTAGAAATTGTGTTTGGATACACTTCGCTTACGAAAATGGCGTTCACGTAGGGCCCCTTAATTTTCGCATTTTTGAACACCACCATGTCTTCGGCTATGTAAGCCTACGTTTAATAAACTATGTTGTTCGTCTTTTAATTTATAGCATGCACTATGCGTTGTCAAATCAAATATGCGCAGTTCAATCTAAAAACATTTAAAATCGCTATTATTTTTGTATATTTAACATTTCGATTGTAACTTTGAATTCACAATTTGATTTCTAAAACAAGCCTCTTACTTTAAGCATTAAAAACGCTTGTCGCGTGTATTCTGTTGAAACGAGCAGTGTTACGACATGGTCTAACAAGGAGTGACGTTTGAAAGCAAAATATAATTCAGTTTTTATCGGCGATATAACAAATGTACATTAGCCCATCACTAGAAGATTGTGAATACCGTAATCTAACTAAATATCGATTATTTGATTATTCGCTGTTCGTGCATGATAACGTTTGACGTCATAACTGCAGCACGTGCTCAAAGTCTTTCTCGAGCCATAAGGCCCACAGGGCGGCGCTGATCTCCGTTCAGTTTTTGCTACGACGCCAGCTTACACTGCGAGACCAGAGCCTGTTGATGCTGGTTACTCATTGCGCCTGGCAGTGACAATGACAATGAGTTTATTTCGCACACTTGTGGCTACAAAGATAGCTGAATAACACTGCAGTGCAAATAGTGCAACAAAATAATAATAGCACAGTCCATAAATGCAAAATAACTCTGCAGTCCGTAAGTGCAGGGAAGTACATAATCACAGAGGAACGGCCAGGCTGAGTTGACCTGAATGGCTGGTTACCTATATAGTTACCGTGGCGGTGGGTCACCCATCCCAATAGTGATAGACCATAGGCGAGGTGAGGTGAGGCGTCAATATTGAACAGCCGAATATTTGACAATGTTTTGAGTGAAAGCGGTTGAGTTAATTATTCTGCGTCCTACTGTGCCTACGTCCTCGCCATTATGCCACAAGCCACACGGTGCTGGCGTTTACACGATAAAGCTGGCGCGACGAGCGCATGATGAGCCGGCTTGATGAGCTAACCGTTGCTAACGTTTGTTGTTGACTTTGGTTTGTACAGCTGGCTATCGACGGCATGGCTCGCGTGCTCTGCATGACCGAGTTCCTCGACAAAGACCCGGCAAGGTCATCGGGTGGTTCAAGATCAAGGTCAAGGTCACCGTCGTCCAGCGGCGGCGGAGCTCGTCGTCAGTACTCACGTGATCACGCCCCTTCAGCAGGCCGAAGTCATTCTAGACCACGCACTGGAGGGAAGGGGAGCCCCCAGAACATTTCAAAACCTACCCGACTCTTCAGAACGCCATGTATAGACCTGAGCATCATTTCGGGCTAAGATCTTGCCAGACTGCTCAATCTGCCTAGCCGCTTCATTCCGTCAGAGAGTTAACGTTGAATTAGATTTGCTGCTCAGTCTATCACGATCGACTGATTGACTGCGCACTGGAGGGGAGTCACCCACGCCCGGGACTGCTGGTCTAGGTCGAAATCAGTACTGCCCGCCGACCACAGACCCCGGACCACACAACCGGCCCATGGTCAGCCGTCTGCCGTCCGGCTCGGGCGGAGTGGCTGCCAGGCTTGCACCTCGTGACGACAACCCGGACTGTTCGCTCGTTCAGACCTCGGCCCGACGCCAGTTTACACTGCGAGACCACAGATAGGCTACGGGCCTACAGCGTCACGCGGTGTGCCTGATTACGCTGGTACTCATTGCTTTTAGCCACGGAGGGATGGCCAGGCTGAGTTAGCAACAACCCGGACTGTTCGCCAGTGTTCTACGCCGGCGGGTTTGGTAACCCGGCCATCGAAAACGATATTCGTGAACGTTTGGGTGGTCGTGCAAGACCACCAAGTACAAACTCGATATGTGGCAACCGACCAGTAAAGCGCCGAGTTCTCTGTCTCGAACTTGGATGACTCGACCTTCCGTCTTTTCAAGGTCAAGTAAAGTCAAGTCGTAAAACTTTTTCCGCCAAGAGTGAGAGCGATATTCGTGAGATCCGCAAGCTGTTGAAATCGTATGTCACGAGGCTGGAGAACGGACGATTATGTTTCCGCCTTCCTTTCTGTTGACTGGGATAATAAAACTCCGCTAAGTTTTAGGCATGACGTACAGCTAAATTATGACTTTCGTCGCTGGATGTAAGAATGTAGGTGACGCTCGAGGCTGGAGAATAAGGACGTGGCATCGCGGACGACTAAGGAATGGCGGATCGTGGCGCGAGTTCTCGACCGGATCTTCTTCTTCTGTTACATCGGCACCATCGTCGTCTCGCTGTTCACCATCTTCCCGCGAGACAACGGACAACATGGCAAAGACGGCTTTTTCCTGAACGCCACCCAGGCGTCACCAGAAGTAGTTGCGGAAGACGTGGACATCGATGTTGATACGGTTACGCTGGCCGATCTGCCGTATTTGTACGACCACTACAACAACATCGACGACAACAGTAGCAATAAATGGGGGGTTAGGTGACACAGTAAGTCATTTTCGACAGATCTAAATTAAAGTCAAGGTCAAAATCCGAGTTGAAGTTAAAATCAAAATCGACGTCAAAAATTAGGTCAGATCCAAAATTAAGGTCAAGGTCAAATGCTGCGTCTAAGTCAAAATCTAGGTCAAAGTCACTGCAGTTACTACTACTACTACTACTACTACTACTACTACTACTACTACTACTACTACTAGTCCTATAGTACGACTACAACAACATTGATTACCGGTGATGCCGGCCGCCGGTGTTTTCATTGTTTGGGACAATCTGTTGCGTATTGTCATACTTTTGCCGTAAAGGAAGTTGATCATAACAAACATGCGAAAGAGTACCGGGTGTCAAACACGAGGTGCTCATCTCCCAGTTCAGGCGGCCATCGACAGAAAACCAACTTGTGTCCTCCATTAAACTTGTTTTGACTTTTGTGGATTTGTTGTGGGCTTTTCATTCTTAGTGTGTGTCTTTTTTGTCGTACAGCCTGTTGTAGGCGCCTACAACACGTTGTTTGTTGCACAACAAATCGAAACAGTTGGAGTATGGGCATAGATGTCTATGACACATGCATGGCCAGTGCGACGCCAGACCTACGGTTACCTTCCTAGCCGCAGATCGTCTCCGCCCATTGGCGGGTTGGTACCAAATTGTGGGCCCTATTGAAGGTGATAGAGGCACATGTGTGTGAACAACTTGCCCATAGCTCTTAACTTGTGTTCAAACTGCCAGAAATAATATGAGCTGAAGTACGACGTGCGCGTCGTTTTATTTCTTGTCGTTTCGTTTCAGTTTAGTTTATTTCTGTCGCTTTGTATGTTCCCTCGCGGATAGCATACTATGCGACAGTCGAACCATCTAAGTTATACCGCTTGATCGAAAGTCCAGCAAACTTTTTTGCAAACTTCCAGCTCCATTATAACATATGGCAGCAAACGTCCAACAGACTTCCAGCAAACTTCCAGCAAACGTCCAGCATTACGGTTGCTGAAAGTTTGCTAGACGTTTGCTGGATCGTGTAAACACCCCATCAGCCGCACTTCTCAATGCGCCACCAAACCACCGCATTGGCGTTATGAGTGACGTTTGTGCTCGACTAAACCATAGATGTAAAACCATTTTTAAAATTTTTTATGAAAGTTTAAAAAAACATGTTTTTATGTTTTTTTGTTATTTTTTGATGTTATAAAAATTTTATGTGTTTTTTTATTTTTTAAAATGTTTTTTCGTGGTTTTTAATGTTCTGTTTTTTTTGTTCTTGTTAAAACGTCAACGTACAAAATTACAAATATGATTTATTTCTCATGGGCAAATTGCGTTCAGGTGTTTTTTGATCTGTACATTTAGTGCATTCCGGTTTTTAGTCTTTACAAATGGTAGGTTTTTATTTTTAATTATTTTAATTATTTGAAATATTATTTGCGTGTATGATGGCAAAGAAGTAACGATCGCAAACATCTGCAGTTTAATGTTTTTATGCATGTTTTAATAATGTTTTTCAATAAAAGTTAAACAAATACGTTATTTTATGTTTTTTATTTGCAAATCAATGATTTTAACATTTATGGACTAAACACGTTTAAGTGGTAGTAGATTGTTCCAACTTTATTCGCAGTGTTTTCTTCATGTCGTTGGCACAATATTGACGATATGTCTAGTCAGAACTTGTTCTTATAGTCAGTCGTAAGACATGGAGTGAAACTTATTTCATATTTTAACTACAGCGTAGGCTATCTGCATTCTTAGCCTCCACTGCAATCGTCACAATCTGCTGGTTATTTTTTGTTATTTTTATATTCATCTATTACTACTTGTAAATATGCAAATCGGATTAATCTTGGTAGTCTCATTATGCACAATGTTTGCTGAGTTTAGGAAGTTTATGAACGGCAGACGCTAAGTACGCCCCTGAAACGGATGTCTTTTTAATGTCGATTATTTTACGCAAAAGAGAGAAAACGAATTTGTTCAACTACAAATTTTGCTGTCATGCAGCGTACGGCGGTAAACCGTTACTAAATTACTACTACTAAGCTACTAACAACAACAACAACAATAAGAATAATAATAATAATAACAACAACAAAAATCAAGTAATACTTTTACTTTTACCCACATCAGCTTGGCGTTGGTTCGGCCGGTGGTTGTGAGGCAGCTGTACACTCAGCGCGCAGGTACTTAGAGGCTATGCCTCGGGACCACGTTCTGGTAAAGCTCGACTTTACAAACGCATTCAACGGGATTCACAGAGATGA
>Ga0209367_1004520_pt1 | contig 19215 bp, 11 predicted proteins | sample WorMetLIZISLAND2_FD_187412 | JGI IMG/M metagenome (GOLD analysis project Ga0209367, IMG submission 187412) | Marine gutless worms symbiont microbial communities from Max Planck institute for Marine Microbiology, Germany - Olavius geniculatus... ...
TAACAGGTCAGTAATGAAGTATGTAATAACTCAGATTTTGTCATACGGGCGCAGGCATAATATTCCCCCTAGTTGTTTCAAACCCCCCCCCTACCTATTTTAAAAAAAACCCTACCTATTTCAAACCCCCCTGGCCCTTGTGAGGCACCGTACTTGTGGATACTTAAACATGTTTAGTACGTCTCTCTGTGTATATAATCTACGGTCATTATTGGGTATTCATGTCAATATCATCAGTGAAAAAATAAGCAACTATTGGGCGTTAATAACGAAAAGCAGCCAGCTCTCCGGCCGGTAGCAAATGGCGACAATGATTGAAGGTCATTGATGTTGATTGACTACTGAAATAGCACCATAGGGACGGACTCGGTAGAATTGTTACAAAAAGGTCCAAACCTCACGGCTGATGAATGATAAATGGTGTTAAGTCATTCGTGCAACGACATTTCAACGAATGCCGCGGCAGACAGTGGGCAACTATTTAAATCAGCGATATTTGGGTGACGGCAAATTATATATATTATATAATTATACATTGATATTACTATTTTAACCAGTGATGTAGTAGCCTACTCGAATCCGTCAGAACACTCGAGTCTGACTCGAAATTATTTTTTAGGACTCAGACCGTCATAACTTAGAAGACTCGATCCCACTGGACTAGTATTTACAATAATATGAAAGTAATTTTTTATCCTATTATTTTATTTTTTTGAAGGGGGATGGCGAATTATTGCATATTTTGTCTGTGTTTAGTGTTTTGTGTTTTTTTTTGTTTCTTTATTTGTGCACGTGATCTTATGCTGATGCATCAGAGATAGTCGCCCATATAGTCCAAACAACTAAAATGAAGACCAAAGACAAGAAATTTGTATCAGACTCGACGGCCAATTATAAGTGCAACCGCTCGCAGCTAGCGAATTTTTTTTACTTCTTTTATTTGCTAGCGACAAAGTCGACCTCACCGACAGCCACGTTGCAAATGTATAGGCCCACTAGCTGCGTCGAAAGTAATTACTTTACATGCAACCTGAAACTACATACGTTAATGTGAGCAACATTTTCTGATTAAAAACCCTTAATTTGCACGAAGCTATGTGATAATGAGAGTAACTTGGGCAAAGAGTCACACATTCTGTAACGAAATACAAAGCTATTTTCTGCTTATTGTGATACTATCTATAATGGTGAAAAAAAACATATTTTTTGTTGAGCCATAACAACCATAGGGCGGCGCTGATCTCCGTTTCGTTAGCTCTCAGCCAGACTCCAGTTTACACTGCGAGGTGATTACGGATACGAGGCTAGTGCAACGCGCGGTGTACTTGTTTACGTCCCAGCATTCGCTGGTAACCTACTCATTGCACCTACCCAGGGAGGGATGGCCAGGCTGAGTTGACCTGGAAGTCTATGCATGCAGATAATTAAAATAATAATGACAATCTTGTTGCTGTTGTTGTTGATAATGATGATAATGCGTGTTTTTGCCCATTACCACTGTATTATTCATAAAATTTACTTTATTTTTTTATAACCATAATCATTAGAATCGTAATAACAATAATAATTTAAATGTTATTGTTTATCTTCGAAGCTGCTCAATTTGTACGTGCTAAAATGGCAGACAATATTGATCTGTACCAGGCTGTTGGTAGCCGTTATTTGACAAGCTAAAAGTTTACGTACGTATGGGCCCAAGTCAACAATAATCTATAGTACTTAATCGTTTATTAGTAAGTGTTGATTATTGCCATTTATGCGCATAAGCCATTTGGTCGTCGCAAAATAATTCTCCAACTTTCAATGCAATTGAACTTTGCATGACATTTGCATGGCTGGCGTGCACTAATAGTAATCAATAACATAATTATTTAAATTTTATGTCAACATTTCAAAAGGCAAACAAACGGTTGCTACATGGCGACAGAACGCTTTATACGTGATGGGACTTTTTGCGGGCAATTAAGCTGCCAGATTTTCCGGTTGCAATCGGAGTGGCTGGTGCAATCCGTTGATGTGGATTTTACGGCGCGGTCTCCACAGGGGATCATAGCCGCGGCGACTTCTAGGTCGTAAACCGTGACCAAGCCGGGCGCTCGGAATGGTGACTGATTTGTGCGCGTCGGCTAAATCGGGTCGGTCGGTGCCGATCGGCTAGGCGACTGTCACGAAAGTCGTAAGCTTATATAAGTTAGGCCGTACGCCAACGTCTGAGTGAAATAGATTTTCGCGCCGCGTACTGCGTTCTTGAACTTTGACTGAGGTCACACGTACGTTATCTGCTTCTACCAGGCAACCGGTGGCATTTTATGTCGTCTCTTGGCCCGTTTTCTGGATTCACGATTGCGAACGGTTTGATGCTGCTACTCGATCGTGTGACTGACTATATTGCTCGGTTACGGCTCTGCAGGCGTCTGGAACAGTTATACTCCGTTTACACGATCGAGCAAACATCGAGCAAACATTAAACAAGCCTGACGGAACCTCGCCCCTGGCTCAAAATGTAGGCCTATGCTTAGCCCACGGCTAACGTGTTATATAGGCCTTTCAATTACAACAAGCCCGCCCTCATAATTAGCATCCTAATTACCATAGCTCGTCGAGCTAGCTGGATGAATGCTAGCAAACATTGAGCAGACGTCTAGCAGACGTCGAGCAATTAGCACGTGTATTTTGAATACATTTGCTCGATGCCGCCACCGCACTGTCAACCTTTCGACACTTATTTTGTTCTGTTTACCCTAAACAGTTTAGTTAGCCGTACTTAAGTAACGGTCGAGCTTATGGTACGAGTTCTCGTCTATCCGTCGTCATCTGTTTGTCTATCGTCGTCATATGTAACAGATGTGTTGTGGCTAAACGGTAAGTCGTAGAGGAAATTTTTCAAACGAGTAATGAAACATGTGTCATAAACCTAAGTATGCAACATTTTAGCCATCTAGTGCAAGGGAACATTTTCAAATTCGGGGTTGAATAGACAGAAAGGGTAGGATAAATGTTTTTTTCAACACTGTCACATTTTGGAAACGGTAAGAGATACGGCCAAGGTTACTATTAATGACTAATACAAAGTGCCATACGCCCTGTCAAATGAGATAGACTTTGAATAACTTTAAAGGTCATTGACAACCAATACGGTCGGCTATTGTAGCAACAGCTGAGCTTCTTGTTTTATCAGAACGTCAGCATAGCTTGCTTGCTTCTTTTGCCACTGCTATTTACGTACGCTAGTGTGCCCATCCGCATTCCCCTGCGTCTTTTAGAAACCTGAAGTGGGGGACACATTGAACTGAAATTCAAAGTAAAAACTGAAGGTGGGAGCTGTGTTTACAGAGGCGGATTTAAGACATGTTTCGCCTGTTCGGTCGAACAAAAGTCCCCTAGAAAAAAGGCATCGCAGCAGACCAGAGAGTGTAGAATAGGAGCGTGACATTTTTTGGCCTTTGAAGCCTCTTTGTGGTGTTACGACGTTCGGAAGTTTACGCCGTTCTTTGGCCTCCGTGGGGGCTTTGTATGTTACAAAATCTGAAATTAATGTGCGTGTTCTTGAATTTTTTGGCGAACAGGAACTAATTAGACTAAAGTCCGGCCTTGTGTGTTTCTCGGTTCAGTGTCAAAACCGAGAACGACAAAATTACCGGAAACGTCAAAATTATCCCGACAACACGAACCCTGAACCTAACCTTAACGCTAGCCCTATTTCTAACCTTAACCCTATCACTAATCCATAATGTCTAAGTCTAACCTTAACCTTAACTTTTACCTAGCCCTATCCCTATTCCTAACCCTAACCCTATCTTTAACCTTATTTTATATCCAAGCCTATTCACTGTTTGCCGGTTTTGTCGTTACCAGTACAGTTGTGACGTTCCCGGATTTGTTGTTCTCGGTTTTGACGAGACACCGTGTTCCCCGCATCCTATTAGAATGGTGGTGATGATGATATAATGATGATAAGTGTTTTGTTACAGATTTGTGCACATTGTCCGTTGTCCTCACAACCCGGCGGCTCTTGACAAACGTCGCTACGTCGCTGTCGTTGTGGTCATCGTTTGGCTGACAATGCTTCTCGCTAACTCGCCTTTGCTGGCTCTGTACCGTGTCAAGGCGATCACCTCACCCTACCGTGAGCCTTACTACTACTGTGCGCTCGATTCACACACGGTCAGTACAACCTACTCCTTGCCAAATACAAGAAGCCTAGCCATCGCTAGGATAGCCGACCGTACTGGTTGTCTGTGACATTTAAGGTCATCCAAGGTCGATGATTTTCGTCTCATTTGAAAGGCGTATGCGATTTTCTATTAGTGATAGCAACCTAGGCCTTATCTCTCGCCGTTTCCGAGATACGGTTACTTATGTCTGGAAACATTTCATTAAAAATTGCGGCCAAACCGTTGCGGATATATTGTTACTGTTGACAACCTATAGGAAGTCGCCAGCGCCCTATCCGATGGTACCATCGCCGACCCCTCACGACTTACCGTATAGCCACAATACTGCACGATTAGCATACCATAGTGCGGTATTACTCTTCAAGGTCAACCAAAATTACCGATATTTATGTTATTTGAAAATTTAACCAATATGCGACTTTCTGTTAGTGATCAATAGCAATCAAAACTTTATATCGCACCGTTCAGCCACAATACATCCATAACAGACAGACGACGACGGACAGACGGACGGACGACAATCACATTAAAAGCTCGACCACGTTACTTAAGTACGTCACGTTACTTAAGTACGGTCGGCTAAAAAGTAGTCCTAAGTAAGCAAGGCCATCCGTTCGTTTGAGATTCTGTTACCTGGTCAGTAGACATGTTATTAGCTGACAGTTTTTATTACTATTATTATTTTTGAAATCATATTGGTGCCTCAGAGATTAAAGATCCTGATGGCTAAAATTTCTAATTAAAAGCGAAAACTGCATTTGTGGCTAAAGGCCTAGCTGTTCGTTAAAGAGAGCAGAACTCTTGTGGACCACCAGACAGTTGGCGCTGTAAGATAAATACGGCTTTAATTAAGTGATAGGCCTATATGTAAAAAAACTTACCAGTTTACAACTGTGTGTAAGGAAGATGTGATGATATCAGTTTTCTAAAACAGCAAAAATCATCTGGGTAACCTTAGATGGGGCTATGCATATGGCGTCCTTACAAGCTGATTTTAGTTGGTAAACGAATTAAGACAAACAACGAATTATCGCTCAACATGTCAATACCTAGTGGTAAGGTTTAGTGTCTTATCTATCGTTTTTATTTTTTTTTATTTACTTAGAAACGCCGACTAAAGATATGACATAAAACCGTTATGGGCTGCTCAAAACAGCTGCTTAATGATGGCGTCTTTTTATTCACCGATGAAATTTATTAACTTTATGAAAAATTCATAACACGAGTAAACGACTGGCCGTGCGCATTTGCTGCAACAAGGACGGCGCTCAGTCACTGATGGTGTCAACATTATGACATTTTGTCGACCCCGGGTGTCATAATTAATGGAAGCCGGCGTGCTGCTGTCACAAGGCTGCTTACTTTTATGTTCACTGTTTGGGTTTCCGGCTAGACAGTAAGACAAGGATATACGACACGCTGATCTTCCGACGTTATTAATATTTCACAAAGTTTTAGCGTAGCAGCATATTTACAGTTTCGCTGCAAGTAAGTACGTAGTCAGCATTTGTATGTAAAACAAGAAAACCCAGCTGTCGCTAAGGAAGACGAGTTACAGCCCAAACAGTTCCTGTTGCAGTACTGACCTTTAAGGTTATCTAAGGTCGATGTTTTTTTTATCTCATCTGAAAGGGCGTATGCCACTTCTTATCAGCGATTAATGGTAACCTTGGCCCTATCTCTCACCATTTCGGAGATAAAACAGTTTTTCCTCGAAAACGCACATTTTTTCTATACCCCTTTATTCAACTCCAAATTTGAAAATATTTCCCTTGAACTGCATCCCCCAAATTTTGTACCATACATCCTTGACAAAGGGCTGAATACCAGTGTAAAATTTTTTCTCCTATGGCCCATCGCTTAGCCACAATAAATTCGTTACCCACGGACAAAGAGACAGACGGACAGACAGACACACGACAACTCGTATCATAGACGCCTACGCTTACGGCATAGCTGTAGCGCGTCAAGAAGATTTGGGTCGTGGCCTGACGCGGTTTTACTGAGTGTATCAGCAAACAAACTTCGACGAACACATGGACGCGAGTTTGATGTCTGTCTTTCTACGATTAAAAGTAAAGGTAAAGGTCGTCAATTTGTATAGCGCATCGTCGCGAGCATGCGCACGCCTCTAATGCGTTTTCGTCACTAACCAGAGCCGCCTGCCGCACGGCCACAGTGTGCAGCCTGCAGACACAGACTGGCGCAGCGGCCGGCTAGGCAACCCCAGTCAGCTGTACCAAGGTCCCCACCTTCCGTAACTCATGTAAATGCGTTACTATTCATTTTACCGTCCCACGGAGGGTAGAAGGCTAAGTCGACCTAGCTGGCAGGCTTCGCACCGAGATGGTTTACCTGCCCGCAGGTAGTCACCCATCGCAGCACTAACCGGGCCCGGCGTAGAGTAACTTCGTTTCAGCCGAAACGCGTTACGAACTACACCACGCCACCGACTGTTTATGTATTGTACGTATTTGCCAACTGCACTGTAATGTAGCATATGTGACGTGATGCGAGACAGGTGCACGGGCCGCGTTTGTTCCTGTCGTTCTTCGCGCTCGCCTACATCATCCCGCTCTCGATCATCGCCTCCATGTACATCCTCATCCTGCGCTTCCTGCGCTCGCGACGTCGTCAGTCCATGATCAGCTTCTCTCAGTCAGCAGCCGCTGGAGCTGCGGGAGAGAGGCGCAGAACTTCTTACCCGTCGCGGGTGTTCCTGGCAGTCGTGGTCGTGTTCGGTGTGTGCTGGTTGCCGCTGCATGGTCACCTGCTACTTGTCTACATGGGCCGGCAGCCACATGCTCGCTGGTACGCCGTCTTTCTTACAACCAACATTATTACAACTATCACCATCACTTTTTCTTTTTCTTCTTCTCTTTTTTCTCACAATCTACATTACAATACATTATATGACAATTTTTAATGTGCCCTAGGTAATAAACCTCTAGGTCTACAAATATCTATTCCTTCTTATCCGAACTTTTCTCTGTAGATGTGTCACTGGTACGCCGTGCGTATTCTGTGTCGTCATCGTCATACGTCGTCGTCTTTGTGATCACAGTCTCCTTTCTCTTTTACTTCGTATAGATGCTTTTTTCTGCCTTCCTGTTATTCCTTATCTCCCTGAACTTGTCCTGTGCTCGCTGGTACGCCGTGTTTCGCGTCATGTGTCACGTGTTCGCTTACAGCAACTCGTGCGTTAATCCGTTCATCTACCACTACGTCAGCGCCGACTTCCGTCGAAGTCTGTCGAACATCCTACGTGCTCCTGGTAGCCTGCGAATAATTGCCGAAACTTCCATCCACATACGTCTTCGCCCGATATTAGCTAATGGTTTATACGGAAAAAAACATTATTCGCTGGCACATTTTACTGTTGCGAAAACAGCATGGATGTTTCGCCGAGTGTGCCGGTGAAATAATTTTAGCGTGTTTTTTTTTAAATTTTGACGTTTTGCCGTCGAAGTCTGTCGGACGTGATGGCGCCGCTGTTACGTCGTCGTGGCGGAAGGCTTGGTCGCGCACCCACTTCAAGTGGCATGGTCGGCATCGAACTGGGCACTAATCAGCGCCCGGAATCTGCAGGCTTTATCGCAAATGCCCGCTCAGCCGTGTTTAGAGTCGACGACGATCAAGACGACGACAATAGGGAGTCTAATTGTGGACGAAAAAAAATCTGGTAAACTTTGGTTCACTAACAAAAATGTTATAAGAACTCGTGTTGACCCACCCTAAGTCGACAATGCGCGTTTTGCGTATGCTAATGCATTTGAGTTCGTGCCACGTCACTTTACTACGAGGAGAATTTCAATTCCGTAAACTTTTTTCCAATCGGATTTACGACGACGACAATAGGGAGCCTAATTGTATCGACGGCGGAGGAGAAGCGTCCCTTGTAGCTGTTCACAGGACCGTACGGTTGCAGGCTTGCATTGACACCGTGCCGTCGGTCAGTCTCGGTGAAAGCAAGCACGGATTGACAGAATCAAGGCTTCCCATCGTCGGTAGTAGACCGAGCAACAGTGTATAGTCGTCCGTCGTCTGCATTCCCGTACCTTCTCTCAGCACCGATTGTTATACAACAATAAGCCTATACGTTTAACTTTTTCCTTCTCTGTCCACGCTATATATTGATAAGGTCAGCATTGAGGAGCTGAAGCTGACGCTTGGTTTTAATTCTAAGCCTGTCAGGGTCCAAGGTGAGAAAATGAAACCGCTTTATGTCGTGGCTACACGCACCGATTTCCTCGTCGGATGTGTTGTCCGACGTCGCCGAGCCTTCCGAGGTTTAAAAATTTCATTCGACGAAATCGAACGAAATGTGCATAGTTTTTTTTTCGATTTTCTCGGACGAGGTTTTTTGTGGTTGTCAGCCAAAAGATGCCTATCAAAATCTCGTCCGTATCGTCCGTCGTGTCCGATTTCTGCGTCCGAGAAGCTAGGACAACACCTCGGACGAGAAAATAAGTGCGTGTAGCCACGGCATAAGTGGCCCTATCACACGTCTGCTGTGGAGGCTGGAAAGATAAACGTGTTGTTATTTAGTAGTCTCGATCCTGCTTTCCTAGGTCAATTGGTTAATGTTTTAACAACAAACATGTTAATTATCGTGAAATTTTTCTCTCGAACACGCCGAATGGATGACCGCTCATAGTGCGAAGAAAAAATAGTGAACACCAGTCTCCATTACGAAGTTATGTCGACGTGTTTAGACGTTGTTTATTTCGGACACAATATACATTTTTTCTATGAGAACAGATACCGATACTGATCAGTGCTTCATGGCCTTTAACGTCATATATGTAAAAAACACTTACCAGTTTCCAACTGTGTGTAAGGACGATGTGATGATATCAGTCCTCTAAAACAACAAAAATCATTTGGGTAACCTTAGAGGGGCTATGCATATGGCGTCCTTACAAGCTGACTTTAGTTGGTAATCACTAACATAGTCTAAAGCCGGGGGAGTTTACACCGCTGTCCCAGACCTCCTATCTGGATTCAAGGGGTCCTACTTTTAACCGGAGGGAGAAGGAAAAGGTCAAAGGGGATGGAAAAGACAGAAGGAAAGAAAAAGAAAGGAAAAGACAGAGAAGAGGAGAGAAAATGGGTAAAAAGGAAAAAACGAAAAGGGGGAGGAAAGAAAGGGGAAAAAGAGTAAGGGGGCGTTTGAGCTGAGGGGAGATTGCCTCCTGGTGCTGAGGGGGGAGGGATAGACGCCCCTGTATGTTATGTTGTGACGTGACAAACGCGTCGTGTTGAGTAACGTCGTAGCATATTTACTATATAGAACAGGGTTCAGCGAACTGTGGTGTTTTGAGTATTTTTCTTCGGTAGTTATTGTTGATCGTGATAATAATATGAATATTTTACGTTGTCACTGCGTGAAACAAAACAAGTATTTTGCTTATTGCTACGGCAGCATGACATCACACACGCCTACATCTATCATTCTATACTTTGGACAACTTTATAAAGCCATTTCGTCTCAAAAACCACTCCAGTGTTAATACATCAAACAGTTCAGAATAATATTGCATTTTATTAGCTCGGATTTCAGTCTAAAAAAAGTCGTGCGCAAGCAGTATTCGATTTGTTCAACTTTTGGCAGTTTTCTTCATGGATATGCGAGTAAGTTTTTGTGGATAGCAGATCTATTAAACGTCGCACAATTTCTTTACGATAAACAAGTTTTTTTGTTTATCTACACGTAATAGATGGTGAATCTTAACAGTGCGGTTGTGTTAATGTTTGATGGTTAACGTGCGTTCGTGTTTGATACGTGCACAGATTGCTTTGTGAACAATCTGCAACATTCGCAATTGCTCTGCCAACTGTTAAGCTAATTGTTACTTAGGCTTACTTGTTATATTTTGTATATTATGCTATTTTCTCGATGTACGATGGCGATTTTAGTACAGTGTTAACGATGACTGACGAACAAATAGGCTTACGAGTTTGTATCCGAATATACACTGTGTCAAAAAAGTATCCCCGACATTTTCGACTGTTACTTAAAAAACCAATTATCAGATTTTGATAATTTTTGGTACAAATATTTTAGACAAAACTTGACATCAGATAATTATTCAGTTTTTTATCTAACCCAACATTTGTTCTTGCACTACCTGGGGAGAGCACAACCAGCGAAATATCACTTTGTTTATCTAATGACCATTCAGTTATGCTAAGTTATGGGGCTGTTGTGATTGCTTAATTAACATAACACGTAAAACACATTTTGTTCACATTTCTGACACTGTGGCTGACATTTCTCTCAGTTGTCCATTTTTCAACTGCCTGCAATAAAATTGCTTGAAATGTTGGCCCACTATGCTAACACAGGCAAGGAAACGCTTTCTGCATTCATTGACATCTGCAGTATCGATAATGTTCTGCTCCAGACCAATCCAGGCTCTGCCAGTCGCTTCTTGACTTTGCAAACATTTCTAAACTTCATCTGGCAGATACACTGTTGCAAGACCTGCTGTTGGGGGCCGACAAATTAAGATAGATAAAATTTATTGACGTTTTAGTTTTTCATTCGTTTTAATTTTTTATTTATTTTAATACGTATTATGCTTGCTCTGGTTTCCCCAGGTAGTGCAAAAGCAGACGTTGGGTGAGGTGGAAACTAAAACTTTTATTTAATAGTTAATTGTGTCGGAAATATTTTTGCGAAATATTATTAAAATCTGCTAATTTTTGTTTAAGGCACCATCGATAATGTAGGGGATGTATTTTTAGGTTTTCTTTTATTGTAACACATATTTCGCTTGACCTGCTTTCCCTAGGTAGAGCAGAAACATACATTAAGTGAGGTGGGAAACTAAACAATTATTTGATGGCAAGTTGTGTCGCAAATATATGTACCAAAAATTATTAAAATCTGATGATTGATTTTCAAGTTACAGTCAAAAAAGGCGGGGATACTTTTTTGTTTTTTAAACACAGTGTAGAAGCAGGTATTCTTAGCCTAATTGTCACCTAAGTAACAAGGATTTTAAAAAATATTCGCTCAATTGTAACACGGTTAAAACTTACTGCAGCCGATTATTTGTTAGATACGTCAGCACTGCAATGTCAGCGATTTTCGTTGTTAGCCGAAATTCTGAACTGTGTTGCATTTTAACACTATGAAATAATACATTTCGGCGGTGTTTAATGTTTTGCGGGGTTTTTTGTAGTTAGATTTAGCAAACTTATAATGGAATACATTCGTTACCTTTACATAAAAAGCACAAAAAGAAGAACAATTTTCTGATTCTAATAAATGTTAGCCTACGATTGTTAGTCAAAAGCATCTACAACATCAGCTCTTCTATACGTCGCATTAATTTATCGTACTCCTACGGTAAATTCTCCGAAACATTTCTGCACATTTATTACGTTTATTAGTTTCTTGTCTCGCGATTCGATATACGACAGAGCTTTTAATGACACGTCTACACGGAGCAACATGTACAGCGACGATACAGCGTGCAACACGCAAGCAACTCTACTGCAACTACGAACACGAATCCTGTGCTGGCATCGCCACATGCTCTATGGCTAAGTCAAACAACAGCAGATTGCATAATTATGCCTACTCAGAAACAAAATGCAGCGTGCGATTATGCTAAAATATTAATATTAATACTAGTAACGATAATGATGCTTCGATGTAGCGATAATGTTAACCTCAGATAAGTACATATATAAGCTAAAGTAAACGCTACCGCCGATATAAATAAAGTCAAAGATACGGCAAGCTGAAAACTTAGCGTAATGACACTGAATTATAATAATAATAACACGAGCGTGCGAAATGTGTGCGTATTTTACGGTAGACAAATACAGTAGGCCTACAGACATGCAGCGCTTATTATGTTTTAATTCAAAAATCGATTCTCATGTTTCAATTTTAATCTTTTTGACCGATTGAGCGCCGCGGCGAGAAGTACTTTAACGATTTCGGCCAAGTACACGGATGTTGCCGAGACTGAAGTGTTCGAAAATCTCGCATGATCGATCAATGAAAGCGCTTTTTTCACAAGCCAGATAGCGGCATGCACGATCCTCAAACCGCTGGCGTGGTTGTGGTGGTCGGTGGCGAATTTCGACGATTTTCTGTCGATAATCACTGAAACTGCGGCGAGCGGCATCGATCGTTCAGGAAGACGTTAGTTGAAGCTGTTGGGATAGCCGTGACTGATAAGGACGTTTCTACAGACGTGCAACAGGTAGGCTATGTATACACATCTGTGCAAAAATTAATTTACTGATGAAAAATGGCTTCAAAAATCGCGTGAAAATGCTCTGCTTATATCCTGTGCTGATAATTTAGCGCAAGACTTAGGAGCCGCCCACATCTGAGATAAAACCAGAATGAAGAAAGAAAAATCGCATGCAATTTTTTGAGCGAAAGCTGTTACACAGGCACACCGCGCGATGCACTATTTCCGTATCCGTGATCTCACAGTGTAAAGCTGATCTAAGGGCGGATGAAACAGAAATCAGCAGCGCTCTATGAGCTAACCATATCAGTTTCGGGAAATACTTTACCTTTTTACTTACCAGCGAGAAATGTGGTTTTTGTCGACGGACGAGGTGGACGAAGCATTTTAATGCGTCACGTGACGAGATTCTGACATGTGAATCTCTGCAACGAACACAACCATTTTCACATTTATCTTCCGATCTTTTTAATCGATTTTCCCAGTCCTCCGATAAACAGCATTATGAGATTGATGACTGATTATTAAAACTACCATTATCTATAATTATATGTGCACATGTATAGTGGAGTTTTTACGAATTTAGATTTAGCTCGTTTTTTTGTGTTTTGTGTTTCTGTAAAGTTTAAACTTGCCGTTCCATTACTAGGTTTGTGTGCATTCTGCCTGGAAAGGCCGTCCCTGAAATGATCTATACTAGCGTCCTGTGTGTCGGACAGGACGTTAAACCCTACTCACTCACTCACTCACTTTTTTAATCGATGTTCAACCTGCCGAATTTAAGGACTTAAGCCTGCTTCAAGTTAGGGTGAGTTATAGTGCAGTGCTCTTGGCATAAACGATGTTAACAGGACATTTGCAGGCTTGACACCGTTCGTGTTCCCCAAATCAACAGAGTCAAAACACTGAAAAGTTAACGCAGACGGTAAGGCTAAAACTAAAAATCAGGAGTGGACATTATACTGAGTGGAATACACTAGTTGTGACTCCGTGTGATTAACCGCAAGTCTTGATCACTTATAACATAACACTTATAACTAGGCTGAGCCTAGGTACTCGGTTTATGCTGATCAGTAACTCGGGTCCATAGAGTTCCGCTGATAAACACAAATAAAGTCTGTGTTGCTTATTGCGCACCAGTCCGCTACTTCATATCCAGTGGCGTAGCCGGGGGGAGGGGCAGGGGGACCAGGCCTCCCAATCCTCCAGACATACGTATAAACTGCACAAAATTTGCCAATTTGGTCAGTTTATTTTCGGAAAAATAATTAAAATTGTTGCCACCAGATCTCATCTTTTAATGCTAAAATGCACCAAATTTGATTTCGGCCGTGGCTCCGCCCTAGACCCCGTTGGGGGAGCTCACAGCGCTTCCCCATACCCTTAGCTAGATTTTAAGGGTCCTACTTCTAAAGGAAGAAATGGAGGAGTAAAGAGGAGGGCACGGGAAAAGGACGGAAAAGGTAACAGGGGGAGGGACAGGAAAGAAAGGGACAAAAGGGAAAAGAGAGGGAAGTGAAAAGGAAACAAGCACCACCCCACCCTCTAGTTAAAATTTTTAGCTACGCCACTGTTTATATCATAACGTAAAGATTAAGGGTTATATATCAGACTACACGACATCGAAGACGTCCGACGAAGCTGACTCACCGGTTCTAGTTTCGCGCTGAACGCCGCCGCCAGGAAGCGTTGTTAAGCCACTCTGTACACACACGACACAATGATACAACACACTCGTATTATACACAGTGAACCGTAAAAACGTGCTACCAAACTCTTGTCCATACCTTCACCAAGTGTTAACCGATTTTCAAAATTGTTTCAAAATTGTTTGTTTGAAAAATCCTTTAATAAAACCTCAAAAGTCCGATTTTAGTTTTTTTACTTAGGTTTTTTGATTGTTGTGAAATTCGTTACATATTTTATTCCATATTTTAATCGTAATTTTCGATTACTTCACCTTGCCATAATTTATAAAAAAAAACAATGTGATTATGTGAGGGACAGGGTGTGTGATAGATTTTTTATGGGTCGTAATTTTGGGCACGTTGTTCACTGGACACTAAACCAAAAAAAACTTAAAAACTCTATATAAAGCCCTTTAAAAAACTTTTGAAAACCGAAAATCTAATAATTTACTTTAAAAAACCGAGGATTTTTCCCAGCCCTGGTTGAAACCGTGCCGTGGGCGAATGTACTGACCGTGGTTGTGGTAGTGGAGACAGCGCCTGCGGGTCCTTGCAGAGTCTTGGTCAATGACGAGCTGGTGCGACCTTTGGCGCGAAGTTTCGCCATCGCGTTCTCAGCCGAATCCGCTCTTTCCTCGCTCTCCTCCAGATCGTGTTGAACCTTGCGGTACTTCGCCAGGTTTATCGCCGCTATTTCTTCCTACACATGCCGACAATGCATTTTCTTCGCTCACTTTTTGCTGCGAATCCAATCAAGAAGTTCTATGTACAAGCACTGCGCATTAATTCAAAAGTTACGAAAAAAACAGTCCGTTAGCAAATAGGCCTACAGTAGATTGCGACGTTTTTACATATTCGGTAAAATTTGAAATAAATTCACGTGTTGTTGAAATATATCTTTGACAGAGAGAATTTAATTAACCTGAAAACCGAGACTGGACTGCATTCTAATTTAAGAAAACGAAATGGAAGTTAAAAAGTTGTTGTTAAAAGGCATTTTTGGTGGCGGAAAAGTAACTCCGTTCATCGCAAGCTAGAAAGCCTGGTAAAATTCACGTTCTTCTTCTTATGAATAATATGATATTTTAAATCGAAATTTTTTGCCGTCTAACTCCAGTTTTGAATATTAAACATCATTTCTAAATTTAACTCTTGTTAATAAGGGTTTTATTTTTTTTATCGCAAACTTCAATTAGTTGCAGGATCAGTAGCGTCATGGCAGATGGGAGGAAAGGTAGGCAGCCCCCTAAATTTTAGCCTTTAGAATTTTTCTTCTAAAAATACAAAATTGCGGCCTGGAAATTTCCCGTCTTGGGAAATTTGGGGACAAAATTGAACTGACGGTCGAAAAATTGCAACTCCCTGTCTTCCGCTTCGTACAGTGTACTTTATTAACCTACGACTCCGCTGGTTAAGCTGTTGATGTAACTAAGATTATGGACAACTGTAACACCCCAGATACTGTGGTGTAAGACAGGAACTAGACAAACTGTTGACTTACCGACTCCTCAACTTGTTTTTTGTAGGTTTTGATTTTCTGCTGGAGTTTGTCGATCGTGTTTTTGTACTGGTCGTGAGCCTTGCGTGGAGTCTAACTTAGATTATGGGCAGTTGTAACACCCCAGACATTGTAATGAAAGAAGACTGTAGGCCTTACCGACTCCTCAACTTGTTTTTTGTAGGTTTTGATTTTCTGCTGGAGTTTGTCGATGGTGTCCTTGTACTGGTCGTGAGCCTTGCGTTCCTCCTCGGTCTGCATGGCCAGTTCACGCAGTCGTCTTTCCTGCTTTCTCATCGTCTTCTCGGCCTCCTGGTAGCGATGTTGCTCCGACTCCACCTCCACTTCCAGCTCGCGCACGCGGTTCTCCAGCTTCTGGATGATCTTGCGACCTCCTTTCATCGCACTTGCCTCCGCCTCGTCAAGACGAGCCTGCAGCTCTTTCACCTGTGCGCGGACAAGCGTTCGACAGCGATAAAAACTGCTGGAATATACAATACGCAAATACGTAGAACTTGTAAAGTACTCAAACACTGTTTAAACACTCAAATACTTGCTGAGTATTTAAGTACCACATTCAAAATATTCAAATACGGCCGAATCACACGGTAAAATTGTTAGGCCTACTAGCAAACAGCAAACACCGATCACTTAATGAGAAGTAAATGTCATTTAGTGTTCCAGTAATATTAAACTACAATTACTAGGTAAGCATAATTAGTGGTTATCTACCTGAGATTCTAGGGCTCGCCGCAGTCGTTCGATCTGTCCCGCGTGCTCTTGTTCATGGCGTAACTCCTCGGCAAGGCGAGCGGCGTCAGCCATCGCACGCTTCGAGTTGTCCTCCGCCATCTTGAGCTCGTTCGCCTGGTCCTCAATGTCCGCCTAAAAGTGCATACAGAGCAACAGAAATAAAATGAACTGGATGACATAGAACGAAACGTTTCAGTTGCTCTATATGAATCTTAACCACACAGTTGCACCCACATAGCCTCGTCGTCGTAGACACCCAGTGGCGAATGAAGTTTAAGGTCGCCTGTGTCACCTACTCTGATATGTATAAACTATCTACATTGTGTCTCAAAACCGATATATTTTCAAGTACCGGGGGTAACTTTTTGTACCAAAATTTGTTGATATGCAACCAAGATTGTTGGAGTTATCTGAAAATGTATCAAGCGTTCGGCATTTTTTCAGTAACGGTGAGTAATCTCAATGTTATTATTTTAAAACATAGCAATATAGACCTACGAAAGATAACATTTAATTGACCCGGAAACCGAGACTGGACTGCATTCTAATTTGAGGAAACGAAATGAAAATTGGAAGGAGGATAGCGAGAGAAATGTTCGGATGGCTTACGTGCATGGCTTGGATGTCGTTCTCGAGTTTGCGTTTCTGCGCGGAGAAGGATGACGCAGAGGCCGACAGTTCGGAGACGCGATCTGAAGCCTCGTGCAGCTCGCTCTCGGCTATCTTGCGTGCTCGCTCGGCCGCCTCGACCTGGGCCCTTAGCTCTTCGATCTCACCGGCTAGAACCATCGCACGACGCTCGGACGCCTGGTGCTGTTCGCGCGCCTCGTCACGCGAACGCTGCTCCGACTCGATCGTCTGCAAACAACCGCCCCACACACGTCGACAACGAACAGTCAGTGTCGTAGGAAGGGAGAGGGGCACAAGGGGGCCCAGGCCCCCACAATTCTCCAAACAAACATAAGCATGGACCTACGTTTAAAATCCACCTAATTTGCCAATTTGGTCAGTTTATGCTCGGGAAAATAACTGAAACTGTTGCTACCAGATCTTATCTTTTACAGCTAAAATGCATCAAATTCAATTTCGGCTGGGGCTTTGCTGGGGAAGCTCATAGCACTCTCCCAGATTTCCTAGCAGGATTTTAAAGGGTTCTAAGTGTAAAAGAAGAAACAGGAGGGAAAGAGGGAAGAACATGAGGAAGAAAGGGAGGGATAAAAAATATGAAAAAAGCGAAGAGGAAGAAAACAAAAAATGGCAGGGAAGGGAAAGGGAGACGAGGCTCCCCAATTGAAATTTTTGGCTACGCCACTGTCAACAGTGACAATGTCGTTCTTGTATTGCATCTTATCCTGTACTATAGGCAAGCCTGACGAAAGCCATAGCGGGGCCCGAGAAACATTTTCGCGGTGTGTTGTCTAGAAGCGGTTTAGAATACTTAATACATTCATTTATCCAAGAAATAATCAGATTTGTTGAAAAATCGTCGCAAATTAACTGATGACTGACGTATTAAGCTCAATGCAGTTGATCGGTTCTGCTACAAAACATATAGGCTATAAATTATATTTTTGGGCGATGATGGACGCCCCAAACGTCGCGTGCATGGCCGGGAATTGGGGAAAACTCCGCAGCGATGAATCTGCTGCTGCTAATAATGATGATGAATGACCTGGTGTATTTCGACGATCTGCTGCTGCAGCTTCTTGACGTTCTTCTCCGACTCCGCGCGCCCTCTGTTGGCCGTATCCAGCGCTACCTCAAGCTCGTTGATGTCCTGTTCCAACTTCTTCTTGGTCCTGACGAAGTCCGCCTTACCGCGAGCCTCAGCCTCTAAGCTGGCTTGCATCGACTCCAAGGCACGTTGATGATTCTTACTGTATCACCATGCAATAACCTCCTTAGTACGTCACCGACGTAAAAAAATCAGCAAAATATTTTTGAAACGTTAAAAACGCGTTTTGTCAGTCAAAATTAAAACAAAACGTTTCTAAGCGTTAAATGTTACTTGGGATATTGGCATACGACTTCAATCCAAGCGCCCCCTCTGTTGGCCGTTAGATATTCATAAAATTTCTGCCGTCACGCAAAAGGTGTTAAATCAAAACACAAAATCTGCTACTTTTACAGTACTTTTAGTTATTTTTCATTGCACTTCGATTTGCGTATCTAATTAATTAACTTGTCGTCATTAGCGCAGTAATTCACTGATTTTTATAAAATTAAGAAAAAGCATTAATTTTTTAAAAAAAACGTTAAAACTGTTTGATAGAAAAATAATGAGATGCAAACCGCGTGGTATCAAATTCCTCTTCCTTCTCGGCGATGCGTCGGTCGATTTCCTGTCGGATGTTGGACAGCTCCAGGTAGGCACGGGACGTCTTAGCCTCCTCCTGTTCCAGGGCAGCTTCCGCCTCTTCCAGCGCTGCCTGCAGCTCCTCCTTCTCCAGTTCCAGACGACGCCGGACCTTGTCCATCTCATGCACGTTGCGCCCGCCTTCACCCAGCTGATCGGTCAAATCGTGGATCTCGTCTGCATGCAAGAGCACGCACGTTAAAGGTTGATGGTTGACTATAGTTCTGAATAGTAATTCATGTCAGAGCTACGGAGCATCATCTGCCATATGGGATCGCACACCGAAATACTTCTACTCGTCGTTTCTCTAAAACGTACTTTTTGTCACGCCTTATTTACAGTGTGAAATCCTAGTATTCCTGCCATTTTTGACTGAGCTGTAACCACTGACGAATTTAAACATTAGCTTACATTTACGGGCGGTAGGCGTGGTGTAGTGGTAACGCGTCTGATCCGATCAGCGAAGTTACTGTACGCCGGGCCCGGTTAATACTGCGATAGGTGACTGCCTGTGGGCAGGTAAACC
>Ga0209367_1004521_pt1 | contig 19214 bp, 8 predicted proteins | sample WorMetLIZISLAND2_FD_187412 | JGI IMG/M metagenome (GOLD analysis project Ga0209367, IMG submission 187412) | Marine gutless worms symbiont microbial communities from Max Planck institute for Marine Microbiology, Germany - Olavius geniculatus... ...
ATGTGAAAATGGTTGCAGATAGGTACATACATGCTGCTTATCATAACAAGCACTGGTGACAGGCTTTTTGGATTTATCAACATCGATGACCTTGAACGATTTTGAACCTCTAAAAAGAGGTTTTTAGTGAATTTTTTGCAATTTTTAGATGCAGCGCACATTTCAATACTGAATTGCGACGAACTGGCTGGAGATAGATCAAGACAACCTGCATATGAAATTTTCAGCATTCAACGTACATTTTAGCAGTTCAAGTCCCGACCCCCTAGGTTCAAGGAGGCCTGCTCAGGCGGGCGTCAAAGACAGTCACCCCCCTAAAAAGTGGTTATTTTACCGCAATTATCTCGTGTAGCATGAACACGGTTGCAGATAGGCACAGACATGCTGCTTATCATAACAAGCACTGATGACAGGCTTTTTAAATTTATCAACATCGATGACCTTGAATGACCTTGAACCTTCCCAAAAGGGGTTTTCATAAATTTCTCGCAATATTTGAATGCTGCGCACATTTTAATACTGAATTGCGACGAAACGGTTGGAGTTAGACCAAGACAACCTGCGAATGGAATTTTCAGCATTAAACGTAGATTTCAGCAGTCTAAGTCCCGATCCCCTAGGTTCATGGAGCCCGGCGCAGGCGGTCGTCAAAGACTTCAAAGATTTCGGGCTGCGCAAGTCTATATCATTCACAAGGTGGCGCCACGGTCCTGGCGTTGGTGGCGTGGCGTAGTTGGTAACGCGTTTCGACTGAAACGAAGTTATTCTACGCCGGGCCCGGCTAGTACTGCGATGGGTGACTACTGAACCGGAACTGCTATAGGCTTTCGCGCGTCTCGTGAGCTTTGCTCAAATTACTTGTTGTAGTCTACGAAGGCCATATACAAGAGAACAGATGCCTCATTTGCCTTTTCCATTATTACTCTGAGATTGAATATCTGATCTCTTGTTCTAACTCCTTTCCTGAAACTAATCTGTACATCAGCAATTTGCTTGTGCGCCGTCTTCTGCATCCGATTCAACAATATTCTCAAAAGGATCTTGCTAGCATGGCTGATCAGTCCTATGTCAGCGTCGATTAACTTCGCTGATCGGAGACAGCGTGTTAACCGCTAGGGCCTACACTAGGCTGTTACCACATCGAAAAACACTCATATATCACACTGCAATCGGTGTATGTTATAATGTAACTGTGATGCGGCGTTGTCGGTTACAGATGGAGAACTTGATCGCACGGATGCAAGCCGAGCACACAGGCGTACAGGTGCGAACTGTCAAAAGCTTCATATCCAAGATACCATCCGTCTTTACAGGCAAGAACATTCACTACTGTCCACTCGTCAGACTTCCGTAGTCGGTGATGCATAGGCTACTAAACTTTTTTTTCAAGACCTATCGACAATGTATCAATCAAGACCTATCGACAACGTATCAATGTAACTCACTGAACAATGTCAAAGAATAGGATTAGATGCGACAAAGTATGCAATGCAGACTATAGCCTACTAAATGCCAGTTTATGGCAACCATGATACCATAATCGTTGTTTACTCCAATTAACCGTTGTCGATAGGTTTACGTGATAGTAATTGCCAGCGAAAAGTCTTAGAATTCTCAAAAGTTTTTGTCAAAACTAAGACCAAGACTAAGACCAAGACTGGTGTCAAGGTCTAGTTACATCACTGTCTGTAGTGCATTAATGGTATTTCGAAAATAACACACTGTGTAATATTTAATGATTTTTATACTAGGCCTACGTTCGTTGGAAATGAGAATAAATATGGCACATGTAGAAAATTGTGCATGTATTTATTAGCTAAGATTATCTGAATATAATTATATGCTATATGTAAACGAAATAAACTTAACAGGCTTATAACAGTATACACGGTGTTTCATGAAAAAGGCACCCTTTTTGTTTCTTTTATAACTCAGTCAAATGGTGATCAATTTCTATGAAAATTTACTACGTGTAGCTGAAGCAATGCTCATTCAAAATATTTTAACAAAATTTGGTTGGTAGTTAAATAGTCTTTGATAGTCGTGATGTAGTGATGATGTCAAAATGTGCCGTGAGTACAAACTTGCTTGCTTGTACAAACTGGTGCTGTCAGTTGCTATCCTACTTCGATGGTAAACATTATCTGGTTTAGCCTAGGCTTACTGATGAGAAGTGGTCATTGAATCAGCACTAAGCAAGACAGGGGCAAAAAGATTAGGCGTCTCGCAATTTAAAAACTCAACCATCTCGCAAGCGATGTGTGCTGTTGCACTGTCTTGCTGAAGATGTAAAAGTCAAGCTATCCCTACACGTGTGTGAAAGTGATCGTTTTGGGTATTTTTGTAACCGCAATGGTAAAAACTTTATCCGTTTGTCATCAGAGAAACCAGATGAAGTTCGCCATCGAAGCAGGGTAGCTATTCAGCTACTGTCAGCATTGGTTGCGACAAGCAAGTTTGTACTCGCGGCACATTATGACATTATCATTACATCACGACTAGCAACGAATATTTAATTAACATCCACATATTGTTAAAATATTTTGAATTAGTATTTCTTCAGCTATATCTGGTAAAACTTTCATCTAAATTGATCACCATTTGACTGAGTTATAAAAGAAACAAAAACGTGTTTTTTAATAAAACATCATGTATATTGCAAAATCTGCAAAAGACAATAAATAATGCAAAAATGGACAAATGACAAAAATAAAATCACAATCATAGTTTTTTGAAAACCGAAAATAAAGTTTCGTGTTTATTAGTCACGGTGTAGGGCCTATATAGTGATGTACTGTATAACAAGAAGCAACAAATTGTGTTTAGGAGCTGATCTAATTGCATGGATCGTCAAAAATCTGGACACGGATGACACTGGTTAGTGTTGCTTTAACTTCATTAAGCTTATACATGTACACTCAATACTATGTAATAGTAATAGTAATAGCCCCCACAATGTTTATGGGGCTGTCATCGTAGCAGTGAACTGCCACTGCGAAAGTTCACACGGTTCATTTGGCCAGAGCAGCACGAGCGCCAGGTGGCTGCCAACCTTTACACCAGGCCAATTGACCTAAACTTGAGATCCACCTGTAGGCAGCTACTAGTACTACACTAACCATCGCCATTTATTACTACTCAGCCCGAAAGCTGATACTCATTTTTCCATCCCACGGAGGGTAGAAGGCTGAGTCGACCTAGCTGGCTGGCTTCGTATCGAGATGTTTTGCCTGCCCGTAGACAGTCACCCATCTACTAACCCAGCCCGCCGTAGAGTAACTTCGTTGATTAGATGAAGCGAGTTACCACTATGCCAAGCCACCAACCTGTAGGCCTATGTAGGGTAGTATAATAATAGGGCGTAATTAAGAGGTGGATGATTAACGGGTTCGACCCGTCCCCGAAATGTTGTAAATTTTTTGGGGGGATATTAATAGTCGAAAAACAGACATTTGTATTGCACATAACCGAATAAAAAATTACAGTATAATTTTGTTTTTTTTAGAAATGCCTGATTTTTAAGCATTATCGTATTTTTGCAAAATACAAAGAAAAGCCAGCGGGGCATAAAACGACAGGTACGAGACTTTTATGCACCAGACTGGACACGTCCTGTGATTTTGAATACGTGGCTGCACTCGTGAATTCAAAGAACGCCTTCACTAGTCTTGCTTGTAACAATTCCTGTCTGATCTGTTAGTCTAACGTCCATAGTGATGTGTAATTGTATTGCGCATGTGCGGTTAAACAGCGGAAGCACTTCATCTGGCGCACCTGCTCGCCGCTCACGGATACATCTTTCCGATCGACGACCACGTGCTCACCGTCAAAAACGACAGCACGTTCTATCGGTTTCAGGTACCGTTCTCAAGGTTGTGTGATGGTTTCTGTCTCTCGTTACGCGGTCTTTAATGTCACGCGCTTGACGATCTGTGTACATGGCGATGAGTGGACTAACAGTGAATCGTGATTGGTCGTTTGACTTACCGGTGACCAGTAAACATAGTGTGAGATTTAGCTACAGGAAAATGCAGCCTGTTTCTGGTTGTTGTATATCAATTAATCAATCATCAATCATCGACGAACTACCTCAAACATACATTTCTGCCCCATCCCATGTACTTAGAATGTAACACTGCAAACGTAAAAAGATGTAGGGAATCGTCATAATACCCTGCACAGTGTATCAACGGCGTCTTCGTGCACATGTCTTTGATGTCACGTTGATTGCTGATCACTGGTTGTCTTCATCACTGGCGGCGATCTGTCGTCAATATTGGGGACTTGAAAATCGAGACACCTTATGCGCCGAGAACAAAACGCCACAAACGTCGAGTAAGGCGGTGAATGGGAAGGAGATATTCCCCATTCCATCCCCAGCCGATTATGGGGTCCAGAGGAACGTCGTAAGTGGGGCCCAGGGAGCAGTTCTAACCGAAAATAAATTTCGCGCATCAGAACACTTCTACACAAACGATAGCGTAGCGAGCATGCGAAGAAAAATTTAATTATGACCTTTTATGTTTTTTACCCAAATATAATTTTTAGTGAAAGGATTGGACAGTCATCCTTGCCATCTCGGCCACATTACAAAACATGTTTAAATACTGGGGCCTGTTTCCTCTCGCTTTACCTTGGAATTGACGCTTCTGATCGACGTCATTATCGTCGTCATTTACTTCTTTTTAAGTACACTCTACACAGACAGGTACAATGAGAATGCAATGCACAAAATACTAAAAAGTGTTGTAAATAACAGAAATGCCAATGGTGCTTACAACTTTCCATACGCCTATAAAAACTTTTCAAAAACTGATCAAACATGCAAGTTCCTAAGTTAGTAGTTTGTTACGGACAAAATTTTAAAAAACGAACAGAAACACGCACGTGCGCAAGAAAACAAGAATTGACAAAAATAATCACAACTACAAGTTTAACGTGTGGCCTACACTACAAAGTGTTAATGTCTTCAATCTGTTGTACAGTTTCATTTGTAATCTGTACTTTCCATGCAGTCGCGTTTTGTTATGTGTCGCGTTATTATTATGAACATTTTCGATTAATTCGCGTTTACAAGTGCGGCGCGAAAATACGATAACGCAAAAATGAATTTTGTGTTGCAGACGCCGTGTTTCTGGCCAAGCATGTGTGTCGAACCGGAAAACACGGACTACGGTTAGTACCACATGTCTACTCGGTGTTTCATAAAAAAACGCCCTTTTTCTTTCTTTCGTAATTCAGTCAATTGATGATCAATTTACACGACATTTTACCAGATGTAGCTGAAGAAATACTAATTCAAAATATTTGGACAAAATATGGCTGTTAGTTAAATATTCTTTGCTAGTCTTGATGTAATGTTGACGTCATAATGTGTCGTGAGTACAAACTGGCTTGTCTCAGCTGGTTTTGTCATTTGCTACCCTGCTTCGATGGTGAACTTTATCTGGTTCACCAAAAAAATGTTCATCGTATCAGCACTAAGCAACATGGGAGCATAAAATCAGGCATCTCGCAATCCAAAAACTTAACCATCTCACAAGCGGAGTGTGCTGGTGCACTGTCTTGCTATAGAAGGTGCAAAAGTTAGGCTATCCCCACTTAGTGTGTGAAAGTGATCGTTTTGGGCGTTTTTGTGGCTGCAATGGTAAAACTTCAACAGTTTGTCATCAGTGAACCAGATAAAGTTCGACATCGACGCACGACAGCTGCTATTCAGCAAGTCTGTCAGCAGCGTTTGCGACAAGCCAGTTTGTACTCGCGGCACATTATGACGTTAGCATTACGTCACGACTAGCAAAGAATATTTAACTAGCAGCCATATTTTGTCCCAATGTTTTGAATTAATATTTTTTTCAGCTACATCTGGTAAAAATTTCGTATAAATTGATCATCATTTGGCTGAATTACGAAAAAAGAAAAAAGGCGCCTTTTTATGAAACACCGTTACATTATTTCAAGAAATAAGCAAAATATCGTTTGCTCATTTTACGCAGTAATTCATCAAAATACAACAGTTATTTGTTTAGTTAACGTTTTGTCACCGCTGTCGCCTTCTTGGAAACGACTGTCCGCCAGGTGTCGCTACGGCGGACAGTTAATAATTGTCAGTAAAAACTAAAAACAGACTTGAAATTTTGGTAAATTTTTAATATTATTATATACTATTTCAACCTATGTGTCTATTCAAAGACATTGCTTGCTCATGTTGATAGTGTAATATTTATTTCTTGAAGTCTGTTTACGCAGAACTGTCCAGTCTTCGTGTGACAGAAATAACGTAAACCGTAATTGGTGGAATCGAACGCCTGGAAAATGTCTGTTATTACAGTGAAGACAATGTCATGTCCTTAACACTAAATAACACCATGTCCGATTTGATTACAGTGATAGAGCAGCAGTATAAGCTTACAATATGCTTGTTTCGAAGTAAAGCAAAGCCGTAATTTTCGTCGTTATGGCATCGAGGCTGCAGTATAGACTAGTGATAGTTGACTATAAATAACCAGAGATATATTTACGCATCCCCCGGAAAATAATAGGCCTATTTCGCGACATCGTGCACACTGTCTTCTGCAGGCCTACAAGATGTCCGTCATTGTTTATTAAAATGCGGAATCTGCTTATTTTCCGTATGGTGACCTCTTGTGTAGTCATTTTCCTCCAATCACTCACAGGAAACGAACATTGCTGTTCGGTTATGTTTCAGTAGATTTCTGTTTTTCAAACGTTTTCTAAAAAGTCTGCGTGTTTGCTACTATTCTCTTCGTCTACTAATGTGTGTTGCACAATATGCATCGTAAAGGTTTACTTGCTAATTGCAATGACAAATTAGGCCAATTAATTATCCCGTCGCACTACGAGATGTCTCCGTATAGCGAGCGCCGAATGCAGTTCAGCTGTCACACACTTGTATACAGTGCACAAATCCCCGTTATGAAAATCTTTATTTAGCATCACTGGTAGATAGATAATACAATACGAATTTAAGAAAATATATATAAAACAAGAGTGGGAGTAACTATTGTATTCCAATTCCAGAAATTGAACAAATTTAAGAAATTTGACAGCACTGCTGCATATGTGTTAGTGAAATAAGAGTTCTTTTAGCACAAAATAGTAAAACTGCAGAAAAGTTGCCACTGTATTAGATCGTCGGCAAAGTTTTGGCCAATATTTTGCTACAAGCTTCCAATTTTAGACTTTCTACCAGGGGTCCACCCCAGCGCAAACCATTTTAGATAAGTACTTGCGCATCTGCTAACAAAATATAGTAGCTATCGCTATCGGGTTAGAGCAGCCTTTGGGCATTAGCCTGCCGTATGCAGCTGTTAACGATGCAGCGGGGAATTACATTTGATGCCACGGAGACCGATTGCCGCCGATGCGATATAGGATAGGATAGGGCCGTCGTTGATCGCTGGGTGTGTGTATATATATATGGTAATAATTTGTTACAATTAGCATGCATATTAGCCAGCCGCGACTGCAACTTGTTTGCATCTGCGGCTCGACGGTGGTGACGACTGGCGATTAGGCCGTAATCCAGTAGGACGAGCTTTTGCGAGGCGCCGGTGCTAGTAAATAGACTCAACGGATATTCGATATGTTGCCGGTCTGCACACGCGACCGACGCGACCAATAGAGAGCGAATTCCCCCGCATTGTCGTCGTCATCATCATCATCAAGTGTAGACAGCTGTGGAGATCCGTTGCGAGGACGAAGATCAATGACCATGCTCCGCTGCACTGTGCCAGGCCTGCCAATGGAGTTCTCCGTGATCAGTCTGTTTCCAACTGCGGTGTTCTAATAGAGAGCGAATTGCGGCGGACCTGGTTGGTCATTCAGTCGACGGTGGTGGGACACGAGCACGCACGTGGCGCACCACGGGAACCATTACCGCTCCGTCCGTTGAATTCGTTCGTTTTGCATGCGAATTAACAGCAACGTCGGTAGTTTGTCTGTCTGTCTGTCTGTCCCTGTCTTCCGTTGTATATTCCTCGACATTACGGTTGGTTTTGTTCTCGAAGCGCCTCAAGGACGAAAAAAATGGTTTTGGTTTTCGTGATGACGATGATTCGACAAAATAAGCGTTCGCCCACTCGTACAGTTAAAAAACAGTGACAAGTGTACTAACGAAAATATGCTCTAGCAAACAGTTACAGAACGAGTAAAACTACACCATATTACTGAGATATCGAATATCCCATTCAGTTTTTGGTCTCTAGGCGCCTTGAAGACAAAAAAAAACAAAGTTTTAATTGCTGATGGTTTTGACGAAAAAAGGCCTGAAAACCACGGAAACCGTTCGTTTTGCATGCAAGCCGGTGACGTCGGTTGTATGTGCGTAGACCATGTCCCGTGGCTTCAACGGACGGAACGGAACGGACGAGCGGCCGTTGGGTTGTGTGGCCATCGTATTGATTGAGCTCGGCGTGGAGCTCGCGCTATAGAGCGGCTATCGTTGCAGTTGCAGCGTACAACATAGTATAACGACGAACATGAACCGCTCCGAGACGCTATAGCGTGTCACCACTACAACGTCACAGGGGGACAAGCGTCCGCATAGTTTGTTAGTACTTACATTAGAGAAAAGAGTCGAGCCAAAAAAACTCAAATTGAAATAGAATCCTAGAATCCACATTGTGGACAGAATCGAACGAAGAAAGAACTGTTAGGTTAGGTTTAGAACCCGGACGGAAACGAACCCGAGCAGTGAGGCTTTTTTCCCGTTCCATCTCAAACCTATTATATGTCACCGCAACAACGTCGCTGGCGCCGCGTCATTATGCTTTGCTTGGTTGGCCGAATTTCCTCGTCACTCGAATAGGTCCGGAGCAGTGAGCTTAGCTGGTTGCCGCCCGTGGGATGCCAGCGACTGCCATTATCTGTTGTCAACGCCGCAGCCACCGACGCTGCTGCTGCTGCTGCTGTTTGTTGCTGTGGAAACGAATAGTTGTCGTCTTCGTGCTCGGGACGATGGATGCTGGCACGGTTGCTGAATGCATCGGATGCATGTCATGTCGCAGTCATTGCTATCTGTGTAATGTATGGTCCAGAGTCCACTTCTTCCGATTCCCGTCGACACTGTGCATCACACAAATTTATTTACTTACCTTAATACAGTTTAGTAGTTTACAACAATGAATTTATACTGAGTAGCGCTTGTGTCAGCGCAAAAAATCATTGCAAGACCATGAAATTAGCGAAAATCTTGTTACTTATTTCACATTTATCGTATCCATTTAAAATCATACGTCGACGAACTGAAACAACGCATCAACAGCGAGTGGGCCGATTTGAGGTACGTGGTTATTAAACGTGCTGTTGGCGAGTGGCGTCAGCGTCTACGCGCTTGCGTTCGTGCTGGAGGCAAACATTCTAAGCCCATGCTGTAATAAAAATGATGTGATGTGACACTAGTGACTTTTTGAAAGACAGTAGTTGTCAGTCGTGTTTGTAGCTATCTAGTTAATCATTTCTGAGCTGACACATGCGCTACCCAGTTGTAAACGTTGTGGTAAACGTTTAAACGTCATTGTTGTAAACGGCCAAACCACAGCTTCTGCATTTTACGAGATAATGTAACAACGGTATTAAGATAAAAAGGGCAAACTCATAGTCATTCAAGTCAGGTTTTTTTTCATGATGTTGCATATCAAAAATTATTAAAATCGGCCAACGTTTCGAAATATGTTTAAAAAACTGGCACAGTTTTTTGGGGGAGAAGATACACGGTGTATATAAACAGGTATCACAACCAGCAAGAATAAGACGGCATTATTGAAGGCGAACACATCGAGGCAAGTGAGGAGTATGTCTGGTCTCACGCGGTCGGTCGGCGCGTGTGGCGGAATTTGGTCCTACATGTATATTGACTTCAGCCTACTGTGGCGGATAATAATCCGCTGTGCGTGTTGATGCCGTACAATGGCGCGTCCGTCCGTCAGTCGCCTATGGTGATGATGATGATGACGACAGCGGTGCATGGCGGGTAATAACGTCTCGCGATTTGCATGACGTCATGAGTGGTATTACGTCACCGCAAGTACAAACGTCTTGGGCGGTCTTTTCGTTGGCGGGTGGTAGACATTAATCGAAACTGAATGTCGTCTGAGATATCATAAAAGAATGGGTATATGCATCAATATCGCGCAGAGAATGATGGAGAGGAAAATGATTAAACTTCTTCGGTCATTATGCCGGATGCAAGATGAAAAGCTGATCAAGCAAGTTGTTTTCGGCGCAATGGACGGCAAAAAGAGGAAAAAAAGACCGAAAAGAGAATGGACGGACGACCTAGTAAACTGATGCAACAAGGATATTGGCACCCTCGGTTTCATGAAATGTCGTGGACATTGAGCCCATAAAGCACGAGAGAAAATGTCAGTTGACGAGAGTACTCTAAATTGAAAAAACCTAGCGATCAACTTGTTACAGTAAAAACCGTTTTTGCATTATCAATTCGACTTAACTGCTGAGAAACCACCCGTTTCGCGCGGTAGTCGTACAGTTTTTGCGGTTTCTATTGTTTCTTGGCGTGAACACTTTGGGTGGCAGGACAGTTGTGGAGGGGCACCGATGGCGTCAGTAGGCGGAGAGTAGCATGGACTCTTTGGGCGTAGGACATTTTCCCTGGACGTTTCCCCCCGGACGTTCCCTCGGACACTTTCCCCGCCCGGACGTTTTCCCCCGCTTTTTTGCAGACCCGGACATTTCCCCCTATGCTGCAGTGTGTACATATGTGTCAATCGTATACATTTGTGACGGCTGCGACACTTATTTTAAGAGTGAATTGCGCAAAAATGGCTGGAGATGGACCTGGACCAACTGTATGTGACATTTTTAGCATAGAACGAACATGTTTTATGAATCTAAGTTTCGATCTCTTAAATTCAAGGAGTCTTCCGTACGGTGGCTTTAAATTTAAGCACTCTTTTAAGATGCGTTAATATTTTATTGCTGTAGGCCTACATTGATTGCCTTAGATCGTTTGATTGCCGAGGTGGCAGGACCGCTGCTATTGCGTCACGTGAGCTTTGCTTAAATTACTTGTTGGTATTGATTAGCGTCTGCCTTTAATACGAAAGACCCACTACTGACCAAGAAATCACCCAAAATGTCCGTAGACAGGGTGAAGTAACACCACCCAAGATGTTACACAATCGTTTCGCACGTCGGGCGACGCTTGCGTGCATTTTACCGTCGCACGCACCCAAAGCGTCGATAATATCCATTTCCCATTTATTCGTTCGCGTTCGAAATGCGTAACTGATTTCCGAGCTCTACTTTCCCACTCATACTCTCGCACGCATCACGACAGAGATCGATACACTAGCGCATTCATTGTGAGTCGTCGTGCGATTACACTCTAAGCCTCAACTCCACTTGTGTCGATTTGTTGGGTTTGCTGTATGCAGACAGCAAGATGGTGAGCAGCAAAACAAACACAAAACAAATCAAGGCAAGTGAGTATATAAGTACGTTCAACGTTATTCGTCATTTAATGAAGCAATTACATTTTGATGGTGATCTGCAACATCGAGATTTACGACAGAATTGGAGAATCGTTTTCCATTGCCAGATAAAGCAAATTTCTGCTGAATATAATGCACTCACCTGGCGAACACAACAAAAACAAGTAATTTGAGAAAAGCTCACGAGACGCGCGAAAACCTATAGCAGTTCCTGTTCGCAGGTAATTCTAGTCTATCTTTATCCATTTCGTCGTAGTTCACAATTTTGCAGCCAAAAATCGCCAAAAAGTCACGTTAAATCAATATTTTTAGGATTCAAGATCATTCAAGGTTATCGATGTTGACATTCGTAAGAAGCTCCTCATCAGTGCTTGTTATGATAAGCAGCATGGCTGTGCCTATCTGCAACCATTTACACCCTAGACAAGCCAACAGAGTATAAATAACCACTTTTTACAGGGGTACCTCTCGTTGACACCCACGTACGCAAGCCTGCTTGAATCTAGAGGGTTTGGACTTGGACTGCTAACATCTACATTCAATGCTGAAAATTTTATACACAGGTTGTCTTGGTCTATCTCCAGCCATTTTGGCGCAATTCACTCTTCAAATGCGTGTTGCAGCGCAAAATTGTGCAAAAAAATTCACCAAAAACCCCTTTTTGGGGGTTCAAGGTCGTTTTAGGTCATCGATGTTGATAAATCTCAAAAGCTTGTCGCCAGTGCTTGTTATGATAAGCGGCATGTCTGTGCCTATCTGCAGCCGTGTTTACGCTACACGAGATAATTGCGCTAAATATCCACTTTTTAGGGGGTAGCTGTCTTTGACGCCCGCCTGCGCCGGCCTCCTTGAACCTAAAGGGTCGGGAATTGGACTGCTAAAATCTACGTTGAGTGCTGAAATTTCATACGCAGGTTGTCTTGGTCTATCTCCAGCCAGTTCGTCGCAATTCAGTGTTGAAATGTGCGCTGCATCCGAAAATTGCGAAAAATTCACTAAAAACCTCTTTTTGAGGAGTTCAAGGTCGTTCAAGGTCATCGATGTTGATAAATCCAAAAAGCCTGTCACCAGTGCTTGTTAAAAGGTAAAGGTAAAGGTCGTCAATTTGTATAGCGCATCGTCGCAAACACGCCTCTAATGCGCTTTTCGCATTATTCAGCATGTATGTACCTATCTGCAACCGTTTTCACGTTATTCGAGCCAATAACGGCAAAATGACATTTTTTAGGGGGGTACCCCTCTTCGACGCCCTCGTTCGAGGGGAACCCCTGCGCACAGTGGCACGAAATTCTGTCACGATAAACTAGAGACCTTGGGGCAGCCCACAGTGAAAATTTCGTGATCCTAGCATGCACCGTTTTGATACAGCTCACGAGTGTGACAGACAGACGGACAGACAGACGGACAGACGGACAGACGCCCAGACGATGGCAAAGACGCGCGAAGCATTTTGCTTTCGCGCGTAAAAAATGGCTCGCCATTGACGCGCAAACGCAAAAATTCCCCGCGAAACTATTATATGCGTCATGTGTGTGACATAATGAATTATATATTCCTCATAGTATGATGAATACATATATAATGTATAAAGTATATGTTGACATATGCGTATCGTCATATGTCAACATATATGTGAAAAAAATATACGAGGCAAACAAGTTTTCACATACACTGTGTTCAGAAAAAAACACCCACTCCTATTTTCTTTTACATCTCCATGGAAAATGCTTAGATTTGCACAAAATTTTCCAAGAATGTTTAGTAGGAAACAAGCACTCTACTGCTAAAAAAGTTAGATATTCTTTGCTGCTGGTGACGTCGTGTTTGTAAATCGCGGGTTTTAACATTAAAGACAGGTAATTGATGAAATCGAAGCAAAAAACTTCAACAGTTTACAAAGCTATGTAAGGGCGATGAGTCAAAACTCGAAGACAGCAAAAATGGTTTTGGGGTGACATTATCGCGTGCTGAATTTCAGACTGGCTCTTACAAGACTAGACATTCTAAGTATTTGAAAAATATTACTGTAGGCTTATATCCTAAACAAAATTTTGTTGTAGATACTTTTACTACGTGCCTAAGTTAAGTTAAAGCCGTTTTTAAGTGTTGACTTATATCGCCCTTACGTTGAAAGCCGCTTGTGAGAATGCGCAGGCCTACGTCCGTTATGTAGGCTTTTACTCAATGTAATTTAACGCGCAGTGAATTTTAAAGTTAAGATAATAATAATTCAATTTTTTTTCTTAACAGTAACGGCCTATATATTGTATAGCTATAATTTTCTGTTACTGGCACGCTGCCAGCGTTGCAGCTGGTGACGTCACAGGCAATGCATAAACTGCTGCTGGCCTACTGACGTCATTGTCGCTATGACGTCACGCCACTGCGTGCACACGCAGACAGAACGATAGATTTAAATTCAGACATGTCTGGACGTGTCTTTCTACCATGGACATTGGCATTCACTGCAATATACGTTTATATCTATATACTGTTCGTTTCGCCAGATAACAATATTTCAATTTTTTCTCTATTAACAGTAACGACTTATATACTGTATAGCTATAATTTGCTGTTACTGGTACGTTGCTAGGGTTGCAGCTGATGACGTTACAGGCGATGCATAAACTGCTGCTGGCCTATTGACGTTATAGTCACTATGACGTCACGGCACTGCGCGCACACGCAGACAGAAAGATACACTAAATTCAGACTTGCCTAGACGTGTCTTTCTACCATGGGCATTAGCATTCACTGCAATGTGCGTGATGTCAGCAAGGACTGGTGTACTACATTGTTTCGGCTTGCGACTTCTGTTTTTGTATTTTTATTTCAAGTATTTAGAATGGCTAGTCTTGTAAAGGCCAGTCTGGAATTCAACACGCGATAATATCACCCTAAAACGATTTTTTGTTGTTTTCGAGTTTTGACTCATATCGCCCTTACGTAGCTTTGTAAACTGTTGAAGTTTTTTGCTCTGATTTTTGCTGTTTTTAGTCGAATTTTGTCCAAATTTTTGGTATTTGATTTTACGATAATAAATTTGTTTACTGTTTTCGGAATACTTCCGGGCGAGTAAAAAAGTTGGTGCAAGGAAAAAATTATGTGTGATGTAACAATGTCTGCTGTAGCCAATTTTGTTTTTGAATAAGAACGGTTAGTTGCCATGGCAACAGGCGTCGTCATGGGACAAATTTAAATGACACCATCGGATAACCCGGGCCCGAATATAGGGGGGTAGGTGCAAACAGCGCGCAATTGTCTTTCACGGGGACCGAGTTATAGTCAATTTTGTCCACAAATTCGTTGCCATGGCAACGGGGGTCGGCAGGGGAGAAATTTACGTGACACCCTCGGATAGCCCAGGCCCAAAAAATAGGGGGTAGGTGTAAACAGCGCGCAATTATCTTTTACGGGGACCGAGTTATACCTTTTTGAACTCTCCATTGGCTGTAATGCAAAATTTTGCAACTTTTGGATGGTTGTTATGACAACAGGGATTGTTAGGGGTACATTTAAATGACACCATTAGATTGAGCGACTTCGAAAATAGGGTGATAGGTGCAAACAACGGGCATTTATCTTTTACGGGGACCGAGTTATACCGCTTTAAAATCCCCACAGGCCGTAATGCAAATTTCTAACAATTGGGCCATAAAATGGCAAAATTTGAAAATTTTAATCAAAAGCATATAAGGAATGTGTCCGGCGTCAGGACGCTTTGTTTGAGCCATTAGCGGCGTCGGTCAGTCCAACGGGTTGGTCTGTAGCCGCTCGCAAGGAAAAAAAGAAAAAAATAGACGCCTAACGGCAAATTTCGCGCATGCGCAGCCACGCCCCTTTGAACCGATTGTAACCAAATTTTGCGATTGCGCCAAAATTGACATAGCGTTGACGGAGGTTTGCGTTCTCTTGAATGCCCTTTCAGTGTATTTTGTATTATTGCCGACTACGAGCGAAATAAAATTGCCAATTATATTAAATGCGGTCAAGCTTTACATCATAGACGTTTGTTGCCTGCTTTTGCCTCTTGACCCCGTTGGGGGATGTCCCTCAGAGTCAGACCCCTGACCTGGACCCCTGAATTTACAAACTCGTTTGTGCCTTTGGGTTATTTGCAGTCGACCGTTTGATTCGGTTAGCGGACGCAGGTCGTGCTTCGTTTGGAACACGCCGTAGGCCGTATCGGAGCCAACTGCCAGCCGTCCGGTAAATATTTTCTGCTTTGATGATTGCGGTCGGTGCCGGAGACCAACAAACTGGCCCCAGACCGCTTCACTTGCTACCGCGGTTATTTCCAGCGGCGAAACTCGGGATATGTTAGGCTTACACAACGTCATATTTGTGTCTGGTTATTCTCGATTTGCTCATACTTTTTGCAGCAGTAAGCCATATCAATAGTCTTTAACTATTCTGTTATGAAATAGTACATAAGCGATAGGCTACTGTAACAAGCATAATTATTTCTGTGTGAAACGAGCGCAGCATTAGTGATACCGGTACAGGTGTATTGGCGATCGTCTTTACTAGACGACAAATGCAGAAATCAATTTCATTTTCGGCGCGCGAAAAATCGATCGCAGAGCACTATTAAAACGCTGATGAGAACTCGATAATCGCTAACTGGTGACGACAAGAGTTCAGCCCTTTGTCAAAAAGTATCAGAATCTATTAAGTAATTAGGCCTAATTTAACTTTTACTGATCACGTTTCGGCCACTATAGACAACACAGGTCGCTACACGCTATATAAATATTTTTGTAGAATTTTATTTCACCGTGACACGATAAGAGTCGATAAGAGCGATCGAATCAATGGTTATTTTTTTCTGTCAAAGCATTGCTGTGTGGTCATTCTAATAAGTCGCAATACCGGGTTTGTCCGTGCTGTTGCCCGTTCGTCCGTTTTTCGGGAACGGCCTTTTAGCTCGAAAAGTAAATTTTATTGTTTTTAGGTGGAATCGCTTTTGCAGCGCGAACGATTCCGCCTAATCCTACAACATTTTTTCGTAGCGCGGTTTGTCCGTCTGTCGTCTATTTGTCACATTCTTTTCTCCCGCTTAAACCATTCGACAGATTTCGATGCCGTTTGGCACATACACCTGTGGAGTCCAATGGCACATTGTCTCAGATGGGAGTCTCTGACTCTCCCTGAAAGAAGAGATTTGGGTCAAACTCCAGCCAAAACAAGCAATTGCTTTCGACTTATGAAGAAGATGATCTGTGATTCACCAGGTCACAGCGTTGATCAATTTCGCCTTTTGTCAAATTATTTGTGATAATAAGCCTGTAAACGACCAAAAACTGGTGAAGCTAAAAAACAATGATAATTTAGTAAGTTCGTAAGACGGCATCACGGCTTCTCGGTGGCACTTGCTACAGGGAAGCGTCCTTCAAAGTCATTGGTTCCGCCGGATGTTCTCCGACAATGACCGTACGTCTTCTGTTTCATTGCGTGCGCGGGCATTTGCTGTAGTGGTGACGGGCGCCGACAGCCTGCTGTAGTAACTGCAGTACTTCAGTTTTCATATATAATTTCAGTTTTATCTCTTTCATACCGTTTTTAGAAAAATATTTTAAACAAAAATTATATAATTTCAGTTGAGTTTCAATTCGATTCGGGTGCAGCGGTAGTGCTACTCAATAGCACATTAGTGACAAATTACTTAAGTAAGTAAGTAAGTAAGTAAATGATTTATAATTACTTAAGCTTACTACACGAAATTGTCTTTTTTATGCTTTATTGCTTGTCCGCTATGTCACAGTTATCTCATTTTCGCTATAAACTACTTAACTACCAATTGCTTAATTAACTTTCTTCGCAGAAAAGTTTTTTTCTGCTAGCAATAACTGTTTTTGGCGTTGTCCTGCTTTACGTAGTGTTTATATTACCGAGGATATTTATTTTTTCTTGCAACCTAAAATTCTAGTTTACGTTTTCCTGAAACGAGCGCCGACAATTTTCGTTTTTTTCTCGTTTTTGTTACCGAAACATCACAGCGTCGTGTGCCGGTTTACCAGGAAAACTGATTTAAAGCCGGGTCCAGCAGATAAATCAGGTTTAAGATGGCGCCAAGGGACTGTCTGTTTGCGCTGCGTTGAGACGACTACGCCATGCAGCCTGAAGACGGTATCACATTAAAATGTCTCTTCATGAAAAATCCATCCGGAGACAGATAATCACGTAATTGACATGCTTCCCATTAGTAAAATATCGCCGTTCCCATAAAAGTCTCCCCATTATAGAATCACCCCCAGAAAAGGCTTACCCGGCCGAAAATTTACCGGCAAAAGTCCGTTCCGCCCGGCGGCCGCCCGGGCGCGACGGATTTTTACCGGGGGAGACTTTTCTGGAGGGCGATCCTATAATGGGGCACCGTATTCTTGCGTCGTCTTATTTATACGACGAAAGCACAACGTAATTTTACCGAGCGAATGGCTGCACCCGAGTAACCAGTCGACTAATGTCGATCTTATACAGAAAACAATGTCTTTGCTTCGGCCGGCGGCCGCCACGCTGATTTAAGGCGCTGACACATGTACGATAGAATAACATGATGAAATCGGCTAAAACAACTGTAAAAGAACTTGTTTTATTGCAGTACGTACGAAACCCTGCGAGGATGAAATAAAGTACTATTTTAAGGCATGCAAACCGAACTAAAGTAAATTAAATGACACCGCAAATGAGGGCATAAAACCTATAACTGTCGGTATTTGTTTTTTTAGAAATTAACTATATCATTTTGTACCTTTTTAATAGGCCGCACTACAAATCTTGCACGTTTGTCTGTCCATTTGTTTGTCAGTTCCGTACCTGTACCTGTAACTTGATAACTACAAAGTGAAAAAAACACCAAAAATGAAATAAACGTTTTTAGGACAAGCGTAGTAGTTGTGCCAATTTTAGCTCCAAGGAAAAAAGATGAAGACGGCCGCTTAATATATTTGCATTGGATCGACATTAGTTTTTGTTTAGTTTTAATAGCGCTGTTGCTACGTACGTTGTGGCTATTAATTGTCATCAACTATCGTTTGTCGTTTTCTATAGAAAAAAAGCTTTACAGTATTTCAGTTTCTGTGCTTTCGTGTTGTTGTAATAATAACGTGCTGCGATATTTTTCTGATAAAGCTTCAAGCTTCCGGCGGTTGTAATGAAGCCAATTTCTGCTAATAACCACTGATAGAACATAATGAACGCTAATTCTAGTGACAGACTCTCAATAATCCCAATCTTGCCTCTCGCACTGGTCCGGTCGATAAACTATCGACTAAAACCTTAGTTGCTCGACCGTGATACGCAATAGGTATCAGAGACAAAGAAAGGATTTAACGAGATCGTGATTGCTTACCTTTTTATGTCATTGAATGAATAAGACATGTTTATTATGCACGACTTTGTATTACTGCCGATAGCTAGATTAGAACAGAAAAATCTAGGCTAAAAGTAAATAAAGTAAATATTATACTATACGTACGTTGCAACTATGCATAAAATAAAAGTATGGTAAAAACGATTTTGCATAACGAGCTGCCCTTGCCCATAAACTCCCCGCAGCCAGGGAGCCTACTTCGCATGTTGGATGAAAAAAAATTAAAAACGATCGCTTTTGGGGTAAAATAAGTGTTTAGACCTAACAAAAATAGCACGTTCAAAATCATCAAATGCATATTGTTGTTTTTTATATGAAAGTCAAACACAAATTTAGATGAACTAGACCTACCGGAAGGGGTGTAG
>Ga0209367_1004522_pt1 | contig 19213 bp, 7 predicted proteins | sample WorMetLIZISLAND2_FD_187412 | JGI IMG/M metagenome (GOLD analysis project Ga0209367, IMG submission 187412) | Marine gutless worms symbiont microbial communities from Max Planck institute for Marine Microbiology, Germany - Olavius geniculatus... ...
CCCCCCGTCTACGCCACTGTTATACATTTCAAATACTTCAGCCAGCCGGCACGTTGTGCTCTACAACTGATAAAACAGCAGCATCAGCAGCTGATAGTGATGAAGATACAGTCCACTGAGTCCATCAATAGCACGTGCTGTCAGATAACGACCACATCCTGTCCGACTGGGACCGTCCATGCAGACCTATACCATTCTAGCATGCTATAGGGCCGTTCCACGGGCCGTGAGTGACATTATCATGCGGCCGTCCATACAGGGCGCATTACAGGTCTGGCCCGTCCGTTCGTCAGACCGTCTGTCTCTTCCGCACAGGCAAAAATGCTGTGAACGTTCCACAGCGCAAGAATAACCGTGCGCCAATTTTTAGTTCAAAAGATATGAACTTCATAGAAAGCTCACCAATTATTTTACATGTGTCATAAATCCAACTGAAGCAATGTGAGCTTTATTTATAATCGTGACACTACAGCTCAACCTGTCACAAGGGCATGGAGGATAGGGAACATGACTGAGACCAGGATGCAATTATGCGACAGCACGAGCAAAATAATGCAGTTCAGTGAGGACAGACATGCCATATCACTGTAGGTCCGCATTCCGCATGGCTTACAGATTAAACCTACTGTATCACGGTAGAAGCGGGCAAATGCTAAAGTGGCAGTAAATCAGAGCTATGAACGCCAAAAAGCCACAACCAATATGTTTTTACACAAGCATATATCTAGCGAAGTATCTTCATATAATCAGTAAATTATTATTCACATAATACACATGATTTATTTTAAGAAATTGTCAGATCCAAGCTGACAACTTGACAAGCGTCGCCAACCAACCGGGCTTTCCCGGTTGTCGGCCAAACTGACTGCCGAGTCATTATCCGATTTCCGTCGGCGACTCAAAACTCATCTGTTCACCAAATCCTATTCCTGACCATTACCTGGACTGGACTCCGTCTGACCTAGCAGTATAGTTTGTATTACTCAGGCCACTCTGAAAATCCTGGAATGACTGACTGACTCAGGATTGAGTAAGCATACCTTGACGGTGGTGCTGTCGGAGCACTTGAAGACGTTGAAGCATCCATTGGCCAGGTGGACCTTGACAATTGACTGGTCCATGGCTGAGCGTACGACGGCCATGCTGTCGATACAAAGCAGTCGTTCCAGACAGCGTGGTAGAGCGACCACACCGGCGCCCCCTGGTGTCGACCAAGCTGCCGCGGTGGTGGTCGGGACGATGGGTGGGGGCGGGGAAACGACCAGCCCTCGCCGGGCGACTATATCTCCGACGGTGTGAAGACTTGGCCGACGAGCGGCAGGGGTGCTGAAGGACGGTGAACTGCTGGTGGACACGGGGTGACCACGGGGTGGACAGCGAGCGCTTCAACGGTGCTCCGTCAACCTGTCAATCAAATAACACAACGATTACACTCAGCCCTGCTAAGTCTCACGCAGCATCTTGCGTGAGTCTCACTCATTTTAAGTCAACTCACGCTTTTCTGCCCGCCTAAGTTTTGCGCACGCATTTTTATTAGCCGACGGACCATACTTTAGTAACGGTCGAGCTGTTGTCATGGTTGCCGTCCGTCTGTCCATCACGGATGTATACTGGCTTAACGGTGCAAGATAGGGCGTCGGTTGTTACTGATCACTAATAAGAAGTCGCATGTTGGCTTTCAAATAACATGAAAATCATCGATCTTGGATGACCTTGAAGCTCACTGACAACCAGTATGGTCGGCTATCCTAGCTACAGCTGGGCTTGTTTTTCTGTCTACTGCACATCGTTTTGTATGACAGTAGTGGTCAGTACGAAATTACTTGCATAAATTACTAGTACCACCTCAGAGCAACAAAAAATGTTTTTCAGTAGGCGTAATTTCGAAACTATTAATGGCATTGCCAGATGAGATAGATCTAGTAAGTAACCAAAAACTTCATTGAACCGACAAATCCCGGATCAATTACTTCCAACAGATCAACCAAAACGGCATACAGGATACGTCTGTAGTGTAGATAATTACAGGCTGTCAGCACAGCACGTTATCCGTCTATACCAGGCTACTGACTACTCATCGGGATTACTGGTAACGTGATGTCTGTCACGTTCTGATTCACAATATGACTGATAGCAAACCTATAGAGACTCAATGGTTCTATCAAATTATTTATAATCAGTAGACTAGACTGGTATTACTTGACAGTACCCTTTGATAGGGAGGGTGACCACCTTGCGCCAGCTGTGTGCAAAAATTCGGACGCATCCCAGACACTTTGTTCCCCACATTGCAGTTTATGTATTTTAACAGAAAAGATATGGAATAAGCAGTTCTTTCTCACAAGATCTGTACCCAGCAATTCCATAAGATCAGGTCAATTCATTGCCTACTACACGACAGCTGACAAATCCCCACACGTCACAGGTTTTTTTTCAGGACAACTGATCCCCATGTGACGTAGTTTTCTTTCAAGTATATTCAACTTTCCAACTTCACATTCAGGCCCTGGTTACAAAATTCTTGCATTTTCTAACTCTTGCATCATCTCAGTCTGTTCTGGGCTGACCCACGGTTCTATGTCCTAACCAAAATGTGCAATGAATTACTGAACATTTTATTGAAAATAGAGAACCGTGGCTATGGTGAACACACGCTGCTGCCCCCTTCATACAGTACTATTTATCCATTCTTTTCCAGTAGTATCCATGCCAAAAAGTCGGCTGACTCTTGCCTATCTCTAGCCTCCTAGAAGACAGCATCCAATACTCACCGTGTAGTCTCAGACCGACTGATAACGTTGAATTACTAATGCCACACTGCGATCACAAGACATTCCTGCTTTCATATAGCCGGTGGATGCCTAGTATAAAGTAATCCCGTTCCACCAGGAGACATTAGGAGGCTATAGACCTCATCAGCACATCAGAGAACAAGACTCCAGCCCATCTCGTTGTCCAGACACTAACCCCCCTCCCTGTCGGACAAGACTCCCCTAGGTCAAAACCCCCTTTACCAACAATGTGGAACAGAAAGCCCGTCTAGGATAACCCCAAGCTACACCCCACCCCACCAGCAAGAATAACACAAAGATTTTAACAGATCACCCAATAACAAGCTAATACAGTACTTAAGAAACAGAGTTCGTTCCTAGGGAATACTATCCTGTCCTACCCTGAAAGAGAAAAGGGGAACGCTTGGAAAGAGGTTATGCCTGGAGGGGGAAAGGTTTAGTCCTCCCTTGGTGCACTTCATCTCAGCACGGACATGAGTAAGTACATCTCCATGAATTACAAAGGCGGAGTGGACCACGAAGAGGAAAGCAATAGTTACTCACAGCACGCCTATGTGCAGCGACGTCGGTAACGAAATTCCGTTTCATCAAGCACAGAATCAACGCAATTCTTCTTGCTCCGCCCAGAAGCACTGGCTTCTATCCCTATACCTGGTGGGTGCAGCTAGCCCCCAGTGAAAAATAGGGGAAAGTTTTGTTAAAATTAGATAAAAAAAACTGTGGACGGGCCTATAACTAGGCTAGGTAAAAGGCGGATGTCCTCCGCATCCACATCCGTCTTTTACCCGTTGCCACATCCGCAGATCCGCACATCCGCCTTTTACCATCGTCCCCGTATCTAGTCTAATATTTAAGGCTTTCAATCATACGAATGATTGAAAGACTTAAAAATTAGCCTAGATTACACCAAGTCAGTTTCAGGTATAACAAATAAAGCTGTCGGTCACTTGCTTCAGAGAACGCACTTGTTGAAGTGCAGGTAAATTGGAGTACAAAAAGTAACAGACAAAGTTCCACACAGCACCAGGAACGCCAATGATTCGATATGAAGTATTGTAACTCACTTCAGTTACTGTTTTACAAGTTCTGACGAGTAAATATACTATAAAATTGTTTATGTTTACAAAAACTTTTTACAAACTACTGCTTCGCTAGATAACAATGCGAGCGGAAAAGCTGAGCAAACCTAATTTTCCGATTACTAGAATATCGAATTCGAATACTCTTTGATGATCGATCTACGCTTTCCGTCGGTATGCCTCAAAACCGCAGAACACCGCAGGACTCTATAGAAAGACCGCAGGACACATAAATGATAACCGCAAAATGATTTTTAGACGTGAAATCAAAACTTAACCTTTCAGTAGTTCAGTAAATTTGAATAAATGCCGCTAGACAATGCAAAAATGACAAAATCAGCACGCCACCAGATGCGTAAAACACGGACAAAATGCCATACGCCGTGACGCTCAAGACGCAGGCCACATACCTGGACGCCAAGGATGCGTATGCCGTACGTCAGACGTGCGCAAGGACGCTTAAATTTACAATGTACATCACTCATGTTGTCAGTGTTTGCACTTTCATTCACGCTACTCCCGTTTTCAAATTCTGTACTGGCTAAGCTTACAATCAATACATTTACCGGTATGTGTCCTGCGGTTTTCACTCATACCCTTTTCCGTCGTGTAAATTGCAATTTCAGTAAATTTATTAGCATTCGAAGAAACTGTATGCTAACTTAGTAACATTAAGAAAAATAAGTTACGTTGTTCTTAATAATTCAACAGTTGAGAATTTTGAGATGTTTCTGGCTAATTTCAACGGCGACGGGAATGGGGGGGGGTTAATCCTCCCAATTTTAACATGTTGAACAATTAGCCTCTAAAAATGCATACTTTGGGGCTAAAATCCCATCCCTCGTAATGTGAGAAAATTAAGGGCCAAATTAGAATCAATGTTGAACAATAAGAACATCCATATCTCAGATCTTATGTCGAAAATTTACAGCTGTCTGACGAAAAGTTGTAACTTCTCGACTCCACCACACACGAACCTTTTCAACCCAAGACGCACAACGTAAATCTTCAGTACCAGCTCCAGAAAGAACTCTGCTCCCAATATTTGTGAACACATCCAAAAAAATTGAAAAGGTTTAGCGCATCAGATGAGAGGGGGTAAGGGAAATCTGCTATTTTCAACCAATTTTTGTATTAACCACTATCCCTACATTATACATAATAATACAATGTACTACATGCAAAAACAAATATATTTTATTAAAGGCTATCATTACAAAAAACAAGAAATTTGAGCTAACGCTCACGGAATGCGCGAAAACCTATAGCAGTTCCTGTTTGCAAACTGTCAGTCTATCTCCAGCCATAACGACGCAACATTTACAGGGGTACCGCTCTTTGATGCCCTCGTGTGCAGGTTTCCTTGAACCTAGAAAATCGAGACTTGAGCCATCGAAATCTACATTCAATGCTGAAAATTTCATACGCATCTTGTCCATGTCTGCCTCAATTGGTTTCGGCGCAATTCGCTCTTGCAAGGTGTGTCGCAGCCCGAAATCGCCAAAAAAATCTATAAAACCCCCTATTTTGGCGTTCATGGTCAATCAAGGTCATTGAATTGGGCGCCAATCGAGAGCCAGTGTACGACTTCCTATTAGTGATTAATAGTAACATAGACCCTATCTCGCACCGTTACCGAGATAGAGAGACTTATTAGCCAAAAATCGCAAATTTTGACCACCCCCTCTCATTTAGGGCCCTCATTCAGGGTGACCCCCTTTGAATTTATGAATAAGCTTTACAGTTCCTAAAACTAGAGTCTTCCAGGCAGCCGACGGTGAAGAATTGGTGATCCTGGCTTGGACCGTTTTTGCCTGATCCACCCGTGTGACAGACAGACGGACGGACGGACGGACGGACGGACGGACAGAATTGCGATGACTAAGACGCGCTGAAAGCAGTAGCTGCTTTCGCGCATAAAAACGAAAACAAAATCTAAGCACTGCTGAAATCTGATACAATTCAAATATAAAAGCAGTATTACACTAGCACGTCTCAACCTGTATCTCATGAAAATGATAAAAGATAATTACCAAAATATTAACCAAATTAATACACAGAATACACTGATTCAGAATTCACTGGGCATGATTGCAACCACGTTAACTTACGGAACAGTCTGCAAAAGATCGACAACAGTTAAAAACAGCTAACACACAAGATTAAACAAATGAACGAGAAGCAAACAGTCATATCACTGTACTGAAAATGTTATGACTGCACATAATGTAAGCTTAACTCAAGACAACCAAATCTGCTTTAACACATTAAGTCTGCCAGCTCACAAGGATCACAAAGAAGCAAAATATTTTGCACTAACGGTATACACAGTGACGATCTTGTAAGTTGTAAACAAATACAGCAAAGAAGTGAGAATTTATAGTACACTAAGAAAACAAACATTTAAAAAACATATAGAACTAAATTTTACAGAGACCATATTGCCTGTCAGTAAGAAAACATTCTCTATCTGACTGACAATCAGTGTCATTATGTAACATGCACAAGTCAATAAAATACCTTCAAAATTACCCTCTAAAAATATGATCAGTGGCATCATAAGATACAACTTTTCTGACACACAGCCGCTAATTCCTAACACAAGAAATGGGTGCTCGAAATTTCAACTGTGTCCCTGAATACACCTAAGACCAGTGTAAGTGTTTGAATTATGAAAAATTAACTGGATGGTTGAATTTTTCGATTGTCGAAGTCCAACTAAAATTGTGATGTAAATTGTATGGATATACTACATAGCTGACACCACAGAATGTAATAATTTGACAGTGTATTGGGGGGTTGAGAAAACAGTTGGGGAGTTAAACCCCCTCCCCAGCAATTCAAACACTGCACGTGATGAAAGACTTTAAAACCAAATTTCTGTATTTTTTAAAGAAAATTATCCAACAGACTAAAATTTGGTGTGAGGCAATACCCCTGCCATGAACAATGCCACAGAATGGTAGGTTAGCAAACTGCTGAAATCCAGCTAAAAGTTAAAAGCACTGCAGCAATAAATATTGTGACAAACAGCTGTGTTGCAGTAACAAAACGAAAGGGCAAAATGCTAAACAGTTCTTCATCATAGCAAAGTTTCACTGGAACTGCTTCTAACTGCTGAGAATAGACAATCCACTTCGTCAAGTAAATGCCACATTATAAATATTAGTCTTATACTAATCATGTATCATGCTGCTAGCAAAAAATCTAATAAGCAATTACTAAACAGCTTTTCACTACTAGTGCTACAATAAGTACTAATTCTAATTTTTGTTCAACATGTCATTTCTTTTAAAGTTACTCCAGTTAATGCTGGCTCCCCGAAACTGATTTTCTGTTACACATAACCTTTACACCAAAAAATACTATTACACTAACAGTTAAAAACAGTCAATGTTTAACGCAAATTATCCATGTGTACTCAACTTAGGCCAAAAGTACACAAAGAATAAAGATATTTCTAAAATGTTTTGCAAATGCTTTGCAAATAATTTCGTTTATATTTATACTTAACCACATATAAAAGGCTTTCAAAAACGTTTAAGCTCTAAAATCGTTTTCAAACTTGATCTTAGCCGATTGTTTTTAAACCACTATGAAAGGTGTGCACAAAATCAAAAGTTTTGGAAAAACCCAATCATAATTTCCCCAGACCAAAACATATCTCATAAAGTAAATTTCAAACAGTGGCACATATCGTGGCTCACAAAAACACTTGTATCAAAGGCATGGGGTGCAGTTTGGAAAAGCTGAAGCCTTTCTCTGCACCCAAACACCAGTAACAATGCAGACTGCACTAAATATAACTTAAGACTCTGGAGCCAAATTTTTGAAACTTTCCTAAGACATTTTCCAAAGATCTTCCTATGTCAGATGATTCAGGAATTCCAAAAAAGTTTTCTTATCCGAATTTTCAATAGCTTTCTTCGCGTTTCCAAAGAACTTCTTCTTTTCTTATCTTCCTAAACTAGTTCAACCAATCAGATGCGCTTATACCAACGATGTGATGTAATCAAAACTTCTTAGAAAAACTTCTTTGGAAAACTTCTTATTTTAGCACGTCCACGGGAAACGCATTTTACACAACACTTCATTTTTTAAGTTGACCAAACGTCAATTTCCTTTACTTACTCATTGTTGATTTTACCGCAGAGTTACGCAAATAACATATGACGTCACATACGACATCTAAGCTAAGTGTCAACATTGTGTACTTTTTTTGCAAATTTTGTTTTATTACACAGCTTTCTCCATGTAGGACAAAATTAGTGCTTTCCTATATATTTGTCTAAATTCTTCCTAAGAAGTTTCCAAAAAAGTTTAAAAAATTGTGCACCCTTTCTCAAAATCTTCTTTGGAAGATCTTCTCAAATTCTTCCAATGACATTTTCCAAAAAAGTTTCGAAAATTTGGTCCCTATAAAGGCAGGTGAGATAACAAACAAGGCTATTATTTTACACTGTCGTTCACACTGTCCGCAAATATATACAACAATTATACATACAAGTTTGTCAACAATATATCAACACAAGGCAGCAACATTGTATTGAAGCTCTAACTGCAATGTATATCAGTGAGACTAATGTATAAAAGTTATGGACGTGAATACTATATCAACTAAATGAGCAGTTCAGATTCAGCGGCACAACATGTTTCAAATTTTAGCTAGGCACACAGCCCTATGGCCGGCCATGCATTCATGCATTCAGCCAATACTACAAATACTACTACAATGCCAAGGAAAAACAGTAAGACCATAACAGATATAGAACAGATATCATGGATGAGATCTAATATGCATAACTGTAGAAAGCCTTTGCTAGCAAGACTTATGAACTGAAATACTCAGAAGACATTACACTGCTTCACTGGTTTAGTCTTAAATGATGAACTCTATCTGCATGGCATGGTTTAAACGAATATGCAGCAGACTGAAAGCTTTCATTTGAGTAAAAATTTTAGTTACATTTGTTAACCGGGAAGTGAAATTCACAGAAATATGGATATAAAAATGGCACAGATACATATCTATGTACTCTGTCAAAATAATATAATCTCACACAAGATAAGCAGTCCCATATCAACTTATAACTCAGTCCCTGTTCTGACTGAGATGTTGACCAGAGGCGAAATTTAAAAAAAAACTTGTAGAAACTTTCCCCCAAGATTTCCCTAAGATCTTCAGAAGTTAGCGTATGGTTTTCACTGAGTTTTAGTTCCATTCCTCTATAAATCGCATTCTTTTCTAAAGATGTTTGAAAGTCAAATTTTACTAAGTTTTTCATAAGTTCAACTTAGACCCCCAGACCCCATATGCAAGCAAGTGGCTTGACCCAAAATGACACAATGTTTGCTGATTTACAGAGACAAACAATCTCATGGGGTGACAATATGAGAGGTTCATGAAGATTATAAGCCAATGACAATGATACGAACATTCTCCACACAAATTCACAAGCAATCACTTTACACTGTCACTATGACCAACAAGAAGCCCAGCTGTTGCTAGGATAGTCGACTGTACTGGTTGTCAGTGACCTTGAGGGTCATCCAATGGCAATGATTTTCACGTCACGGTCATTTAAAAGGACAAATGCCATTTCCTATTAGTGATTAATAGTAATCTTGGCCTATCTTTCACCTTTTCTGAGATATGGCCAGCTTTCCGTTGAAAAACGCAAATTTTTCATACCCCCATCCACTCAACCCCAGATTTGAAAATGTTCCCCTTGCATAGATGGCTGAAAGTTTGCATGCCCAAGTTTCGCACACATCGCTGATTATTTGTGCAAAAATTTTTGCCCTAAAACCTACCTGTTAGCCAGGACATATCCATTACAGACAAATGGATGGACAAACTCGTACCAATAGTTCCACCGTTACTTAAGTACGATTAGCTAAAAACTAAATCCATCTGCAGATTTATTCACGAATACGATACGAGACGATTCATAACTCAGATTCATAACTCAGCAGGTTTGCCATCAGCAAAAACTCAGCAGTGGGTACACTGAACATGAACACTGCACAACTCTGAAGTCACTGTAAGCCTATGCGCACACTATACACTGTTTAAAATCGCTGTAGAAAAAACTTTCTTGCAACTGATACAACATTTGCTTGCAAAACTGCAGCATTACAGCATATAAGAATACACAGAGTCACGGAGAGCAAAATACTATGTCGGTATATCTTATGAAGCCACAGACCAAAACCTGTAAGTTGAGTTGAAGCGTACACGAAAGTGAATGAACAACGGTTTCAAACAGTGTGGCACTTGAGCAGAATAAAACGAACGAAAATGGATGTCGACATACTTTATGGATGTAGCACGTGCGACATGAAACAGTCTCTGGCTATCACTGATGACAAAAGCAGGCATCACCAGCGCCCTTCAAGCCTTCTCCACAACTATCCAGCAAAATGGGAAAACAAATAACGCCAGCAGCTGACTGGACCAAAGAGCATGCAGATGTCCATGTCCAATCACTATAAACTACTGGTGATGCTCCGAGACTTAGTTTACAAAAATGTATAAAACCATAAGTCAAGTTTCTTTCCAAACTAGATGGTGGTTACAACTCCGTTGACTATTATGCCTCCACCAACATGTGACAACTACAAGGCCAAAAAGTGCATTTTGGGGCATATTTGACCCCACCGTGAACTTGACCGTTGACCCCAAAATTTGATGCGTTCATCCTTGCCCCAAAGTCTGTTAGTGGTGAAAGTCTGGTCAAATTCCATCAACAACTACCCAAGATATCTTGCTAACAATGTTTGTTTGGAACTCGCGCACAAACACACTGGATGAATGCAAGCACGAACACTCTGGAAACAATGCCTCGCCCCTGGCCAACATGTTGGTGGGGTCATAAAAAACGAGAAAAATCGGACTTAGCAAAAATATTACGAAGAATGTGAATTACAAAAAAATCGATAGAATGCAGTTACAAACAACTTCCACACAAGAAAGTTGCTGACTTACGAAAAACGTAGAAGGATCTTACAGAAATCTTCCCAAAAATCATAGCCAGTTTTTAAATTAGGCCCCAGGCGTTTACAAGCAGCAGGTGAATATGGCAGCACTGATAAAACAAACTAGCAACGTGTGTGTGGGACACAATACTGTCAGCAGCATGGCTGCCCATCAGTCGCTTTTAATGTGCATCCACGGAATGCACCTGGACGGTGGCCAGACACTGATGAGGCAACAGTGTCGCAGTCATTTGGGGTGTCAGCAATGACAATGAAGGTGTCACCCCTGCAACAGACTTGTCGGCAGTTCCGGCCGGCTCAGTGGGATCATCGATATCAGCCAGAAGAGGACGACGACATTGAGTCCGTGGGGGTGGTGGGATAGTTGCTGTGGCTGACGGTGTAACTGGCGGATGGTATCGGTCTCGACCAAGAACTGATGACTCGACACAAGTCGTGCTTGCCTGCTCACTTGTGTCATCACCTGGTAATTAACGTTAAATCAACTCAAATCAACGTCTATTACAGTGCTACAGCCAAAAGACTGGATAATGAGAATGCAAAAAATGCAGAATCAATACAATCAATGAAACACAAAGCACAAAACGTAGAGAATCAAAAAATACAGTATTCATCAAAGGTCCATGGACACCAAAATTAACGTATATATTTTATCCATTTTCCTAAAATTGCATAATGTTTTGATAATTTTGACAGTAAGATCAGCACCCAGAAATTTACCTTTGAAATCAACGATCTATGAAAATCACGTAGAAAATGCGCCGTCATATTGGCATGTAGGCGCCCCTGGTGACGTCATCACACTGGCCAATAAACATCATGAATACTAATGGCCTAGCCTAGACTGATGACATTACTGGCTAGGCCATTAATATTCATGACGTCTCTAGGCTAGGCTAATGACGTCACTGTGGAAACTAGTGAATTAGAATTTTTCGCCTAACATAACGTAATGCCGCATTTTGTTTGAAATTGCACATTGATTTCGTATATTTATGAAGCTCAAATCAATATATTATTTATGCGAGGTTAGACGTCTTATTTAAATCTACATAAATTGTGTGAGTGAGTTTGACCGTGGCCATGGACCTTTAAAGATAACACTACTGATAATCACTAAATACACAGCATGGAACAAAGGTTTTTTTTAACTTTTCTGTCTGCTCTGCACAGTGTTCGAAAGTCAGAGAAAGATTACAATTACAATTACAACATGATTACAATTACAACAAAGTTTTCTATAACATCTAACGCAATACTGGATAGAGAACTTCGCAACATAAAAACTAGGACTAAATAACATTTTTTTAAATAAAAAATATGGAAATGTTCGTGCAAGAAATGGCTTAACTCTGTTTTCATGTATGATAAACTATTACGTACTCATTAACTTATATCAGACTGAAAAAAATACTTAATACTTACCTCCATGTGGTGTCATTGTGGAGTATCCGAGATCACTAGCAGAGGCGGGTGCCGGTCGCTGGTACATTGGGTTCATCCAGTACGGGTTAACTGCCGCTGCATTCACAGTCGCCTGACTCTCAAACGTCGACAGCATTATGTTTGTCTGACCTACCAACAACATAAAACATAAATACACAAATCTTTTCAAGGAAAAGACAGCAGCCATTTTCATGTTAGCCTCGGTTAGCCGGTTTGCCCTGATCCTAAATATCCTGTCCGGTCTCACAGCATTGTCAAATACCTGACACTTGGCAGATTTTTGCTGCATGATTTCCTGTCTTGTCATTAACCCTTCTCAGGCATACTAACAGTGAAGGAAGGAGCTTACGGCTATCATAATGCAATGCAAAGCACCAAAAAATGCGCAGTCCGAAATATTATGTTGCTAACCATTTGTGTTGTGATACCCCAGCTGTAACGTTAACAAAAAAGGTTTTCCCTGGCCAGATTTTTACCCCAACAATTCCCCAAGTTTTGGTCAATTCTCTGACTTTTCCCTGACTTTTTCCATCCTCTCTTGTTCTTGCCATCCATTATGCCAAAAAACAACTTGCTTAATCAGCCTGTCATCTGGCATCCAGCATATGTGGCCAAAAAAATTCAGTTTCCTCTCTCAGTTTTCTTAGAGGGCAGGCACAGGCTCGTAAACAAGTAATCATAACAATGTCATCAGTGAGCAGACATGACTGCAGAGTTCAGATATGTACCGTTGCTGGCGTCGTCAAGATCCTCAAAGTCACCGTTGGAGTCACGCAGCCTCGCCTCACCGGGCAGTGAACCGCTGCAGTCACGTGAGCGTCGGTGTGAATAGCATCTGTAGCAGTAGACAGCGAGAGCCAGCAGAAGGAAACATCCCATGATACCTCCAGCCACCGGACCCACCGGCGTACTCTTGTTGAGCAGTGACACATCACCGCCAGCCACTGCTAACAACAGACACCACACCCAGATAATGATACCTTATGTTTTGTTCAACGGACACACTTTCAAGATTTACTCTAGGTCCCTTATAACTATTTGCATCGTGTTATGACACATTAGAAATCACTGCTGCTGTTACTATTACCATTACGTCAGTCCAGTCCAAAACTATTTTTTGTTAGAATGTTTAAAAAATGAGAGTCATAAAATATCAGTACATGAGCCAGCTCAGTGTTGACTCAGTTTAGCAGTCAGTGGGCGAGGTACCAGACCATTATTACTCACACATAAACTCACAACCGGCCGCAAACAGCATTTGATGTAAACATTCAGAATTTTCAGATAAAAAAATCAAAAGTCAGGATAAGGGTTGCATCGAGTAATGTGCACTAGAGTGATCTCTTCACTTGTTGCTATTACTATTGTTGTTACACTGGCTGTGAGTTACCAAATGTTGATGTTACCTGGATAATAAATCTGGTCATTGTAAGGTGAGCGTGCCCCAAGAATGCCACCGAAGCAGTCTCTCTGAGTAGCACAGAATGGACTGCCAAGAGCTGTCAGTTGGTCATGGTCCAACTCACACCACTCACAGCCCAGCACTCCAATACACTCACTGCAGCAGTACAGACACACACTAAGCATACTATCACGCAGTTGGAAGAAGATAAGCCTAGCTAGCGCAAATGGGAATGAATGACAGCGACGCATGTTTGAAGGCCCAGTGCGAAAAAAATCTAAGCTCACCAATCCCATCAACGATGTTTCATTTACACTTGCCAAAGAGTGTGACTGGTCTCGTGCTGAAAATCGTCAGGCTTTTCCTACCCCTCTCGTTTAGCACCCTCGATGGGAGTGATCCTTTCAAATTTCGGAAAAAGTTTTACAGATCCCGAAACTAGAGTCTTCCAGGCAGTCAACAGTAAAGATTTGGTGATCCTATCTTGCACCGTTTTTGACTGAACCACCCGCGTGACAGATGGTCGAACAGACGGACAAACAGACAAAATTGCGACGGCTAAGATGTGCTACAGCAGTAGCTGCTGTCATGCACAAAAAGGCTACATAACAGACTACTCACTGACACATCCGGATTAGCATTCCTTCGAGGTAAATAAATCCAGTTCTCTGCCTGGATTAAAGGAGACTGACGCAGACATATCGGCACATCACGTTTTGGGGCAACTCACTAAACTTGCTGTAATTACTGTTTGCCTTGACAGATTTTACCGAAATCTGGCTGCGGGCTTGCAATCAGATGTTGCATTGCTGGGTGTACAATTACGTTAAAATCAGACGTCGTTTGTTGGAGTTACCAAAACTGAAAATGTGTTGACACGGTTACTTATTTTCCCAGACATAGTGCAGATTTGCTACAGTGCTCCTCAATAACATTCAATATACATCAAAAACTGATTTGAACTTGATGCAAAATGTCATTACAGTCATTATGCATAATGATTATTATGATGCATAATGTCATTACATTATAAGTAGCAGTTAGCTATTGTAGCAAAGTTTAAGTTTCCTATCTATATACCCATAACATATGATAAAAGCTATAGCTAACAACCTACAGAGCAAGGCAGATTGACTCACTCCTTTGACATTCTCTGTCCACAGTTTGATGTGAAACACGACGGCAGAGAGTCAGACAGGGATGCGTCAAACAACACTGCAGCAACTTGCTCTGGGTGCTGAGGGCAACTCTGCCAACTACCACACACCCAACATACGTACAGGGTGTGCCAAAAAATGTCCCAAGTTGTTTTTGACAGAACTTCATCAAATCTGCACCAAATTTGATAATTTTTGGCATACAGATAGCCAGGATGATAGAATTATGTAAGGTACAGTCACTGTCCACCTCACATAATTTATGTCAATGCACTATCGTGTGGAATGCAAAGGCTCGAAATTGTTGCATTATGCTGCGTTGTTGTCCGTAAAAGTTCTAACGAATTAATTAAGAACACAATAAACTAAAATGTGATTTATTCAGCAGAATTATAAGTTTGTGTAACAACTTGCTTTCAAATTATTAGCATTTTTGCCCAAAGTGTACATGATGGCTTAGACGTGACGCCATGGCTGAGAGCAGCATTAACGATCAACTGATCAAAATGCATAGCACTCATTCATGGATAAAATGTGTTGTAAGCTCATCAATCAATTATTTTGTGGTCTGCTATTTTGAGCATAAAATGTTCAATACCACAACATTATTACATCACATGGCACTTTCTGTCAAACTGATAATAAAAAAAGTGAGCAATCTGATACTGATAATGTAACAATTTGCAGCATCTGCATTTTACATGGTAGTGTGCTGACACAAATTATATGAGGTGGACAACGAGTGTACAACAACCACATGCTCCCTGCTCCCTGTCTAAACAGACTGACTGTACACTGTACAGTTAAGAGCTAGTTTAAGGCTCTTAACCCAGCTCATTAATATTCACGATGTCTCTGTCTCTGCTGTGTGATTGGTCCGTGTGATTGCACCTGATCAGCATTGTTCAATAACAGCTGTCGTTAATATGCATGGCATGAATGTAAACAAAAAAAACAAGAAACTGGCTCTAAATCACACTGTTTGACATGGCATACCACCAGTAAGCAATTTACCACAGACAAAAGAAATGACACAAAAATGATCAATAAAAAACACAGAATGAACCAGTGGACCAAAAAACTATACAAACAAAACAAGATGAGTCAAAAACGAAGAATCCTACCAACTTCCTCATATCTACAAATCTAAAACAAACTGTTTGCCATCCAGCAGCCAACAGAAATTATTCCAAGGAAGGCAACAGCCATTGCCAAAACATCGATAAATCAGCGTGAATAAAAACTGTAATTTGATGAAATCTTATAGTTTGTTAGTTACAGCTACAACCTATGAGTTTATTCAAAGATAAAGAACATGCATAGACCCCCACCATGGTGTGCCACCTTGCCGTGGTGGTGGGGCTTGAAGTTCCGATGACCTAAGAATTTTTTAAAATCCGTAAGCGAGGAGCCAACCAAAAGCACACCAACTTTTATGAACAGCTACATACACGTTACCAGTGCTCACGTACTGGTTAATGTTCGGTTTTAATGCCGATTTCAGCTTCATAGCCGTTTTACGACTTCACAGCCACTAATAACCGTTGGTTACTTTAACTTTCTGAGGATGCATGTCACACCTCAACACATGTCGACGACTGCGCTCTTCGACTACATCAGCGCTGGTCGCTCCACGCACTGTGCGTTCTACCATTGGTGACCGCACCTTTCCAGCAACTGCTTTATCAGTCTGGAACAGTTTGCCGGAGTCAGTCCGTTTATCGCCGACGTTGCAAGTTTTCCACAGCAGAGTGAAAACCAAACCTTTTGCCTGGTCTTACAGACATGACTAAAAACGTCTCATTGCACTGACTACTATTACGTGACTTCACTGTTTAAGCTTATTGTTACATGTCCTTGTAGTCTTAGAACCTAACGCCACGCTAAAGTTTATTCGTCCTTCATCATCATCATCATCATCATTGGGCCAAACTGATACGACGGCCTTAGTAATGGGCAGGTGTAACAGCCTGCCTGCCCAGAAGGTAAAGTAAGGAACATGCATAGGCTACCTGTTGTCGAGAGGGTCGGCACACAGGTCAGCTAGCAGAAGACATTCGCACGGACACTCACATTCTGTCTGCTCAACACGGTGACAATTGAGACACATACGATCCACCTGCAATAACCACCAAACCAAAGTACAATACTGTAGCAATACCACACTGACTACATTCAGTTCACATGCAACTTACGACTGTGAAATAATCAAATAATGGCCTTTTCCTGTTTTTTTCCATCTTAGTCCTTGGACAAAAACAATCCTCGCCTGTTTGACAAAAATACATAATATCACAAATGCTTGCAAACAAACAAGTTCTAACCAACTGCTAATAGGTATACCATTCAGCAGGTCATTAGACATGAATATGACTTAATACCTTGGTGATCAAATGTAGTCAACATCAGCTGCGTAACAAATTTCCAACTGTAACTGGACTTACAATAGCAATCGGCTACATTTCCAAGCAGACCTATTGCTACCATTCTTATGCCAGTTGCCCACATTCCAGAACAGAGTTACTACTATTGTTACATTATCTACAACAATGTCTAGTCTTATGTATAAAATCAGTGTTTCTGTTCAACTGTCAAAACCAGTTATCGATACTACAAGAACAAAAATATTATTAGATTGTGACCAATCTAATGTACTCCTCGCACGCATTATTTTCTCCTGTATTCTTCTAAGTGCTTTCTCATTTCTTTCAACTTGTATTAAAGACCCGACATCAATTTGAGACTGGACTGATATTATACTAATACTAATATTATACTAATAGTGACTGGCAGATGTTGTTATTGTAAATTGTCTCCACGTCTATCTGACACCATTATCAAAATATGGCACCTCAAAGATAATGGGGTCATGACCTTGACCTTTTGAGGTAACGTGACGTCATCGGTCACGTGATCATTCAACTCGTGGTGGTCGACTTTCTATGGGTGGTCCATTGTGACCATGCTTCTATCTGGCACCGCTATGGAGATATGGCCATTTGAAGTTCTTCCAGGAAGGATCTTCCAGGAACAGAGGTTGGTCGTTGGTTGGTCGGTCGGTCCTCAATATTACACTGATCTCATATACTCCTCTTCGCTATCTTAGGAACATAGCATGCGAGGAGTAAAAATCAACCAATCATGGATGTAAACTTGGTGTAAATGGATAACTACCGTGCTACATGGGCAGAATGCATTCATTTCACAAGACTGCTCCACAATTCCGAGAAAAGCATTTGTTCCTTCGATAGGCATAACCTGCAACACACACACCAGCTAGCATTACTCCAAAGACTCATTCATTCAATCATTCATACATTCATTCACTTGGTCTTGGTTGTTTGTTCATTAATTAAGAAATTCCCACATTCATTCATTCACTTGCCCATATGGTACTCCATGTCTTTAGCAGTTACAAATGATACAAAATTCAAGTTCAAGCTCTAGTGCACCTGGTGCTAATTTTAGGTTCGAATTCATGTTCTCCATCCGTCCACACACTATGCACCGTGGGGATATCAAATTTCCTCAAGCATCAACTTAGTTTTATGACTTCAGAACCGAGACATCTTCATTGAATCCAACAACGTGCTGCACAGAATTTGACAAAGTCTTTGCTCTTAACTATCAATTTTTTTCGTTATCATGAAAAACAATCTTGGCAATTAAGCTGAAGGCAAATGGAGCAACCTGATATCGCGTGCAGTGTTCGCCATGTACCAAACTTGTGATGACACCAGCAAGACTTGAGTTGAACTGTAATAAGCAGAATTACACATATGAAACATCGTACTTACATCGGCTACAATAGCCTCACTGAATAACAAATGATGAGACAAAATGAACTTCCTTTGTCAAATTACTTCGAAGCAGTGTTTTTTCGAAATAAACATTTAAACACTATCTGTCCATGCGAACAAGTGAAACTTGACTAATAAAATTCAACTCGAGCACAACTGTGTTTAGTTAGCTTTCTCATGTTTGCTATATGAGCAAACTTATGACGTAGTCACCAGCAAGTGAGTGAGTAGGGTTTAAGGGTTGAACCGAGATCAAAATTTGATCAGTGGTCAGATAGCAGTTCAAAATTGAATAGAGATCAATGCTTGAACCGCTTTGGTGCAACGCAATTTACGCCTGAACTAGGTTCAAATTCAGATTCGACCCGGGTTCAAAGTTGAACGACATTGGTGCAACGCGCCCTTAGGGTGCGTTGCACCAACCATACTTAAATTTAAGTACATGCTTAACCACCGTACTTAGCAGAAAATGCATTGCACCAACACCATTTAAGCAGGCCAGCCTGCTTAAACGTCACTTAAAAATAAGTGGCCAAAG